>Ga0164242_10002650_pt1 | contig 20687 bp, 22 predicted proteins | sample OricomgcompostMG_FD_108783 | JGI IMG/M metagenome (GOLD analysis project Ga0164242, IMG submission 108783) | Miracle-Growth compost microbial communities from Emeryville, California, USA - Original compost - Miracle growth compost (MG) ... | reverse complement strand
GATGGCCGCCGGGGAGCCCTCGCGCTGCCCAGCATGTTGCTCGGCTCGATCGCGGACGGCATGGCGGGCGGCGGTGGCGGCATCGGCAAAAGTCTCCTCGGGCTGCCCGCGACGAACCGACAAGAGGCGGCTTCGTTTCTTTGTGCCCGAACCAGAAGGCAGCCGGCAATGCTTTGGCAAGGCTTGATCTGTTTTGCGCGTCCCCGAGCGACGAGGGTCCACTCCCCTCCTTCGGTGTTACTCAATGCAATCGTTCTGGGGCGGTCGGAGGCGGAAAGCGGCGCTGTGCCTCAAATCGAGGTCAATCAATGGGCATCGGCGTGCCGTAATGATGCCAGGCCAGGATTGCCGCGGCACCACGATGCGGTCGCCAGCCCTCGGCGCAGGCGCGGATCTCCTTTTCGCTCGGCCGCTCCTTATGGCCGAGAATACGGCCAATCTCGATCTGCACGGCAAGGTCGCCCGCCGGCCAGATGTCGCCGCGGCCCTCGGCGAACAGCAAATAGATTTCCGCCGACCAGCGGCCGATTCCCTTGATCCGGCTGAGCGCAGCGATCGCCTCCTCGTCATCGATGGGCAGCTCGGCAAGATCGAGCCGGCCGCTCGTCACCTCCTCTGCAAGGCTGCGCGCATAGCTCGCCTTCTGCCGTGAAAGGCCTGCCTCGCGCAGTTGCTCGTCGGTGGCGCGCGCGATCGTCGTCGGATCGTCGAGATCGCCAACCACCGCCTCGAGCTTCGCCCAGATCGAGGCGGCCGCCTTCACGCTGACCTGCTGGCCGATGATCGTGCGCAAAAGCGTGGCATAGCCGCGCGCGCGAATGCGCGGCTCGGGATAGCCGACACGGCTCAGCGCAGCTGCAAATTTGGGCTCGGCGGCCGCGAGCGCATCGAGCGCGGTCCGAAGCTGGTCTGCGCTCAAGCCCATATCGTCCCCAATTTCATCTTCCTTGATCTCGCCGGCCGTGCGCGGCATGGCGACGCCGTTCGCGCCCACCCAGGAGTTGATCCATGCCGACCGTTATCGTCACGACCCGCGAAGGGGAAGTCCGCGAAGTGGAGGGAGAGATCGGCCTGTCAGTAATGGAGGTGCTGCGTGATAACGGCATCGACGAAATCCTGGCGCTGTGCGGCGGCTGCTGCAGCTGCGCCACCTGCCATGTCCATGTCGATCCGGAATTTGCGGCCAAATTGCCGCCGATGAGCGAAGATGAAAACGACTTGCTCGATTCTTCCAGCGACCGCGACGAGACATCTCGACTGTCGTGCCAGATCCCCTTCAGTGCCGCACTCGATGGGCTCCGGGTGCGCGTAGCCGCAGAGGATTGAAACGCGATCTTACTGATCGATCGCCCATAGCGAAGTCGAAAAGCGGCTCTACTTCCGCCGACAAGAGAAGGCCGGTGCTTCGACTTCGCTCAGCACGAATGAAAATGGGCAGATCGGCGCACCGACCAAATCAATGCCGGTGCTCGCGGCGCAGCGTGTAGCGGCCGTCACGATAATCGGTGAAAAGCCCGGCGATCGCCGGATGGTCGACCGGCTCCTCGCTATCGTCGAGCACCAGATTGCCCTGGCTGACATAGGCGACGTAGCTCGATTCCATATTTTCGGCGAGCAAGTGGTAGAATGGCTGGTCCTTGCGCGGGCGCAGGTCCTGCGGGATCGCGTCGTACCACTCCTCGGTATTAGCAAATACCGGATCCACATCGAAGATTACGCCGCGGAAATCAAACAGGCGATGGCGCACGACGTCGCCGATCGCGAAATCGGCATGAGCAATCGCGGGCAGTGCGATGGCGTTTTCGGGCAAAGGCAAAGGGCGGTGATTGGGAGCCATGAGCGTCAATTTAGTCGCTGTTTTGCGCCGCACAAGCGGGTGCTTGTGCCACGGGGACGATTGAGCTAGGAGCCGCCGCTCACATCGACCCCGCGCACCCCGCGCGGACGCTTCGCGGAGAGGTGCCAGAGTGGTCGATTGGGACGGTCTCGAAAACCGTTGTGCCTTCACGGGTACCGTGGGTTCGAATCCCACCCTCTCCGCCAGCCTCGGATGGTCTGTACCGAGGGCACATGTTACGGTTCATTCCGGGAACATCGGAAACACTTAATAAACTGAAGACATGCCTTGCTCGCCGCCTGCTTGACATAGTTAGTTAGGCCGCTAACCAACTGCAGTGGAGACTCGCCGGTGCCTCGAATTCTCTCTGGCAACAGGAATTCGCCCCCTTGCCGGCGCTTGGCAACGGCTTGCCGATGCAGCACTTGCCTCATTTGGCATTTCCAATTCGCAGGGCTGGGCGTTGGTCCATCTCGCTCGGCTCGGAGCCGATACGCGACAGGCCGATCTTGCCCGCGCGATCGGCATTACCGAGGCGTCCCTGGTCCGCACGCTCCATCAGCTCGAACATGCCGGGCTCATCGCACGGCAACCGGGCCACGACGACCGGCGCGCCAACCGGCTGGTGCTAAGCGATCGGGGCGCCAAGCTCGCCGCCCAAATCGACGAGCGGCTGATCGCACTTCGGATCGAGTTGCTCGAGGGCATTCCCGACGATGACCTAAATGCCACGTTGCGCGTGCTGAACCATGTCGCGCAGCGTGTCACCGAACGGCGCGGCCGCCCATGACGCAGCGCTTCGGCATCGACGCCGCAATCTTCTCGATCAAGGCCTACGCAGCGGCGATGCTAGCGCTTTACTTGGCGCTGTCGATCGGGCTGCAACGTCCCTACTGGGCGTTCCTCACCTCTTACATCGTCGCGCAGCCGCTGGCGGGCGCGGTCGTCTCGAAGGCGATGTTCCGGGTGATCGGCACCTTCGTCGGCGCGCTCGCCGCGGTCGCCATGGTGCCGGCGCTCGACAATGCGCCCGAGTTGCTGACGCTAGCGATCGGGCTGTGGCTAGCACTATGCGCATTCGTCTCACTGCTCGACCGCACGCCACGTGCCTACATGTTCGTGCTCGCTGGCTACAGCGCGATCCTGATCGCGCTACCCAGCGTCGAGGAACCGGCAACGATCTTTACCACCGCGGCGCTGCGGGTGCAGGAAATCACGCTGGGTATCCTGTGCGGCAGTCTAGTCCACGCGGTAGTGTTGCCCCAATCGGTTGCCGCCTTCCTGCTGGGCCGCGTTGCCACGATCCTGCGCGATGCCGAGCGCTGGTCGCGCGATTCGCTGGTGTCCGATCCAGACCCGACAGTCGATGCGGAGCGGCAGCGGCTGGCACAGGACGTGACCGAGCTGCACCAGCTGTCGATCCACCTCCCGTTCGAAACTGCGCGCATTGCCCCGCGCGTCCGCACCGTACGAGCGCTTCAGGACCAGCTGTCGCTGCTGATGCCCCTCGGCACGGCCGTCGTTGATCGGGCCGCGATGCTGCGAGCCGAAGGTGGCGTGCCGCCGGCATTCGAGGCCTTGCTCGCCGACGCCCGGAACTGGCTCGATTCGCTCGACCACGTCGATCGTTTCGAGCGCGAGGCGGGAGCAGCCGCCTTGCAGGCGCGCTGCGCCGACCTCGAGCCCGAAATCGTCGCGGGTACGACCTGGCGCGAATTGCTGCAGCTAAGTCTCGCCGCGCGGCTCGCCGCGCTGATCGCCGCGCATCGCGACTGCCGCGATCTTTCCGAGCAACTCGCCACGCTCGACCGCCGGCCGGTAAGCCCTCGCGTCGCCGAGCTCCTCGAGGGCCGCCGTGATCGTGAACTACACCGCGATATCGCCGGCGCGGCCCGCGGGGCAATGGGCGCCTTTCTCACCATCGTTCTCGGCTCGGCGCTTTGGATTGCCAGCGGATGGCAGGACGGTTCGACCGCGGTAATGCTCGCCGGCGTTTTCCTCGCCCTGTTTTCGGCGAGCGACGACCCGCTGGTGCCGCTCAGAAGCTTTTTCTTCGGCACGCTGGTCGCAGCATTGCTCGGTGCGGTCTATGGATATGCGGTACTGCCGCGGCTCGACGGCTTCGTGGAATTCGCTGCTGCATTGGCGCCCCCGCTGCTGGTGCTCGGCACGATGATGCACTCACCACGCTGGTCAGGCCTCGCCGTGCCGACCCTGCTGGGGATCGGCAGTCCGCTTCTCATTGCCGACCGGTACACGAGCGATTTCCAGTCCTTCGTCAACGGCATGATTGCCCAGCTGGTCGGCATTGCCTTCGCCATCGTCATGGCCCGGCTACTGCAATCCGCCGGCGTCAGCGGCGCGATCCGCCGGACAATCCGCGCCGGCTGGGCCGACATCGCCGAGCGCAGCACGCTGATGGTGCCCGTAGATCTGCGCGGCTGGATTAACCGGATGCTCGATCGTATTGCCCTGCTCGCGCCGAGGCTGGCGATCAGCGGTCGCGCGCCGGGCGCGCCGCTCTACGACGCACTGCGCGACCTCAGAACAGGCGTGGCGATCGGCGAGCTTCGCCAGCTCCGCCTCGACCTGTCGCCGGAACGCGGTGAGCCGCTGCGTACCGTACTGACCGATGTCGGCGCCTATTACCGCCACCTCGATCCCGATGCGCCTGCACCCGCCGGTCCTGGCCTGCTCGCCGCGATCGACGAAGCGATCCACGCTTTCGCCCGTGATGGCGATGCGGCGACCCGGCGGGCGGCTGCCCTGGCGCTGGTCAGCCTGCGGCGTAATCTCTACCCTGGTGCCGATCCGGCTTCGGAGGCGCGCGCATGACCGGCGAGATCGTGATCTATGGCGTGTTCGTACCGACGCTGCTTGTACTCGGTATCGCCGCCTCGCTGGTTACGCTGGCGCTGATGCGGCTGTTCAACTTCTTCGGCGTTTATCGCTTCTTCGCTTACCGGGCCTTGGTCGATTTGTGCCTTTTCGTTCTCGTCCTCGGTTTCTTCGCCTGGCTTTCTCCCATTGTCGGTTTTCATCAATGAATCGAATCCTCGCCATGATCGGCCGTAGCGCCGCCACCATCCTGGTCGTCATCCTAGCCGCGCTGGTCGCAGTGTGGCTGTGGCATCACTACGAACGCAGTCCGTGGACGCGCGACGGCCGGGTACGCGCCGACGTGGTGCGCGTGACGCCGGACATCGGAGGCCTTGTCACCGAGGTCGACGTCAAGGACAACCAGCCGGTCAAGGCCGGCCAGCTCCTCTTCGTGATCGACAAGCCACGCTATTCGCTTGCAGTCGCGCAAGCCCAGGCCAGCATCGCCAGCGCGCAAGCGACACTAGGCCAGGCCGAACGCACGGCGAGGCGCGATCTCGCGCTCGGCGACCTCGTCGCCACGGAAACGCACGAACAGAATGTCGCAGCGGTCGCCACCGCGCGCGCCGCGCTCGAGGAGGCACGAACTGCGCTTGACGGCGCCCGGCTCAACCTTGCGCGTACCCAGGTGAAGGCGTCGGTGAATGGGATCGTCACCAATCTCGATTTGCATCCGGGCGACTACGTCGCCGCCGGTCAGCAGGCGATGGCGCTGCTCGACAGCGACAGCCTGCGTGTCGAAGGCTATTTCGAGGAGACCAAGCTTCCGCTCATCCGTATCGGCGCGCCGGCCACCGTACGGCTTATGGGCGATTCACGACCGCTCTACGGCTATGTCGAGAGCATCGCCGCCGGAATCAACGACACGAGTCGCACCGATGCGAGCAACCTGCTGCCGAGCGTCGATGCCACTTTCAGTTGGGTGCGGCTTGCCCAGCGCATCCCGGTGCGGATTAAATTGACACGCGTTCCTAAGGGCATTCGGCTGGTCACGGGCCGCACCGCCACGGTAACGATCCGGCCCGAGCGCGCGACTACGCCATCGGTATCGACGCCCCCTTCCCGCCCGACGGTCACCCCGACCAAGAGCAACCAAGCGAAATGACGCGGCGCGTCCTTCCCTTTGCCGCGGTCTTGCTGCTTGCCGGCTGCAGCACGGCGGGGCCGAACTACCATCCACCGGCGTATTCCGCGGCGACCGAACCGAGCGCGACCGGCGCCTTCGCGTCGGGGCGCGATCGCGCCTTCGTCAACGAGCCGCTGCCCGGTAACTGGTGGCGGCTTTATAGCGACCCGCGGCTCGACACCCTGGTCGCGCAGGCGCTGTCGATCAATGCCGACCTGCGCGCCGCCAACGCTAATCTTCGCAGGGCCGACGCAGTGGTGCGCGAGACCGAGGCCAGCCGCTCGATCACTACCGATCTGTCCGGCGGAGCGACGCTGGCACGTCCCTCGGGAACCGGCGAGTCGCTGCCCGGTGTGCTGAGCTACGATCTCGGCATCACCGCCGGGTATCCCCTCGACCTGCGCGGCAAGATCAAGCGAGCGATCGAGGCGAGCATGGCTGATCGTGATGCGGTAGAGGCTGCGCGCGACGCTGTAAGAGTCAGCGTCGCGGCAGCCACTGCAAAGGCTTATGCCGACGTTTGCGCCGCCAATTACCGGCTGGCAGTCACCGAGCGGATAGTAAGCCTGCAGCGCGAAACGCTCAATGCAACGCAGCGCTTGCAACGCGGGGGACGCGGCACCGCGTTCGATGTCAGTCGTGCGCAGGCCGCGGTCGATGCCAGCGAAGCGACCTTGCCGGCGTTCGCCGTCCAACGCCGCGGAGCGCTCTATCTGCTGGCGACGCTGCTCGGTCGGCCGCCGGCCGATTACCCCAGAGACGTCGAGCAATGCGCGACATTGCCGCGCCTGGCCCGCCCGATGCCGATCGGCGACGGCGCTGCACTGATCCGCCGTCGGCCCGACATTCGCGAGGCCGAACGCACAATTGCCGCTGACACCGCCCGGATCGGGGTGGCGATGGCTGATCTCTATCCATCGATAAGCCTCGGCGGCTCGGCCGGGCTCTCGGGCCCGCTTAAAGATATCGGCGGACCGACCTCGTTCGGCTTCAGCCTCGGTCCGTTGATCAGCTGGACCTTTCCCAACCGTCCGGTCGTCAAGGCAAGGATCGCGGAAGCCGGTGCTCAAGTAGACGCTGATCTTGCCGGCTTCGATTCGACCGTACTCGGCGCCTTGCGCGAAACCGAGACCGCGCTCGAAACCTACGCCCGCGACCGCGACCAAGCCGCAGCACTCGGGCGCGCTCGCGACAGCGCCGCACTGTCGGCGGCACAGGCCGGCAAGCTGTTCCGTTTCGGCCGCGGCGATTTCCTGTCATTGCTCGAAGCACAAAGCGCGCTCGCCCAGGCCGAAGCGGCGCACGCCGCCGCCGAAGCGCAACTCGCCGACGATCAGATTGCAATATTCATGGCACTGGGCGGTGGCTGGCAATAGCTGAGGAAGCGCTGCCTGCACCTGCACGGAAGGGCCGCTGGCCCTTCTTTATTTCAAAAATGGTGCGGTCGAGAAGACTCGAACTTCCACGGGCTTTCGCCCACAACGACCTCAACGTTGCGCGTCTACCAGTTCCGCCACGACCGCACGTGAACTGCATCCGGCTGAGCCGGAGGCTGGCAGGCGCGTGCCCCTAGCAAAGCCGAACGGACGGCGCAACAGCGATCGCGATTGCTTTTATTGAAGCGGGCCAGCCCACCCGCAACCCGCCCACCATAAAGATACCGGGTGATGACCGGGTGGAGACTCGGCTGGTGCCGTTCACCAAATCATTTAAATCCCCGCGCCATGACTGACCGGCTTCATGTCTCCGCGGAAACCCGGCGCGTCCTTGCGCTCGCCTGGCCAGTCATGCTGACCAGCCTGAACTGGACGATCCTGCACGTCACCGACATCGTCGTCGTTGGGCTGGTCTCAACCGAGCAAGTCGCGGCGCTCGGCGCGAGCCGAACGCTCACCTATATCGTCATTGTTGCCGCGCTGGCCGGCATGTCGGGCGTCGTCGTCCACACATCGCGCGCCGACGGGGCAAGCGATCTTGTCGGAACTGGCCGCGTGTTCCGCGAAGGCTTGGTGCTCGCGGTGGTGATCGGACTTGCCGCGGCAGCGCTGCTGCTCGCATTCGCCGCGCCAATGCTGGCGGCGCTTGGCGTTGCCTCGGCGCTGGTACCCGATGCGGCTCGCGTGGTGCGCGTTATGGCCCTGTCGTACCCATTCCAGCTGCTGATCATTGCAGCCAGCTTCTTCCTCGAAGGAGTCAGTCGGCCGCGGCGCGTGATGGCGGTTAACCTTGCGATTCTGCCGCTCAATGCGGCGCTCGCTTGGGCACTGGCGACCGGTGCGTTCGGGCTGCCGGCCCTTGGCGCTGTCGGCGCGGCGACGGCAACCGCGATCGCCTCCGCATTGGGCGCCACCGCGATGCTCGGCGCCGCCTGGACGCTGCCACTTGCCGGCGAGCGCGGCGTCCATGACCTATCGTTGTCCGCGTGGCGGCAGATCGGCGCCGGTGCGTGGCGGCTGGCCCGGTTCGGAGCGGTGCCGGCAGTTGCCTCGGGGCTGGAGCTGGCGGGTTTTGCCATCCTGATCGCGTTGTCGACCGAGCTCGGCGATGTCACCGCCCACGCTTTTCAGATCGTTTTCTCGATCCATAACGTTACTTTTGGCGTTGCGCTGGGGCTCGGGTCGGCTGCGGGCGTGCGCAGCGGCAATGCGGTCGGTGAAGGTAAACCCGCCGCCGCGGTTCCGCGCATATTGATTGCCACCGCTGGCGCCGCCGCGGCGCTTGCTCTCCTTGCGGCTTCATTGGTGCTATTGCGCGAACCGCTGGTCAACGCGTTCCCGGCGACCGGCGCGGTCCATACGCTGGCGCTGGCCATCGTGCCTGTCTGGGCGCCGTTCATTCCGTTCGACGGAATTCAAGTTGTCCTGGTTTATGCGCTGCGCTCGCTAGGCGATCAGGTGGTCGCTGGCATCAACAGCATCATCGCCTATTTCCTGGTGACAGGAGGCCTCGGCTGGGCGCTCGTCCATCATGGCATGGCGGCCATGGGGCTGGTCTATGCATCGGGTATCGGCATGGTCGCCGCGGCACTGCTCCACGGCGGCCGGTTTGCGCTGGTCAGCCGGCGCCTGCGCCGGAGAAACTAAGTTCGAGCATCTTCGATTCGCGCGGCACGTCGAGCTGAGCGCTGTTGAAGTCGATTGCCTTCCTCGGTCCCAGCCAGCGCTGTTGAGGCGCGATCGTCCAACTGTAAACCAATCTGCCCTGCGCGTCGCGCAGCTCGGCCCGGATGTCTGGAACGCGCTGGCGCTGGTCGGTCGGGTTGACGACTTGGCCGCTGACCGCGAACAGCTCGCTGCCGCTGGCTAGCTCGCGCCGATCGATCGACTTGTTGTCGAAGCGGAGCGGCGTGCCCTGCTGGGTGATCGGCACGCCAAAATGCGCGGCGATATTGGGCGCGCCAGCGAACAGGATTACGCCGATGGCTGCGATCATTACGATTGCGGCCGCAATCGCTGCGGCAGTCCATAGCCGCGCCGGGTTACGGCGAGGCCGGAAGGGAGGCTGATGCGCGAAAGCATCGAAACCACCAGTCACAGGTGCTGCTGCAGCCGGGACGACCGGATCAGGCGTCGGTTCGGGGCGCGCGATCGCCGGCGGCGCTGGCGGCTCCGCTTCATCGACCGCGGGCGGCGCAGCCGGCGTCGATGCCGGGGCAGGATCGTCTTCAGGCTCGGAATCCGGTTCGGCTACCGCCTGAAACCAGCTATGCTTGCAGTTGGCGCAGCGAACGGTGCGCCCCGCGGCCCCGATCGCGCTGTCGGGGACGAGATAGCGGGTGTGGCATTCCGGGCATTCTAGGATCATGCGGCAACGCTTCTACGGCAGGTCAGAGCAACCTATCTGCAAACCTAGCCGCCGCGAGTCGCCGGTGGCAAGGGGTGTGAGATTCTACGAGTGCCGCGCCGGCCCGATCCCCCACCCGGGCTTTCAAACCATCATCTTGAAGGAGAGTTGGGATGAAAGAGAGGTTCGGTGCCCCCATTCAGGCATTACCCGATGCTTGATGCGCCGAGGCGGCCATGCGATGGCATCGGCCGGGGCATGATGACGAGCGAGCACTGACGCCACAGATGGCGAACATCGTCCAGTTCGAGAACGTAGGCCTTCGCTACGGTACGGGCGAGGAAACGCTGTCCGACGTCAGCTTCACGCTGGCATCCGGCGCATTTTATTTCCTCACCGGTGCGTCGGGCGCGGGCAAGACCTCGCTCCTCAAGCTTCTTTATCTCGCGCAGCGGCCGACCCGCGGCGTGATCCGGCTGTTCGGCGAAGACGCGGTGACGCTGCCGCGCAAGCGCCTGCCAGGTTTTCGCCGACGAATCGGCGTGGTGTTCCAGGATTTTCGCCTCGTCCCACATCTTTCCGCCTACGATAATATCGCGCTGCCGCTGCGCATCGCTGGCGTCCCCGAGGCCGATATCGAAACGCCCGTGCAGGAGATGCTCGCCTGGGTCGGCCTGTCGCACAGGGTCGCGGCCAAGCCACCGACGCTCTCTGGCGGCGAGCAGCAGCGCGTGGCGATTGCGCGCGCGGTGATCGGCCGACCCGAAATCTTGGTCGCCGACGAGCCAACCGGCAACGTCGATCCCGGCATGGCCGAGCGGTTGCTTCACCTGTTCGATTCGCTCAACCGGCTCGGCACCACGGTCGTTGTGGCGACGCACGACATGCATCTTATCAGCCGCATTTCAGCGGCACAGATGATGCGACTTGACCGTGGCCGGCTGCTCGATCCCACCGGCGCGCTGCGCTTTCCGCCGAGAGAGGACGCATGAGCGAGCCTCGCCCCGAACGGCGGCTGCTCGACGCCAGCCGCCACACGCGGACAATGCAATGGATCATGGCAATCATGCTGTTCCTGACAGTGCTGGCCGGCGCGCTGGCGCTGGCGACGCTTGCCGCGGCCCGGTCGCTCGACCGCCAGTTGGTCGGGCGGCTGACCATCCAGGTCGTCGAGGCGGACATTGGCCAGCGCAACCGCGATGCCGCCCGGCTCATGGCGATGCTGCGCTCAGATCCGGCGGTTGCTGAAGCGCAGCTCGTTCCCGAGACGGAGCTCGCCCGCCTGCTCAAGCCTTGGCTCGGCACGATTGGCAACGATCCCGACCTGCCGATGCCAGCGCTGATCGACGTCGATCTGAAGGATGCCAGCGACCCGGCCGTGGCGGCCGTTGCGGCCGGCGCGCGGCGCATCACCCCGGCGGCGCAGGTCGATCGCCACGAACGCTGGATGACACCGGTCAGCGACTTCATGGCGCTGTTGACCGGAATCGGCGGCGGGCTAGTGCTGCTGATGGCGCTGGCGACCGGCGCGGTCGTGGTGCTTGCCGCGCGTGCGGGCCTCGAGAGTCATCGCGAGACCATCGAGGTGATGCACATGCTGGGCTCCACCGACGTCCAGGTCGCCCGGCTGTTCCAGCGCCGCACCGCGCGCGACACCGCGATCGGTGGCGTGATCGGCACGGTCGCCGCGCTCGCGGTGGTTGGCTTTCTTGGTTTCCGCATCGCAGGGCTCGGTTCGGCGTTGCTCGGCGGGGCGACGCTGAGCGCAGGCGGCTGGGTGATACTTGCCTTGCTGCCGCTGTTGTTCGTCGGGCTGGCGACGGTGGCGGCGCGTCTCGCGGTGCTGCGCGCTTTGGGCGAGCGCCTGTGATTACCCGTTTTTTTGCGTTTCTGGCGTTGGTCTGGGCGCTCGGCTTCGCGGCATTCATGTTGCTGCTGCCCCGCGCCCTCACCGACCATCCGACCGACGCGATCGTCGTGCCGACTGGTGCCGCCGGCCGCATCGATCGGGGAATCGATCTTCTCCAAAGAAAGGAGGCAAAGCGCCTGCTCATCACCGGCGTCGCGCCGGGCGTGCGGCCAATCGATCTCGCGCTCGAATATCATGCGGCGCCCGCGCTTTTCGCCTGCTGCATTGATCTCGGCCGCCAGGCCGTCGACACGCGCTCCAATGCCGAGGAGACCGCGCGCTGGGTGCGCGAGCATGGCTATCACTCGATCCGGCTGGTCACATCGGACTGGCACATGGCGCGCGCGCGGATGGAGCTGGGCAATGCACTCGATCCCGACGTGAAGATCGTCGACGATGGCGTAAAGGGCACGCCCGACCTGAGGCTGCTGGTTGCCGAATACAACAAGCTGTTGCTGCGCCGCGTCGCCTTGTGGCTGGGGATCGGCGGATGATCGCTTCGATTCGCACACTGCTGTTCACCATCCTATTCTACGGCGTGTCGGTGCCGATCGTGCTCTTCGTGCCGCTGCCGGCGCTGCTGGGCCGTCGCGCGCTAATCAGCTATGCGATGGGCTGGGCACGCTTCCACCGCTGGGCGACGTGGGCGCTGCTCGGCATCCGCACCCGGGTCGAAGGAAAACCGCTGATCGAGCCGGCGCTCTATGCTGCGAAACACCAGTCGATGTTCGAGACGCTCGAACTCGCACTGGCTCTCAACGCGCCGGCAGTGGTCATGAAGGCCGAGCTGGCGCGCATTCCAATCTGGGGGTGGGCGGCGCGCCGGTACGGCGTAATTGTCATCGACCGCGCCGGCGCCGGCCAGGCGATGCGCCAGATGATGCGCGAGGCGCGCGAAGCGCTCGATGCCGGCCGCTCGATCGTGATTTTTCCCGAAGGCACTCGCGTCCGTCCCGGCGAGCAACCGCCACTCCGCGCGGGCTTCGCGGGGCTCTATCGCGCGCTCGGCGTGCCGGTCGTTCCCGTCGCGCTCGACAGCGGGCGACTGTGGCCGCGCAAGGGCCCCAAGCACGCTGGCGTCGTCACCTTTCGGTTCGGCGAGCCGGTGCCTCCCGGCCTGCCACGGCAGGAAGCGGAGAGCCGCGTCCACGCCGCGATCAATACCCTCGATCTATAAGCGATGAGCGCAACCGACCGCCCGGTGCGCGGGATCGCGGTCGCGCTCGCGCTGATCCTGATCCTGCTGGCGTTCGCCCGACCGCTCGACCATGACGAAAGCCAGTATATTGCCGCGGCCGAACTGGCGCGTCACGGCCTGGTCTATCGCGATTTTGCTTACCTGCAGACACCGCTGCAGCCACTATTGTTCGCGCCGGTCGCTGCGCTGTTTGGGCGGTTCGCCTATCCTGGTCTGCGGCTGGTCAACGCCCTTCTTGGCGTCGTGACCATTGGCTTGGTTCATCACAGCTGCCGCACTGCCGGCGCCAGCCGGGGTGCAGCATTGACCGCCACGGGCGCATTCGCCTGCTGCGACATCGTTTTATTCAGCGCGGCAGTAGCACGCAATGACATGCTGCCGGCTGCGCTTTTCGCCGCGGCGGTCGCCCTCATGGTGCAACAGGCGCGCAGCAACGGGAGCATCGTAGTCGCCGGGGCGATTGGCCTGCTGCTGTCGGCGGCGACGGCCGCCAAGCTCAGCTACGCCGTTCCTGCGATTGCCTATGGCGGGCTCGCGCTGATCGACCGCCGCCACCGGCCGGACTGGCTGATTCTCGGTGCGGTCCCGCCCGCGCTTTTGGTCGCCTGGACCTGGGGCTCGGCGCCAGGCGCGTTTGCGTTCGACGTGCTGCGTTTCCCCACCATCGCACCCGAGCAATTCTACGCCGCTGGCCGCGCCTGGAAGTTGACGCCGTGGGCGCGTGCATTCGACACGCTGAAGTTCCTGGCGCTTGGCCCTGCGCTGCTCGCGCTGGCTCTCGTTATCCGTGATCGCCGGCGCGAGGTGGTTGCCGTGCTCCTCGACATGATGATCGTCGCCGGATTGGTCGCGGCGCTGCTACCAGCACCGACCTGGCGACAATATCTGCTGGTGATGCTGCCGCCGCTGTTCGTTCGCCTGTCGTTGGTGCCCGCGCCAAGGCGCGGCGTGCGTAACGCCGGCATCATTTTCGCGCTCGCCGGGGCGGCACCGTCGATAATCATCCTCGCGACGGCGTTCGCTAGCGGGCTGCCCCTCGTCGCCGCGATGCACGACGGCGCCGCGCTCGATGCTGCGCTCGATCGGGCCAAGGTAACAGGCCCGGTGGCGACGCTCGCGCCGCAATTCGTGCCAGCAACCGGCCGGATGATCGATCCGCGATTTGCTGCTGGACCGTTTTTTTATCGTAGTGCGGGTTTGCTTTCTCCGGCCGAGGAACGAAAGTTCAGCCTGGTCAGCCGGTCGACGGCGGCCGCACAGTTGACCACCAAGCCGCCGGCGGCAGTCATCGTCGGCGGCGAGGGCGACTGGACGAGTGGCGATCGGCGGCTCGACGCCTCGTTGGCGGCGATCGCGAAAACCAACGGGTACCAGGCCAATATCGTTCCAGGCACGCCTTTCACGCTCTACGTCGCACCAGCGCCCGCAACCCGAAGAGCGCCAGCAGCGCAACATGGATCAGCAGCGTCAGCGCCGCGGTAAAGGCAATAAGGCTCGAAACGGCATGACCCCGACCGATCAGCACGATCGCAAGGTTGGCGAACAGCAGATCCTTGTTAGGCAACACCGGGAGCCGCGAGACAAGCAGGCGTCCCGCGGCAAGCAACAGCCATGTACCGAGCGATACTTCCGGCATGGCAAAGTGCCAGGCGACGGCGAGCGCCGCAGAGCCGGCGATGAGCCGCAGGCAATGGAGAGTGAACACCCACCATAGAGTCGGTCGCGGCAGCGAGAAGACGCGTCGGGAGAAGACCAGCCAGGGCAGCGAAATGCCGACGATCACAACACTCGACCAAGCCAGTTCGCGAAGCTGGAGCGGGTCTGGCAGATGACGGCCAAGCGGCAGCGCCAGAGCGGTGAGCGCTAGCGTAACGCCGTTGCCAGCGACAGCGGAAAGAATCGCGGAATCCTTGACCGCGCCAAACGGCGCAGAGAACATGTCGGAGCGCTGCCGCGCCCAGGCATAAAAATAAGCGTCACCTGAATAACCGAACAATGCATCATTGGCGATTCGCTTCTTGACCAGCGCGATGAGGCCATCGATCGGAAGCGACCATATTTTCCGAAAGATGACATAGTCGCACAGCGGCGGCAGCAGGTAGAAGGCGGCGAACGCGACGTAGAATAGCGCGCTAGCCGGGACGATCCCGCCCAGTCCGGCGAGCCCCGATTTCAGCAACTCGTAGGCCACGCCGGCGATCATCGCCGCGGTCAGCAGGCTACCGAATATCATCGGCCACCGGCTGCGAAGGGTTTTAACTGGTGGCAAGGCGGCGGCGCCGGCCGGGCGCTCGATCGCATCAATACTCATCGAGCGTTCCGAACCGTATGCATCGACTTTCTGCCGCGGCCCTTAGCCATGCCCCGCGTAGCGGGCAATGGCGGATCGGACCGACCGAACGCCTCACGGCGACGATTGCCGTTTGACACCCGACGCGGCAAAGAGACGCCGGTGGTTGCGCATCATATCCTCACCGTCGCCCAGACGCTCCGGGGTGGCGGCGTCGAGCGCGCACAGCTCAGGCTCGCGGCTGATTGGCTCGCGGCGGGCCGCCGAGTGACACTGGCGATCGGCGAAACCGCTGGCCCACTCGCCGCAGAGCTGCCGCCCGGGATAGAGCTCGCCGCGCTCGGCTCGCCGGCCTATCACCGCCTCTACAGGCTGGCGGGGATCGAGGCGGCGCGCACGGCCGATTTAATCTTCTGCCCGGGAAACCATTATACCAGCGTCGTCGCCTGGACCCGGGCGAGGCTCGGGCGGTCTTGTCCGCCAATCGTTGCCAAGCTGTCCAATGCGCTTGATCGCGGTGATCACGGGGGAATTGAGGCGATCGGTTACCGCGCCTGGCTCAGGCTGCATCCGCGCTTTATCGACCGGCTCGTCGCGATGTCACCAGCGATGGCGGCCGAGGCGCGTACCGAAATGCGCTTTCCCGCCGAGCGCTTGTCGGTAATCCCCAATCCGCCGGCTCGCCATGCCGCCGATCCTTCCCCGCCTCCCATCCCGACGGGCCGGTTCTTGCTCGGCGTTGGCCGGCTCGAACCACAGAAGCGTTGGGACCGGGCGATTGCTGCGCTGCCCAAGCTCGCCGATCGCGGCGCGCAGCTGGTGATCCTTGGCGAAGGCAGCGATCGACCGCGGCTTGAGGCACTCGTCGGCAAGCTTGGCCTCGCAGCGCGGGTCAGCTTGCCAGGTCATGCGCTCGATCCTCGCCCCGCGATCGCACGAGCCGCAGCGGTGGTGCTGACCTCCGATTATGAGGGCGTCCCCGGCGTGTTGCGTGAGGCGCTGGCGTTGGGGACGCCGGTGGTGACGACCGAATCAAGCGTCGCGGTCCGGGAGATCGTCACCTCTCCGGCGCTCGGCTGCGTCGTTGCGCGCCACGATGCCGACGCTCTCGCTGCTGCGTTCGATCGTTGGCTCGATCCGGCACAGCCGCGGCCCAATCCCGTGCCCGAGCCGGGCGAAGGGGCAGCCAAGGCTTATCTAGACTTGTTCGATGAATTGGTCGCAAGCCGGCGAGAGCAAGCGCGCTGATGATTTTGGGTCACGTCGCTCTTCAGCCGCGGCTTGCCTTTCCGTGCGCCCTCGGCATCGTCGAAGCTGATGGCGTAATGCTTAGCGCCGGCTCGATGCGGATGATCAGCTTATCTCTTAAGCCGGCTTGACGCGATCGGGGTGTGCCGCGGCGAATGCCTCTAGTTCGGCAGCGGCGGCATCGGCACGCCCAAGGCGGGGATAGCAGTCGAGCGGCAACTCGAGGCGGCGCGCGTTGTAAAGCTGGGGAACGAGGCACAGGTCGGAAATGTCGGGCTCGCTGCCGCCGAGGAACGGCCCCTCCCCCGCCATCGTCTCGAGTGCTTCGAGGCCCTCGCGGATCCAGTGACGATACCAGTCGTCCCTCGCCGCCTGGTCGGCGCCGAACTGCGACTCCAGCCGCTTCAAAACGCGTAGATTGTCGATCGGGTGGATGTCGCTGACAATCACCAGCGCGCGAGCCCACGCCCGCGCCCGCTCTGCCGTATCAGCGGGAATCAGCCGCGGCACCGGGTATGTCGCGTCAAGCCAGTCTATGATGGCTAGACTTTGCGTCAGAACCAGCCCATCCACCTCCAGCGTCGGCACCAGCCCTTGCGGATTGCGGGCCAAGTGCTGAAGCCCGCGTTGTTCGCCCTTTATCAGGCTCACGGGGCGCGGTTCGTAAGCCACGCCCTTCAAATTAAGCGCGATCCGCACGCGATAGGCCGCCGACGATCGCCAGTAATCATATAAGATAACGCTCATTCGGTTACCGTCTCGCGTGCGGAGCGCTGCTCAAGCCCCGCCTTGATGATCGCCGTCATCGGATCGGCTAATGCCAGGCCGAGGACGCCGAATAGGGTGCTGGCGAGGATCTGCGCCGACAAGGTCAACGCCGGCGGCAGGTCGACGGTGCGCCGCGCTACCATCGGAATAACGACATAGCCGTCGAAGGTTTGCACGACGAAATAGGTGCACAAGGCCGCGATGCCCTTGTCTACGCCGGCCGAGAAGCCGACCGCGGTCATCAGCACGCCCGTGGCGAACGCGCCGATATTGGGGATGAAGGCGAGGATCGCCGCGATCAGCCCGAGCACGAGCGCCATCGGGACGCCTACCACGATCAGGATCGTGAACGTCAGCACGCCCTCGAACGCCATGCCGAGCAGCCGGCCGGCGAGCAGCTTTCGCAGGGTCACCGCCATGCGGTCGATCGTCGCGGCAAACTCGGCGCGGTGGCGAAGCGGCACCATCCATTGCACGCCGCGGTCGTAGATTTGCGGTTCCATTGCGACGAACAGGCCTATCACCAGGATTACGATCAGACTGGAAATGGCGCCGATCGCGGTGCCGACGTAGGAGGTCAGCCGTCCAACCGAGCCCAGCGCCTGCTTGACCAATCCCGTAACGTCGGCGCGGCCCGGCATCAGCCCCATGCCCGAAGCCCATCGCGCGACGCGATCGGCCTGTACCTCCAGCGTGTTGCGCAATTGCTCGGCCTGCTCGGCGATCTGCACACCGGCGAGGTAGAAGACGCCAAGCACGAAGGCGATCACGCACAATACCACGATCAGCAACCGCCACCCGCGGCCGATCGGCAATGCGCGGCCCAGCAGCCGCACGCCGCCGTCGAGCATCGCTGCAAACACCAATCCGGCGAAGATGATGAGGAGCGGTTGGATAAGGATGACGACGAGCGCCATCGCCGCAGCGAGGCCGAGCCAAATCGCGGCGCGCTTGAGCTCGGCGCGTGCCAGCGGATCGCGCATCTCGTTGGGCCCGGGCTCGGGAACGAGGTTGCGCGACGTCTCCGTCATTGCGGCTTGGTCTGCTTCGGGTGAAGCGAAAGGCCGACTCGCCCGCCGCGGAAATCGCCGAACCAGCTCAGCGGATTCCAGGTCGCGCTGCCGTCGAGCGAGAAGGTGATGAACTCAGCGCGGCCGCCGAGATATTCCCACGGCACCGGCCCGCCCAGCCCTTCCTCGAACAAGGGGAAGCGGCTGTCGGCGCTGCGGTCGCGATTGTCGCCCATCAAGAACACCTCGTCCTTGCCCACGGTGATCGGACCGAAATTGTCGCCGTCGCTGTAACCCAGCTCGACGGTGTCGTATTGGCGGCCGTTGGGCAAGGTCTCAGTGACGATCGGCAAATGGCAGACCATTTTGCCGTTCGGTCCTATCTGTCGCGCATTGGGATATTGGATTGGATCGCAAGTCGAATTGTCGTCGACCGGCAAATCGCGGTAGTGGATCGGACTGCGCTTCACCGGCACGCCGTTCAAGATGACGACACCGTCCTTCACCTGCAATCGGTCACCCGGCAAGCCGATCACACGCTTGATGTAATCCTCTTTCTTGCCCGGCGGAGTGACAATAACGATGTCCCCGCGCTTGGGCATATGGCCCAACAGTCGGCCCTTAACGTGCGGCATCAGGTGGAAGATCGGGGAAGCGAACGACCAGCCGTAGGGGTATTTGGTCACCACGAGGCGGTCGCCGACCAGGAGGTCGGGGAGCATCGATTCGGACGGAATGTAGAAGGGCTTGGCAATCAGGCTCTGGAACAGGAAAACCGCGATCACCAGCCACAGGATGCCCTTGATCTCGGCCCACCAGTTGGTGCCGGCCTTTTCGGCTTTCGCCGGCGCGGTGTCGGCCCCGTTCTTTTCCGCTTCGCCGTCCAACGCCAACTCCTTGCCAGTCATACGCCACTTTCACTCTCGGGCACCGCCTCTATCACGACGAAAGCCTGCGCCCAGGGGTGATCGTCGGTCAGCGTCAGATGCACGACCGCGACGTGGCCCGACGGGACCATGGCGTCAAGCCTCGCCTTGGCGCCGCCACCAAGCGCCAGCGTCGGCGCACCCGACGGGGCGTTGACCACGCCGATGTCCTTCATAAAGACGCCGCGCTTGAATCCGGTGCCGACCGCCTTCGAGAACGCCTCCTTGGCAGCGAAGCGCTTCGCGAGCGTCGCTGCGCGGGTGAACGGGCGGCGGTTCGCCTTGTCGAGCTCGATCGGAGTAAAAACGCGGCGTTCAAATCTCGCGCCGAAGCGGTCGAGCGAAGCCTGGATTCGCTCGATACTGCACAAGTCGGAGCCGAGGCCAATGATCACAAAGCGAAAATCCAGCAGAAGCTGGCAACTCTGGCGGCAAGCGCCTCCTTAGCGACAAGGTGAGCCGAGCTTTCGCCCGTATAACTGCCAGGCGAAATCATCGCGCCTCGTCCATGGCCGCGCGCATCTTGCGGACGCTCTCGGCGAGCCCGACGAAGATCGCCTCGCCGATAAGGAAATGGCCGATGTTGAGTTCGCGTACCTGCGGGATCGCGGCGATGGCCGTGACATTGTCATAGGTCAGGCCATGGCCGGCATGGACTTCGATGCCGTTCTTCGTCGCAAGCGCGGCGGCGTCGGCCAGGCGCTTGAGTTCGCCGGCTCTCTCGCCGCCGCCAAGCTCGGCATATTTGCCGGTGTGCAGTTCGACGACCGGCGCGCGAAGGCGGATTGCAGCGTCGATCTGGCGCGCGTCGGGTTCGATGAATAGCGACACGCGCACGCCAGCGTCGCTTAGCGCCGCAACCATCGCCGCGAGACGGGAAAATTGTCCGGCGGCGTCGAGTCCGCCCTCGGTGGTGAGTTCCTCACGCTTTTCGGGCACGATGCATGCGGCGTGCGGCTTGTGGCGGAGCGCAATTGCCAGCATCTCATTGGTCGCTGCCATCTCGAGGTTGAGCGGGATCGGCAGTTCGGCTGAAAGGCGAGCGATGTCATCATCGGTGATATGGCGACGGTCCTCGCGCAAATGCGCGGTGATACCATCGGCGCCTGCCTCGGCCGCCAGCAGCGCGGCGCGGACGGGGTCTGGATAACCAGCGCCGCGAGCATTTCTCACCGTCGCCACATGGTCGATATTGACCCCGAGGCGCACTGGCGTGCTCATTTCTTCAATCCCCGGCTGCCTGGCTTGGTCGCCGGAAGCGCTGCGAGTTCGGGCGGCAGCGCGTCGGCGGGATAGGCCGGCACGTCGAGCCGGCACAGCGAGACCAGCGGCACCCCGACGTCGGCACGGCCATTCGAGCGATCAATTATGCATGCAGCCCCGAGCAGTTCGCCGGGATGCTCACGGATCGCCGCGAGGCACTCGCGCGAGGAAAGCCCGGTGGTGACAATGTCCTCGACCATCACCACCCGCGCGCCCTCGGGAATCTCGAAGCCTCGGCGCAGGCGGAATTCGCCATCCTCGCGCTCGACAAACACCGCCCGACAGCCGAGCGCGCGCGCCGTCTCGTAGCCCGGGATGATCCCACCGACGGCTGGCGAGACGACCAAGTCGACGTCGCCGAACCGCGCGGAAATCGCAAGAGCGAGGGCGCGGCAAAGCCGCTCGGTGCGCGCCGGGTCCTGAAATACCAGCATCTTTTGGAGAAAGGT
>Ga0164242_10002649_pt1 | contig 20690 bp, 18 predicted proteins | sample OricomgcompostMG_FD_108783 | JGI IMG/M metagenome (GOLD analysis project Ga0164242, IMG submission 108783) | Miracle-Growth compost microbial communities from Emeryville, California, USA - Original compost - Miracle growth compost (MG) ... | reverse complement strand
GACCGAGCTCTACCCGACTCAGACGAGCCAAGGAACCAGATCTCGGGGCGCCACCCGCGGGGACCAGCCTCGCTGACCTGAGCCAGCTTGTCCGTTCCTCCCTGCCGGGCGACATCGAGAACATTACGGTGCGCCCGGCGGTCCGTGCAACTCCCCTCGAGGTGACCGTCGTCACCCGGCCCGGAAGCGCGCTCGCGAGCGTGGCACGGGCGGTCAGCCGGCCTCGCGCCGGCCGGCCCGCGCGGCGCGGAAGCGCAAGGCGTCGCCCGGTCTGAGCTGGGCGAGCCTGTCCACCCCGGCCGACGTCACGACACCCACCACGGGGTAGCCCCCGGTGACCGGGTGGTCGGCGAGGAAGACCACGGGCTTCCCGGACGGAGGCACCTGGACGGCGCCGCGAACCAACCCCTCGGACGGGAGCTCGCCGCCGCCCGCCCGGGCCAGGGTCGCTCCGTCGAGGCGCAGCGCCACCCGGTTGCTGTCGGGCGTGACGCGGTACGACCCGCCTACGAGCGTCTCCCACGCCCCGGCACCGAACCACTCCTCACGGACCCCGGGCTCGACGTCGACCTCGACGCGCACGGAGGCACCCGGACCGGTGGCGGCGGGAGGCCGCGACCGTTCGGCGACCGGCCCCGGACCGGACGGTCGTCCGACCGTGAGCACGTCGCCGGCTCGGAGCGGCGCCGGGCCGAGCTCGGCGAGGACGTCCCACGAGCGCGAGCCGAGGACCGGGGACACGACGAGACCGCCGCGGACCCCCAGGTACGTGCGCAGACCTGCGGTGGCGACGCCCAGCACGAGGACGTCGCCGGGCCGTGCGCGAAGCACCGTGTCACCGGCGACGGGGACGCCCGCCAGCGTCGCCGGGACGCGCGCGCCCGTCAGGGCGACGACGTGGTCGCCGCGGAAACGGACCTGCAGCCCCCCGAGGGTCACCTCGACCGCCGCTGCCTCGTCGGGGTTGCCGAGGAGCCGGTTCACGCGGACCAGCGCCCCGCGGTCGGCGGCACCGGAGCGGCCGACGCCGAGCGACGCGAGTCCGGGGCGGCCCAGGTCCTCGACGTACGCCGCCGGACCCGGCTGCAGCACCTCGATCACGACGCGCTCTCCGGTACGAACCGCACCCGCGCGCCCGGTTCGACGAGCCCGGGCGGCGTGCGTGCGACGTCGAACATGCGCACCGGGCTGCGACCGATCAGGCGCCAGCCGCCCGGGCTGGGCGCCGGGTAGACCGCCGTGAACTCCCCCGCCACGGCGACGGCACCGGCGTCGACGTGGGGGCGCGGGTCCGCGAGCCGCGGGACGTGCAGCGCGGGGTCGAGCCCGACGAGATAGGCGAACCCGGGCGCGAAGCCCACGAAGGCTGCCGTGTAGAGGCGTGCGGCGTGCCGTGCGGCGACCTCGGCGGTCGTCAGGCCCGTGAGCCGCGCGACGTCGTCCAGGTCCGGCCCGTCGTAGACGACGGGGATCTCGACGATCGGACCACCGGCGTCCGACGGTGCGACCGCAGCCAGGTGCGGCGCCAGGGAACGCACGACCTCGACGAGGCGCGTCTGCGCACCCGGGGGCGCTGCGCCGTCGGGCAGCTCGTGGAGGAGCACGAGGACCGTCCGGGCCGCGGGGACCAGGTCGGCGACCTCGGGGTCGGCGCGCTCGCGCAGGGCGCGGGTCAGCGCCACGACGGTCGGGAGCGGGTCGTCACCGGCCACGTCGACCATGACCGCCGCACGCCCGAAGGGGCGGGCCGTGAGCGCGGCGCCCATGGTCAGACCGCCGGGGACACGACGACGCCCGCGGCGTCGAGCGCGGCGCGCACCGCGACGACGACCTCGAGCGCGCCGGGGGTGTCGGAGTGGACGCAGACGCTCCGCGCGGGAGACTCGACCACGGCGCCGTCGACGGCGACGACCGTGCGGTCCTGCGCGAGCCGCACGACGCGCTCCGCGACCTCGGCGGGGTCGGTCACGAGCGCACCCGGCTCGCGGCGCGGGACGAGCGTGCCGTCGGCGCGGTAGCCACGGTCGGCGAACGCCTCCGGGACCGTCGGGACGCCCGCCTCGGCCGCGAGCGCCAGCACGACCGACCCGGGCAGGCCGACGAGCGCGAGCCCCGCCTCGGCGGTCGCGTCGACGACGGCCCGTGCCTGCTCCTCGTGGCGGACGACGGTGTTGTAGAGAGCGCCGTGCGGCTTCACGTAGGTCACGCGCGTCCCCGCTGCCCGCGCGAACACCTCGAGCGCCCCGATCTGGTAGAGGACGTCGTCGCGCAGCTCGGCGTAGCCGGCGTCGACGAACCGCCGGCCGAAGCCCGCGAGGTCCCGGTACGCGACGTGCGCGCCGACCCGGACCCCGCGGTCCGCGGCGGCCCGGCAGGTGTGGCGCATGATCGACGGGTCGCCGGCGTGGAAGCCGCACGCCACGTTCGCGCTGCTCACCAGGTCGAGGAGCGCGTCGTCGTCGGCGAGGGTCCACCGGCCGAAGCCCTCCCCCAGGTCGACGTTGAGGTCGATCGCCGTCGTCGTGTCGGTCACCGGTCCATCATGGCCGACGGGCGGGCGATAGGTTCGGTGCGTGCCCGAACCGACGTCCCCGCTCCCCACCCCGCTCGTCGTCCGGCTCGCGCGGCCGAGCGACGTGGAGCCGCTCGTCGCGCTCGCCGCCGAGACGTTCCCCGACGCGTGCCCGCCCGGGCTCTCGGCCGAGGCGATCGCCGAGCACGTCGCGCGCGAGCTCGACGCCGCGCACTTCCGGTCGTGGGTCGAGGGCCGCTACGGCGATCCGGCGACCCCGGCGGTCGTGCTCGTCGCGGAGGCGGGCGACCGGCTCGTCGGGTACGCGCTGCTCGTCCGGGCGCGCCCGGCCGACCCCGCCCAGCTCGACGGGCTCCTCGGCCCGGCGTACCCGCACGCCGCCGCCGTCGAGCTGTCGAAGATCTACGCGCTCGCGTCCGCCCGCGGCACGGGCGCGGCGGGCACGCTCATGACCGCGGCGCTCGAGGCGGCCGCGGAGCTGCTCGACGGCCAGGCCGTCTGGCTCGGCACCAACGCCCAGAACGTGCGGGCGCAGGCCTTCTACCGCAAGCACGGGTTCGCCGAGGTCGGGCGGCGACGGTACGTCGTCGGCGGGGAGCCCCAGGACGACGTCGTCATGGCGCGGGCGGTCGGGGCCCGGCAGGCGTAGCCCGCCGCGCCCCGGACCCTAGCGGTCAGGCGCGCGTCGAGAACGCCGCGTCGAACGCCGCGTCGGGCGCGTCGAACGCGAGCGACCGCACGAACGCGAGCGCCTCGGGCGCGCCGAGCAGCCGGTCCATGCCCGCGTCCTCCCACTCGACCGAGATCGGGCCGTCGTAGCCGATCTGGTTGAGCATCCGGAACGCCGACTCCCACGGCACGTCGCCGTGGCCCGTCGAGATGAAGTCCCACCCGCGGCGGCCGTCGGCCCACGGCAGGTGCGAGGACAGGCGACCGTTGCGCCCGTTCGTCATGCGCAGCTTCGTGTCCTTGCAGTCCACGTGGAAGATGCGGTCCCGGAAGTCCCACAGGAACGCCACCGGGTCGACGCCCTGCCAGACCATGTGGCTCGGGTCCCAGTTGAGCCCGAACGACTCCCGGTGGCCGATCGCCTCGAGCGTGCGCACCGTCGTCCAGTAGTCGTACGCGATCTCGCTCGGGTGCACCTCGTGCGCGAACCGGACGCCGACCTCGTCGAACACGTCGAGGATCGGGTTCCAGCGCGCCGCGAAGTCCTCGTAGCCCGCGTCGACCATCGCCTCGGAGGCCGGCGGGAACATGGCGACGTACTTCCAGATCGACGAGCCCGTGAAGCCGATCACCGTCTTCACGCCGAGCCTGGCGGCGAGCCGGGCGGTGTTCTTCATCTCCTCGGCCGCGCGCTGCCGCACGCCCTCGGGGTCGCCGTCGCCCCACACGACGTCGGGCAGGATGTCGCGATGCCGCTGGTCGATCGGGTCGTCGCAGACGGCCTGGCCCTTGAGGTGGTTGGAGATCGCGAAGACCTTGAGGTCGTACTTCGCGAGCAGGTCCAGCCGGCCCTGCACGTACGCGTCGTCGTCCCAGCGCCACGGGTCGAGGTGGTCGCCCCAGCACGCGAGCTCGAGGCCGTCGTAGCCCCAGCCCGACGCGAGCCGTGCGACCTCCTCGAGCGGCAGGTCGGCCCACTGGCCGGTGAACAGGGTGATCGGTCGGGTCATGGTGGTCTCCCGGGGTCGTCGGTCGTCAGGACTGCGGGGCGGCGGCGGGCTCGGGCTCGGGGACGGGCGTCCAGACGCTCGCGGCCGCCGCGCTCCGCTCGACCGCGTCGAGGACGCGCTGGATCGCCAGGCCGTCCGCGAACGACGGCGTCGGCTGCTCGCCCGCCGCGAGCGACTCCACGAGGTCCACGACCTGATGCGTGAACGCGTGCTCGTACCCCAGGCCGTGACCGGCGGGCCACCAGTGGCCGCCGTACGGGTGCTCGGGCTCGGTCACGACGATCCGCCGGAAGCCCGCGGTGCGCGGGTCGTCGGTCGCGTCGTAGAAGTGCAGGAGGTTCATGTCCTCGAAGTCGAAGGCCAGCGAGCCCTTCGAGCCGTTGACCTCGAGCAGGATCGCGTTCTTGCGGCCCCAGGCGAAGCGCGTCGCCTCGAAGACCCCCATCCCGCCGCCGGACAGGCGCGCGAGGAAGGCCGCGGCGTCGTCGACGGTGACCGGGCCCCGCTCGTCGCCGCCCCGGCCGCCGAGCGCCGTCGACGCGACGGCCACGGGCCGCTCGCGGACGAACGTCTCGAGGAGGCCCGAGACCCCGGTGATCCGCTCGCCCGTGACGAACTGCGCCATGTCGACGACGTGGGCGGCGATGTCGCCGAGCGCGCCCGAGCCGGCGCGCTCGCGGTCGAGGCGCCAGCTCAGGGGGGCCTCGGGGTCGGCGATCCAGTCCTGGAGGTACTGGGCGCGCACGTGCCGGATCTCGCCTAGCCGGCCTTCGGCCACGAGCTCGTGCGCGAGCCGGATCGCCGGGACGCGGCGGTAGGTGAACCCGACCGTCGCCGTCACGCCGGACGACGCGGCGCGGCGGGCTGCCTCGACCATCCGCTCGGCCTCCTCGACCGAGTTCGCGAGCGGCTTCTCGCACAGGACGTGCTTGCCCGCCTCGAGCGCCGCGATCGCGATCTCGGCGTGCGTGTCGCCGGGGGTGCACACGTCGACCAGGTCGACGTCGTCGCGGTCGACGAGCGCCCGCCAGTCCGTCTCGGTGTGCTCCCAGCCGAGCCGCTCCCCCGCCGCCCGGACGGCGGCGGGGTCGCGGCCTGCGAGCGCCACCATGCGGGGGCGCAGGGGCAGGTCGAAGAAGCGGGGCGCTGTGCGCCACGCCTGGGAGTGCGCGGCTCCCATGAACGCGTACCCCACCATGCCCACGCCCAGCGTGGGTCGGTCGTCGGCCATCGGGTCTCCTCGAAGGTCTCGGCCGGCCCGCTGCGGGGCCGGGTTCGGCTGGTTCGCCGGTTTCCGGTCAGGACTCGAACGCGGTCGGCAGGTGCTGATGGACGTTGCCGACTCCTCCGTTTCGAGGGGGCGCCTCACTGATGTCCGCGGCGCGCCGGCCGGAGCCGCCGGCGGTGCGCGGGCGCACGGCGTCGTCGGCGTCGAGGTCCTCGCTGACCATGCGACGAAAGTAGCCACCCTTATATTGACTGTCAATCAAAAGTTGAGTGCCCATTGGCATTGGGGGCGAGGGCAGCGCGGCGCCCCCGGCGCCGGCCGGGCGCGCGACGCGTGGTTCACTGTCCGCATGGAGGAGCTGCTCAAGTTCGCGCCTCGGCCTACCGGGGCCGGCGAGATGTTCCAGCTCCTCCGCGACGGACGCCCACGGACCCGGGCCGAGCTCGCGACGGTGACCGGCCAGGCGCGCTCGACGATCGCCGCCCGGATCGACTCGCTGCTCGCGCTCGGGCTGGTCACGCCGTCGGGCGAGGCGACCTCGACGGGTGGACGGCCGCCCTCGACCTTCGCCTTCAACCCCGCCGCGCGCGTCGTCCTCGCTGTCGACCTCGGGGCCACGCACGCCCGGCTCGCCGTCACGGACCTCGCGTCCCGGGTGCTCGTCGAGCACGAGGAGCCGCTCGCGATCGCGGACGGCCCCGCGCACGTCCTCGCACGCGTCGCCGAGCTCGGCGCCGAGCTCGTCGACAAGGCCGGCGCCTCGCACCGCGACCTCGCGGGCGTCGGGGTCGGCCTGCCCGGGCCCGTCGACCATGCCACCGGCCGGCCCATGAACCCGCCGATCATGCCCGGCTGGGACGGCGCCGACGTGCCCGGCACCCTGCGGCGCGCGCTCGGCACGACCGTCCTCGTCGACAACGACGTCAACGTCATGGCGCTGGGCGAGCACCGCACCGCGTGGCGCGAGGCCGCCGACCTCGTCTTCGTCAAGGTCGCGACGGGCATCGGCGCGGGCATCATCATGGACGGCGACCTACGGCGAGGGGCCCAGGGCGCCGCCGGCGACCTTGGGCACATCCGCGTCCCCGGGGCAGGCGACGTTCCCTGCCGGTGCGGGAACGTCGGCTGCCTCGAGGCCGTCGCCAGCGGACAGGCCGTCGCGAACACGCTCCGCGCCGCCGGCGCCCCCGTGACCTCGAGCGCCGACGTCGTCGCGCTCGTCCGGGCCGGCGACCTCGACGCCAGCCACGCCGTCCGGCAGGCCGGGCGCGACATCGGCGCCGTCCTCGCCGCGACCGTGAGCCTGCTCAACCCGTCGGTGGTCGTCGTCGGGGGGATCCTCGCCGAGGCCGGCGAGAACCTCCTCGCCGGGATCCGCGAGGTCGTCTACCAGCGCTCGCTCCCCCTCGCGACCCAGCACCTGCGGATCGCCACCGCCCACACGGGCGCCGAGGCCGGGGTGCTCGGCGCGAGCGCGATGGCCGTCGACGCCGTCCTGTCCGCCCCGGCCGTGGAGGCCCTCGTCTCATGAGCACCGAACGCGTCGAGGAGGACGTATGACCGCCAAGGACCGCCGGGCCCTCGTCGTGCGGGGCGGCTGGCCCGGGCACGCACCGGTCGAGGCCAGCGACCTCTTCCTGCCCTTCCTCGAGGACCACGGCTTCACCGTGGACGTCGACGACAGCCTCGAGGTCTACGCCGAGGTCGACTACATGGCCACGGTGGACCTCGTCGTGCAGTGCTGGACCATGGGCGAGATCCTGCCGGACGAGATGCGCGGCCTGCGCCGGGCCGTCGCCTCCGGGACCGGGTTCGCCGGGTGGCACGGCGGCGTCATCGACTCGTTCCGGATGGCGACCGACTACCTCCAGCTGGTGGGCGGCCAGTTCGCCGCGCACCCCCGCGACATCGTGCGCCACACCGTCCGCGTCGTGCCCGAGCGGGCCGACCACCCCGTCGTCGCCGGGATCGACGAGTTCGCCCTGACCTCCGAGCAGTACTGGATGCTGACCGACGCGCTGAGCGACGTCCTCGCCACGACGACGATCGAGCCCGGACCGGACGTCGAGTGGCGCGAGCCCGTCGTCTCCCCGGCCGTGTGGACGCGGCAGTGGGGCGAGGGGCGGGTCTTCGTCTCCACGCCCGGGCACCACCTCGCCGACCTCGAGCACCCCGCGCTGCGCGCGATCATCGAGCGCGGCCTGCTGTGGGCGGCGCGCTCGTGACGGCTCGCGCCGGCCGCGCGGCACTGCCGGGCACCCCGTTCACCGGGCTGCTCGCCTACCCGATCACGCCGCTCGACGACGACGGCGACCCCGACCTCGGCGCGCTCGGCGGGCTCGTCGACGCGGCGACCCGGGCGGGGGTCGACGGCGTCGTCGTGCTCGCGTCGAGCGGCGACGGCCGAGCGTTCGACGAGGCCGAGCGGGACCGCGTCGTGCGGGCGGCGCGCGAGGCCGCCGGGGCGGCACCGCTCCACGTCGCGGTGAGCGCGCCGGTCACCCGGCAGGTCGTCCGGAGCGCCCGCGCCGCCGAGCGAGCCGGGGCCGACGGGCTGCTGCTCGCGCCCTTCTCCTACGCGCCGCTCGTCGACGCCGAGATCGCCGCGCTCGTGCGGGCCGTCGGCCAGGCGAGCGCGCTGCCGCTGTGCTTCTACAACAAGCCCGTCCAGACCGGCTACGACCTCACGCCCGAGCTCCTCGTCGAGGTCGCTGCGACCACGACGCTCCGGGGCGTCAAGGATCCCGCCGCCCTGCCCACCCGGCGCGGCACGCGCGTCGAGGCGCTGCGGGACGCGCTCGGTGCAGCAGGCCCCGACGTGGACGGGCGCGTCTCGGTCGGGCTGAGCGGCGACGTCCCCCTCACCGCGGACGCGCCGCTCGCCGACGCCTGGCACACGGGCCTCGCCGCGCTCGCGCCCGCGGAGTACGTGGCGCTGCGGCGGGCGCGGGCCGCCTGCGACGTCGGCCCGACCCCCCAGGGCGCCTGGCTCCACGACCTCGCGGTCGCGCTCGGGACGGTGCGGCCCGTGGCCGGGCTGCACGCGCTCGCGACCCTGCTCGGCGTCCGCACCGGACCGCCCCGCGGCCCGTGGCTGCCCGTCCCGCCCGACGGCGTCGAGCGGCTCAGGGAGGTCGTGGAGCGGCGCCCCTGAGTCGGCCAGCCGCCGAGCCCTCGCGGGGCCCGGCTACTCCTCGTCGGCCTCGAGCTCGAGGCCGGGCGCCGCGTCGTCCACGGCGGCGTCGTCGTCCGCACCACCGCCGGTCTGCTCGTTGCCGGCGCTCACCGCCGCCGGGCCGCCCTCGAGCAGCGCCACGAAGCCCGCCTCGTCGAGGATCGGGCGACCGAGCTCGCGCGCCTTCGTCTCCTTGGTCCCGGCGTTCTCACCGACGACGACGAAGTCCGTCTTCTTCGACACCGAGCCCGACGCCTTGCCGCCGCGCGCCAGGATCGCCTCCTTCGCGCCGTCGCGCGTGAAGCCCTCGAGCGAGCCGGTGACGACGACGGTGAGGCCCTCGAGCGTCCGCGCGACCGACTCGTCGCGCTCGTCGGCCGTGCGTACGCCCGCCGCCCGCCAGCGGTCGACGATCTCGCGGCGCCAGTTGTCCGGGTCGTCGGGGTCGCCGAACCAGTCGCGCACCGCGACCGCGATGGTCGGGCCCACGCCCTCGACCGCGGCAAGCTCGGCGGGCGGGAGCACCGCACCCTCGGGCGACTCGGCCGGTCCCCGCGTCGCGGCCTCCTCGATCGCGTCGAGCGAGCCGAAGTGCTGCGCGAGCGCGCGGGCCGCCGTCGGGCCGACGTGGCGGATGGACAGCGCGACCAGGACGCGCCACAGCGGCTGGCCCTTCGCCTTCTCGAGCTCGGCGAACAGGCGGGTCGTGTTGGCGTGCGGGACCGACGGCTTGGTGGCCGTGGGCTTGGTCCAGAAGTAGAGCCGGTCCTCCCAGAGCCCGGTGCCGACGCCCTTCTTCTTGATCTCGCGCCACACGCGGACCTCACGCAGGTCCTCCGGCGTGAGGTCGAACAGGCCCGCCTCGGTCGCGAGGACCGGGCGCTGCGGCGCCGGCAACGCGCCGGGCACCGGGCCGTCGACGTCGCCGCCCGGCCGGTACACCGCCGGGTCGGTCGGGCGGTCGGACTCGGGGTCGACGAGGGCGATCGCGGCCTCCCACCCGAGCGCCTCGATGTCGAACGCGCCGCGGCCCGCCGCGTGGAACAGGCGCTCGCGCAGCTGGGACGGGCACGAGCGCTGGTTGGGGCAGCGGATGTCGACGTCGCCCTCCTTGGCGGGCGCGAGCGGCGTCCCGCACGACGGGCACGCCGTGGGCATCTCGAACGGCCGCTCGCTCCCGTCGCGGAGCGCCACGACCGGGCCGACGATCTCCGGGATCACGTCGCCTGCCTTGCGCAGCACGACCGTGTCGCCGATGAGCACGCCCTTGCGCTCGACCTCGCTCGCGTTGTGCAGCGTCGCCATCTCGACCGTCGAACCCGCGACCTTCACGGGCTCCATCACGCCGTACGGCGTGACCCGGCCCGTGCGCCCGACGTTGACGCGGATGTCGAGGAGCTTGGTGTTGACCTCCTCGGGCGGGTACTTGTAGGCGATCGCCCAGCGGGGCGCGCGGCTCGTCGCGCCCAGGCGCCGTTGGAGCGTGAGCTCGTCGACCTTCACGACGAGCCCGTCGAGCTCGTGCTCGATGTCGTGCCGGTGCGTGCCGTAGTGGTCGATCATCTCGAGCACCGCGGGGATGCCGGTGACCACGCGGTTGTGGCTCGACACGGGCACGCCCCAGGACTCGAAGAGCTCGTAGGCCTGCGACTGGCGGTCGAGCTGGGCGTGCTCCCCCTCGTCCCACTGCAGCGCCCCGACGCCGTGCGCGTACATGCGCAGCGGGCGCGACGCCGTCACGCGCGGGTCCTTCTGGCGCAGCGAGCCCGCCGCGGCGTTGCGGGGGTTCGCGAACGGGGCCTTGCCCGCCTCGACCTGCTGGGCGTTGAGCGCCTCGAAGTCCGCGACCGGGAAGAAGACCTCGCCGCGGATCTCGATGAGGTGCGGGTGCGTGGCCGGGTCGCCGCCGAGCGTCTGCGGGATGGTCGTGATGGTGCGGACGTTCAGCGTGACGTCCTCGCCCGTGCGGCCGTCGCCGCGGGTCGCGGCCCGGACGAGCCGCCCGCGCTCGTAGAGGAGGGCGATCGCGAGACCGTCGATCTTCACCTCGCAGAGGTAGTGCAGGTCGCGCGCGCCGTCCTCCCCGAGCTCCTTGTGGACGCGGTCCGCCCAGGCCTGGATGTCGTCCGCATTGAACGCGTTGTCGAGGCTGAGCATCCGCTCGACGTGCTCGACGGCGGCGAACTCGGTGGAGAACGTGCCGCCGACGCGCTGCGTCGGGGAGTCGGGCGTCCGCAGCTCCGGGTAGGAGTCCTCGAGCGCCTGCAGCTCGCGCATGCGCGTGTCGTAGTCCGCGTCCGAGCTCACGGGCTCGTCCTTGACGTAGTACGCGAACTGGTCCGCCTCGATGGCCTCGGCGAGCTCCGCCCAGCGGCGGTGCGCGTCGGCCAGGTCGGGGCTCGCCTCCGTGGCGGGCGCGGACGCGGTGGGGACCTCGGGCAGCTCGTCGCTCACGCGCCCATCATGCCGTGCGGCGGTGACACCGGTCGCTCCACGACGGCCGTCGACGTGACGCTGGTCAGGCCGTGGCCGGCGACCGCGCGCCCGACCCACGACCCGACGAGGACCAGCGCGAGGACGAGCGCGACCAGGGCCAGCACGGCCATGGCGGCGGCGACGACGCCGTCGAGCAGGTCACGGGCCCCGCTTCCGCGGCGGTGGTGGTGCTGGAGGAGTGCCATGACTCGAGCCTGCCGCCGGGGCGGGTGCCGGCGCGTCGGGCCGGGGTCGCGACCTGGCGCGGTCCGGGTCCACCCCCGGGTGGGCGCCGCGCACCGCCGGGGTCCCCCGCGAGGTGGACGTGCGCCCGGGCCGCGTCGGCGGGTCCGCTCTAGTGTTTGTGCATGACGCCGCGCGACGCCGACCAGCACGCTCCGACCGCCGACTCCCCCGCGACCGACCCCTACCTCTGGCTCGAGGACGTCGAGGGCGAGCGCGCGCTCGCCTGGGTGCGCGCCCGCAACGCCGAGGCGGAGGAGCGGCTCGGCGGCGCGTCCTCGACCGCGCCGGCGCTCGCCGAGCTCGAGGCCGACGTCCTCGAGGTGCTCGACAGCCACGACAAGATCCCCGACGTGTCGGCCCTGGGCGACCGGCTCTACAACTTCTGGCGCGACGACGTGCACGTGCGGGGCGTCTGGCGGCGCACGACCCTCGACTCCTACCGCACCGACTCCCCCGTCTGGGAGACGGTCCTCGACCTCGACGCGCTCGCCGAGGAGGAGGGCGAGAGCTGGGTCTGGCACGGAGCGAGCGCCCTGCGCCCCACCGACCCCGACGCGCCCTGGCGGCGCGCGATCGTCGACCTGTCGCGGGGCGGGTCCGACGCCGACGTGAGCCGCGAGGTGGACCTCGTCGAGAAGCGGATCGTGCCGCCCGACGAGGGCGGGTTCCACCGCGACGAGGCCAAGGGTGGCCTCGCGTGGATCGACGAGGACACGGTCTACGTCTTCACCGACTTCGGCCCGGGACCGGACGGCGAGCCGACCACGACGACGTCGGGCTACCCGCGCGTGGTGAAGCGGTGGCGCCGCGGGACCCCGCTCGCCGACGCCGAGACCGTCTACGCCGGCCGTGCGGACGACCTGTACATCTCGGCGCACCGGGCGCGCGACACGGGCTACGAGCGCGACCTCGTGAGCCGGTCGATCGCGTTCTACGAGGACGAGCTCTACTGGCTCGACCCGGCGGGCGAGCTGCGGCTCGTCGACGTGCCGCGGTCGGCCGAGGCGTCGCCGCGGCGCGAGTGGCTCCTCGTCGAGCTGCGCGAGCCGTGGACCGTGCAGGCCGCGCCCGGAGAGGTCACGCATCCGGCGGGCGCCCTGCTCGCCGCGCGGTTCGACGACTTCATGGCCGGCTCGCGCGACCTCACCGTGCTGTTCGAGCCCACCGCCACCACCTCGCTCGCGGGCGCGACCTGGACCGAGCACCACCTCGTCGTCAACGTGCTCGACGACGTCAAGAACCGGCTCCACGTCCTCACGCCCCCCGCGTCCGACGCAGCGCCCGGAACGCCGTGGGCCCGCAGCCCGCTGCCCGGCGCGCCGGCGATCGGGACCACGGGCGTGCGCCCGGTCGACTCCCACACGAGCGACGACGTGTGGCTCGTGACGACCGACTACCTCACGCCCACCACGCTCTCGCTCGCGCACGTCGCCGGTCCGGAGGACCCCGCCCCCGCCACGCCGGAGCGGCTCAAGGCGATGCCCGCGTTCTTCGACGCGACCGGGCTCGAGGTCACGCAGCACTTCGCCACGTCCGACGACGGCACGCGCGTCCCGTACTTCCAGATCGGCCCCGCGGACGCGCCGCCCGGCCCGAGGCCCACCCTCCAGTACGGCTACGGCGGCTTCGAGATCTCGCTGACGCCCGGCTACTCGGGCGGCCTGGGGCGCGCGTGGCTCGCGCGCGGCGGGACCTACGTCGTCGCGAACATCCGGGGCGGCGGCGAGTACGGCCCGGCCTGGCACCAGGCCGCGCTCAAGGAGCACCGCCACCGCGCCTACGAGGACTTCGCGGCCGTCGCGCGGGACCTCGTCGCCCGGGGCGTCACGACGCCCGCCCACCTCGGCGCCCAGGGCGGGAGCAACGGCGGCCTGCTCATGGGCAACATGCTCACGCAGTACCCGGAGCTGTTCGGGGCGATCGTCTGCCAGGTGCCGCTGCTCGACATGCGCCGCTACACGAAGCTGCTGGCCGGCGCGTCGTGGGCGGCCGAGTACGGGGACCCCGACGACCCCGAGCAGTGGGAGTTCATCCGCACGTTTTCGCCGTACCACCTGGTCGACCCGGCCCGCGCCTACCCGCCGGTGCTGTTCACCACGTCGACGCGCGACGACCGGGTCCACCCCGGCCACGCCCGCAAGATGGCGGCGCTCCTGCTCGAGGGCGGCCGCGACGTGACCTCCTGGGAGAACGTCGAGGGCGGCCACGGCGGAGCCGCCGACAACAAGCAGGCCGCGCACATGGCGGCGATCGCGTACCGGTTCCTGTGGGAGCGGCTGGGATGAGCGACCGCGGGGGGACGACGGCGGCCGGGGGCGCGAGCAGGCGCTGGACCGCGTGGGCCGTCGCGGGCGGCGTCGTGGCGGCCGGCGCGCTCGGGTTCGCGGGCGGCGTCTGGGGCGGGCACGCCGGGGCGTCCGGCGACGGCGCGTGCGACGCCGTGCACGTCGCGTCGAGCACCCTGCCGACCATCGTGACGATCGCGGCGCACGGCTCGCACGGCAGCGGCACGGGCAGCGGCGAGATCGTGCGCTCGGACGGCGTCGTCGTGACGAACGACCACGTCATCACGCCCGCCGTGAAGGGCGGGCGGATCGAGGTCCTCCTGTCCGACGGGCGGGCGCACGAGGCCGAGCTGGTCGGCCGCGACCCGCAGACCGACCTGGCGGTGCTGCGGATCGACGCGGGCGAGAACCTCCCGACGATCCCCTTCTCCCGGTCGGACGACGTCGAGGTCGGCGAGCCCGTCGTCGCGCTCGGCGCGCCGCTCGGGCTGTCCGGGACGGTCACGACCGGCATCGTGAGCGCGCTCGGGCGCGAGGTCACCGTGCCCACGGGGACGGGCGGGACGACCGTCCTGACCGGCGTCGTGCAGACCGACGCGTCCATCAACCCGGGCAACTCGGGCGGGGCGCTCGTCGACTGCGACGGCCGGCTCGTCGGCGTCAACACCGCGATCGCGACGGTGCCGAACGAGCAGGGCCAGGCGGGTGGCGGGTCGGTCGGGATCGGGTTCGCCGTCCCCGTCGACACCGTGCGCGCGATCACCGACGAGTTGCTCGCGCACGGCACGGTCGCGCACCCGAGCTTCGGGATGACGGCGTCGACCGTCACCGAGGAGACGGCGGCCGCGTTCGACGTCGCCCCCGGGCTGTACGTGGAGGCGGTCGTGAAGGGCGGGTCCGCCGACAAGGCCGGCCTGGAGCCGGGCGACCTCATCACCCGGCTCGGCGACGTGACCGCGCCGACGTCGGCGACGCTCGCCCGGCTCACCGTGACCTCGCGGACGGGCGACGAGGTCGACGCCGTCTACCTGCGCGACGGCACCGAGCACACCACGACGATCACCCTCGCGCCGCTCCCGGAGCACCGGGGCTGACGCCGGCTCTCCGCGCGCCGGGGCGCCCGGTCAGCGCCAGGGGTTGAGCGGGCGCGGTGGCGGCGCCAGGACGCGCAGCGGCACCGCGAGCCAGGCCGCGAGCACGAAGCACAGGGGCAGGCCGAGGGTCACGACCGACAGCAGCAGCGCGACGAGCCCGTACGTGAACGGTGAGCCCACACGGTGCACGAAGCCGTCCCCGAACGCCATGAGCAGGACCACGGCACCGACGAGCACCGCGACCGCGAGCGCCAGGGCCCATCGGTTGCGCTGCGGCACGAGCACGACCCAGCCCGCGACGAGGACCGTCGCGACGAACGGCAGGACGTAGGACGACGCGATGAACCAGTCGTCGGCGTACTCGAGCCAGCGGTCGGCGTCGACGCCGGCGAACGAGCCGCCCCCGATCGGGAAGCCCTTCTGGGAGCGGGCGAGCACGGCCCACGCGCCCCCGAGCGCCCACGGGACGAACGAGCACACGACGGCGAAGAGGACCGCCCGCCACAGCCGTGGACCGTGCGCGGCGGGGCCCCCCGAGCGCGCCGGCACACCCGTCCCCATGCGAACAGGGTGACCCGGGCGAGCGTCCGGCGCGCGTCGGGGCGGCCGGGCGAGGCTCACGCGTCGGACCGCTCGGCCACGACCTCGGCGACGCGCACGAGGGTCCCGAGCTCGTCCCGGGCGGCCTGGGCGCCCGCGGCGAGGGGCGCGGCCGGGGTCGTGACGACGACGTCCGCGAGGCCGGCGACCGGCAGCCCGACGCGCCGCCACGGCACGGTCAGGGCGTCCGCGACGGTTCCGACCTCGGGTCCGGCGCACTGCGAGACCCGCGCCCGCGGGAGGCCGGCCCAGAAGGTCACGCCCCGCTCGACGGCGCGTGCGACGGTCTCCCACGTGCGCTCGTCCCAGGCCCCGACGTCGAGCCCGACGCCCTGGGCGCCGGCCAGGACCGCGGGCGCGACCCCCACCCACGCCGGTCCCACGTGCACGGTGCTCGACGCGCCCGCGGCGTGGACAGCGTCGAGCACGGGCTCGAGGCCCTCGACGAGCTCGGGTCCCGCGACCGCGGGGATGCGCGAGTAGCCCGAGAAGGTCGGCAGCACGCCCGCGGCGACCTGGCCGAGCAGCGGCTCGTCGAGCTGCACGACGACGTCGCCGAGGCCCGGGACCTGCGCCCGGAGGTCGGCGAGGTGCTGCGCGAGCCCGGACGCGAGCGACGCGGCGACGTCGCGCACCGCTCCCGCGTCGGTCAGCACTCGGTCCCCGCGCGCGAGGTAGAGCTGCGCGGCGAGCGACCAGGGGCCGAGCACGCCGACCGTGAGCCGGGCCGTGTAGCCGTGCGCCGCGATCGACAGGGCGGTCAGGTCGTCGCGCAGCGTCGTGGCGGCGCGGCGCTGGTCGGCGCCCGGCCGGTCGGCCAGCTTCCAGCCGTGCGGGCCGAGCTCGGTCGCGAGCTCGTCGAGGAGGGACGCGGTGCGCCCCACCGGGTCGCTGCCGGCGCCACGCTGCGGGAGCTGGACGAGGAACGGGAGCCCGTCGACGCCGTACGGCACGTCGACGAGGTGGTCGAGCACGGCCTGCTGGGCGGCGAGCGGCTCCACGCCCGGGAACGGCCCGGGCCCCGAGACGGTCGTCACCGGGCGGCCGCCGCCGTGCGCGCCGACCCGCCGGCGGGCACCCCGGTACGCGACGCGTCCGAGCGGGACGCGCTCGCGACCGTGGCCTGCCCGACCACGCGCGTCCCGTCGTACACGACGACCGACTGCCCGGGCGCGACGCCGCGCAGGCGCTCGCCCGTCAGGGTCAGCTCGAGGCCGTCGCCGGTCGCGCGGACGCGGGCCGCGACGGGCTGGCCGTGCGCGCGGACCTGGACCTCGGCGTCGAACCACGCTCCCGAGGTGTCGGCGCCGTCGAACCAGACCGGGCCGGTGCCCGTGATCGTGTCGACCGTGAGGAGCTCGGCCGGACCCACGACCACACGGTTCTGCCCCGGCTGCACGTCGAGCACGTAGCGGGGGCGGCCGTCGTCGGCGGGGCGGTCGAGGCGCAGGCCCTTGCGCTGCCCGACCGTGAACGCGTACGCGCCGTCGTGCTCGCCGAGGACCCGGCCGTCGGTGTCGACGATCTCGCCCGGCCGCGCGCCCAGGCGGTCGCGGAGGAAGCCGCGGGTGTCGCCGTCGGCGACGAAGCAGATGTCGTAGGAGTCGGGCTTGGCGCTCACCGACAGGCCGCGGCGCTCGGCCTCGGCGCGGACCTCCGCCTTCGAGGCGTAGCCACCGAGCGGGAACATCGCCCGCGCGAGCCGCTCGGGGCCCATCACCGCGAGCACGTACGACTGGTCCTTCTCGGTGTTCGGCGAGCGGTGCAGCTCGCGGCGGCCGCCCGCGTCCACGACCTGGGCGTAGTGACCCGTCGCGACGGCGTCGAAGCCGAGCGCCGTCGCGCGGTCGAGCAGCGCCTCGAACTTGATGTGCTCGTTGCACCGCACGCACGGGTTCGGGGTGCGACCCGCCTCGTACTCGGACAGGAAGTCCGCGACGACCGTCTCCTCGAACCGCTCCGACAGGTCCCACACGTAGTACGGGATGCCGAGGACGTCGGCCGCGCGCCGCGCGTCGCCGGCGTCCTCGATCGAGCAGCAGCCGCGCGAGCCGGTGCGGAACTGGTCGCGGGTGCGCGAGAGCGCCATGTGCACCCCGACCACGTCGTGGCCCGCCTCGACCGCGAGCGCCGCCGCCACGGCGGAGTCGACTCCCCCGGACATCGCCGCCAGGACCCTCATCGCGCACCTCCCGAGCCCAGCGACACGAGCCCGGCGGCCCGCGCGCGCTCGACGACCCCGGGCAGGACCTCGAGCACCCGGTCGACCTCCGCGTCGGTGCTGGTCGCGCCGAGCGAGAACCGGAGGGCGCCGCGCGCCTCGACCTCGGGCACCCCCATCGCGAGGAGCACGTGCGACGGGCGCGGGACGCCCGCCTGGCACGCCGACCCCGTCGAGACCTCGACGCCCGCCGAGTCCAGCAGGTACAGCAGCGAGTCGCCCTCGCAGCCCGGGAAGGTCAGGTGCGCGTTCGCGGGGAGGCGTGCGGCGCTGCCGGTGGCACCGGCCGCGGGGAGGGCGAGGTCCGCGGGGCCGCGCAGCACGGCGTCGGGCACGCGCTCGAGGACGCCCGCGACGAGCCTGTCGCGGAGCGCCGCGAGGCGGGCGGCGCGCTCCGGGAGGGCGCCCACGGCCTCCGCGGCCGCGACGGCGAACGCGCGGATCCCCGCGACGTCGAGGGTCCCGGACCGCACGCCGCGCTCCTGGCCGCCGCCGTGCAGCACGGGCGTGAGCGGCAGGTCCTTGCGGGCGACGAGGGCGCCCGTGCCGACGGGGCCGCCGAGCTTGTGGGCCGTGACCGTCATGGCGTCGAGGCCGCTCGCCGCGAAGTCGACCGGGACCTGCCCGAGCGCCTGGACCGCGTCGCTGTGGACGGGGACCCCGTGCTGGTGCGCGAGCTGGACGACCTCGCGCACCGGCTGGACGGTGCCCACCTCGTTGTTGGCCCACATCACCGAGACGAGCGCGGTCTGCGGGCCGTTCGCGGCCAGCTCCTCGCGCAGCGCGCCGAGGTCGACCCGGCCCTCGGCGTCGACGGGCAGCAGGACGATCTCCGCACCCGAGTGCTCCGCCATCCAGAACGCCGGGTCGAGGACCGCGTGGTGCTCGACCGCCGAGACGAGGATGCGGCGACGCTCCGGGCGCCCGGTGCGCCGGCCCCAGAAGATCCCCTTGATCGCCAGGTTGTCGGCCTCGGTGCCGCCGCCCGTCAGGACGACCTCGCTCGGGCGCGCACCCACGGCGGCCGCGAGCGACTCGCGCGACTCCTCGACGGTGCGCCGGGCGGCCCTGCCCGCGGTGTGCAACGACGACGGGTTGCCGGTCTTCGCGAGCTCCGTCGTCATCGCCTCGAGCGCCGCCGACGACAGGGGAGTCGTCGCGGCGTGGTCGAGGTAGGCGCGGGTCACCGGTCAAGTCTACGAACGCCGGGGCCGTGACGACGCCGAGCCCGTGCGGCGCGGGCGCCGCGCCGGTGCGCTGTGGGTGGCGGGCGGCGAGAATGGAGCATGACCACCCTCGGCGCCGTCTTCCCGCCCAGCTGTCCCCCCGAGCTCCTCGTCGCCGCCGCCCGCGCCGCGGAGGACGCGGGACTCGACGAGCTCTGGCTCTGGGAGGACTGCTTCCGGGAGAGCGGCATCGCGTCCGCCGCGGTCGCGCTCACCGCGACGGAGCGGATCCGCGTCGGGATCGGCGTCATGCCGACGCCCCTGCGCAACGTGGCCCTCACCGCGATGGAGGTCGCGACGCTCGACCGCGCGTTCCCCGGCCGCCTGCTGCCCGGCATCGGGCACGGCGTCCAGGACTGGATGGGGCAGGTCGGCAACCGGGCCGAGTCGCCCCTCACGCTGCTGCGCGAGTACGCCACCGCGCTGCGCGCCCTGCTCGCCGGCGAGCGCCTCACGACCGAGGGGCGGTACGTCCGCCTCCACGACGTCGCGCTCGACTGGCCGCCCACGCAGGCGCCGCCCGTGCTGTCCGCCGCGACCGGGCCGCGGACCGTCCGGCTCACGGGCGAGGTCGCGGACGGGACGATCCTCGAGGCGATCTCCACGCCCGACGACGTGCGGACCGCGCGCACGGTCGTCGACGAGACGCGCGTCGCGTCCGGCCGGGCCGACGGCCACCTCCTGGTCGTCAACCTCGCCACCACGGGCGACGCGCGGGCGGACGCGGACGCCGTCCGGGCCCGCGCGGAGGCCGGTGCCGACACCGTCGTCGTCCAGCCCGCCGACAGCAGCGGCGTGCCCGACGTCGAGGCCTTCCTCCGATACGTCGGGACGCAGGTGCGGCCTCTCCTCTGAGCGGCGCGCGGCGCGGCGCGGGCCAGGACAAAGCGCGTGAAGGCGCGACCGCCGATGCCGTACGGTGCGGCGATGACGTCCCAGCCTCACGTGGTCCCCCCTCCGTCGGGTGGTCGGCGGCTGCGCTGGCACGACCTGCCCGGGCCGCAGCGGGCCGCTGTCGAGGAGCGGCTCGGCGGCGTGGTCGTGCACGAGCACAGCGCGACGACCGGGTTCAGCCCGGGACTCGCCTCGGCCCTCGTCACCGCGCAGGGCACGCGCGCGTTCGTCAAGGCGGCACGTGAGACCGACGAGGCCGAGTCCGCCCGTCTGCACCGGACCGAGGCTCGCGTCACCGCTGCGCTCGACCCCGGCCTGCCGGTGCCGCGCCTGCTGTGGACGCACGACGACGCCGACTGGGTCGTCGTCGCCTACGAGGCCGTCGACGGGCACACGCCCACGACGCCCGGGGAGCCCGCGGAGCTGACGACCGTGCTCGACACGGTCGCGCAGCTCGGCGCGGTCGACGCGACCTCGCTCGGGCTGCCCGACGCCGCGACCGACGTCGGCGCGCTCTTCACCGGTTGGGAACACCTGCGTGACGACCCCGACCCGTCGCTCGCGGACGTCGCACCGTGGGCGGTCGACCGGCTCGACGAGCTGGCCGGGCTCGCCGGTCGCGCCGCTGCCGCGTGCGCGGGCGACGCGCTCGTCCACGGCGACCTGCGCGCCGACAACCTCCTCGTCACCGACGACGGCGTGGTCGTCGTGGACTGGCCGTGGGCCATGCGAGGCGCTGCGTTCTTCGACCTCGTCGCGTTCCTTCCGAGCGTCGGGATGCAGGGCGTCCGCGGGCGCACCGAGCCGTTGACCGGCCCGGCCGACCTCGGGCACCGACGCGCCGTCGGGGCCGAGCTCGACGCGCTCTTCCGGTCCAGCCCGTCCGCCGCAGGCGTCGACGACGCGCAGGTGCTCCCGGTCGTCGCGGGCATCACCGCGTACTTCCTCGACTCCGGGCGCCGGCCGCCGGTGCCGTCGATCCCGCGGCTCCGCGCCTTCCAGCGCGCCCAAGGAGCAGCGGGCGCGGCGTGGCT
>Ga0164242_10002648_pt1 | contig 20700 bp, 18 predicted proteins | sample OricomgcompostMG_FD_108783 | JGI IMG/M metagenome (GOLD analysis project Ga0164242, IMG submission 108783) | Miracle-Growth compost microbial communities from Emeryville, California, USA - Original compost - Miracle growth compost (MG) ... | reverse complement strand
TGCCGCTGAAGTGGTCTTTCAGCGAGATGCCTTCGTTGAGCATCGCCGCGAGCGTGAACGCCTTGAACGTGGAGCCCGGCTGGAAGGTGGCTTGGGTCGCGTCGCTGTACTGCTGTTTCAGATAGTCGGCGCCGCCGTAGAGGGCGACGATGTCGCCGGTGCCCGGCTGTACCGCGGCCAGCCCGACGTGCAGGCCCTTCGCGTTCTGCTTCGGGGTGAACTTCTTGACCGCCGCCTCGGCCGCCTTCTGCGCCTTGGGGCGGAAGGTGGTGACCACCCGCAGGCCGCCGCCTTGGATCTCCCGTTCGGAGATGCCGCGGTCGAGCAGTTCCTGCCTGGCCGCGGCGAGCAGGTAGCCGCGCGGTCCCTTGTACTGCTGGTCCAGCCCGACCTCCTTGATCGCCGGCAGCGCCACCGTGGCGGCCTTGCGCGCCGGATACTGCTTGGCCTTGGCCATGCCTTCGAGCACGTAGTGGTAGCGCGCCCGGAGGTGGGCACGGTTGCCGGCGCCTTCGGCCGGGTCGTAATACGACGGTGCCTTGAGCACGCTGGCCAGCACAGCGGACTGTTCCGGGCTGAGCCTGCTGGCCGGCACGCCGAAGTAGGCCTGCGCAGCGGTCTGGATGCCGTAGGCGCCGCGGCCGAAGTAGACGGTGTTCAAATACGACTCGAGGATCTCGCTCTTGCTCAGCTTGCGCTGCACCTTCAGCGTGATGAACAGCTCGCGGACCTTGCGCGAGAGCGTCTGATCGTTGTCGAGGTAGTAGTTCTTGACGTACTGCTGGGTGATCGTGGACGCACCCTGGGTCTGCTTGCCCCGCACGTCGGCCCACAGGGCGCGGGCGATGCCCGTCGGCGAGACGCCGCGGTCGGTCCAGAAGCTGCGGTTCTCGGCCGCGATCACGGCCTGCTTCGCACTCGGCGCGACTTTGCCCAGCGGGATGCTGATGCGGTTGCGGGCGGCGAACGTACCCAGCCGGGTGGTGCCGTCGGCGTAGTAGACGATCGTGGCGTTCGCGGTCACCAGTCGGTTGGGGTTCGGGATCGGGGTGAGGACATAGCCGATGATCACGGCGGCGGCGCCGGCGACGACGAGCAGCAGGAGGCTGAACAGGGCGGCGCGGAGCACCTTGAAGGCCGGCCGGCGGCGCTTCTTGCGCGGGTTGGCCGAGGCACGCTCAGGCGGCGACTGCGGTGCGCGGTCTGACACGAGAGGTGAACTCCTGTGCTGCTCGGATGGTGCCCGGGCGAGGGGGCCGGTCGAGATGAGGGTACGGCCGGGATGCCGCTGCGCCGGCCTGCCGGCGTCCGCGCTGCGCCGTCTGGGCCCTGCACCGACCGCGGCCGGGCGCCGGCTTGTCAGCGTCGCGCACACGGGACGGGTGGACGGCGCCGGGAGTTTGTCAGGTCCTTCCATGTCCGGTCAAGGTGCCGCCGAGCGGGCGTCGTTAGCGTCCCGGGTTGATCGGAATCGGCAGCCGTGCGCGGCCGCCGCTTCGTCCCCACTCGTCAGGAGCTGAACCGGGAATGAGTTCATCCACCGTCAAGGTCGCGGTCGTCGGCGTCGGCAACTGCGCGTCGTCGCTGATCCAGGGGCTGCGGTACTACCGCGACGCCGAACCGGGTACCAAGGTGCCGGGCCTGATGCACGTGCAGTTCGGCGACTACCACATCCGCGACGTGGAGATCGTGGCGGCGTTCGACATCGACGCCAAGAAGGTCGGGCTGGACCTGGCCGACGCGATCGGCGCGAGCGAGAACAACACGATCAAGATCTGTGACGTGCCGCCAACGGGTGTCACGGTGGCCCGCGGGCACACCTACGACGGGCTCGGGCTGTACTACCGGGACACGATCGCGGAGTCCGACGCCGAGCCGGTGGACGTGGTGGGCGTGCTGCGCGAGTCGGGAGCCGACGTGCTGGTGTCCTACCTGCCAGTCGGGTCCGAGCAGGCCGACCGGTTCTACGCCCAGTGCGCGATCGACGCGCGGGTGGCGTTCGTGAACGCGCTGCCGGTATTCATCGCCTCCGACCCGGAATGGGCGGAGAAGTTCCGGACGGCCGGGCTGCCGATCATCGGCGACGACATCAAGTCGCAGGTAGGCGCCACCATCACCCATCGCGTGCTGACCAAGCTGTTCGAGGACCGCGGGGTGGAGCTGCAGCGCACGATGCAGCTCAACGTCGGCGGCAACATGGACTTCAAGAACATGCTCGAGCGGGACCGGCTGGAGTCCAAGAAGATCAGCAAGACCCAGTCGGTCACCTCACAGGTCGACCGTGACCTCGGCGCGGACAACGTGCACATCGGCCCGTCGGACTACGTCGCCTGGCTGGACGACCGCAAGTGGGCCTACGTGCGGCTCGAAGGCAAGGCGTTCGGCGACGTGCCGCTGAGCCTGGAGTACAAGCTCGAGGTGTGGGACTCGCCGAACTCGGCGGGCATCATCATCGACGCGGTGCGGGCCGCCAAGATCGCTCTCGACCGGGGGCTGGCCGGCCCGGTGCTGTCGGCCGCCAGCTATTTCATGAAGTCCCCGCCCGTGCAGTACGACGACGGCCGGGCCCGCGAGGAGGTCGAACGCTTCATCGCCGGGGACTGACGACCGGGCTGGGCTCGCGGCGGCCGGGCAGGGCAGGGCAGGGCCGGGAATGCCGACGTTGACGTCGGCATTCCCGGCTCAGCTCTGTTTGCAAGAGGGGCTGAGCCGGGGAAAGGTGAGCGGAGCTGCGCCGCCGTGACCGCCGTCAGCCGAGGCGGTCGAACACGCCCACGCCGAGCGCGGTCAGGATCACCACGCCGACGAAGCCGACGATCGAGAGGATCAGCGAGAACAGGAAAGCCCCGATCGCACCGAAGAAGCCGATCTTGACCGCCGTTCCGGCGCTGACACGAACGGTGGGCTCCGCCTGCGGGGGTTGTTGGTAGCTCATGGCCGGCAAGCGTAAGTCGGCCGGACCGGTAGAGTAGCCCGCCGCACAGGCTGATCTACCCGTCCGCCGGTCACGCGGCGACCCGGCCCGCCCGTCCGTTCGCGTTCCCGGCCCGCCCACCGACTACCTGCCCGCCCCGCCTCCCCCGTCCGGCCGCATGCTGGCTCGGCGCCCGTCCCGCCCACGACCAGAACGGCCCCATGAGTCGCCCGAACGTCCCCGACGTGCCCGCCCTCGGCCGCCCGGCCTGGCTGCGCCCTCGCGTCGCCAAGACCGAGGCGCTCGCCGGCCTGGTCGTCGGCCTCGCGCTGATCCCGGAAGCAATTTCGTTCTCCATCATCGCTGGCGTCGATCCGCGTGTCGGCTTGTTCTCGGCCTGCACCATGGCGGTGACCATCGCCTTCGTCGGCGGCCGTCCGGCCATGATCTCGGCCGCGACCGGATCGGTGGCACTGGTCGTCGCGCCGATGGCGCGCGAGCACGGCCTGCAGTACCTGATCGCGACCGTGCTCCTGGCGGGTCTCCTGCAGATCGCGCTGGCGAGCCTCGGCGTCGCCAAGCTGATGCGGTTCATTCCGCGCAGCGTGATGGTCGGGTTCGTCAACGCGCTGGCAATCCTGATCTTCCTGGCCCAACTGCCCCACCTCGTGGACGTGCCCTGGTTGGTGTACCCGATGGTGGTGACCGGTCTGGTGATCATCATCGGCCTGCCCCGGCTGACGACCGCGGTGCCGTCACCGCTGATCGCGATCATCGTGGTGACCGTGATCGCGTTGAGCACGCACATGAACCTGCCGTCGGTCGGCGACGAGGGCGAACTGCCCACGAGTCTGCCGGTGCCGGGCCTACCCGATATTCCGTGGACGCTCGGCACGCTGCAGATCATCGGCCCGTACGCGCTGGCGGCAGCGGTGGTCGGGCTGCTCGAGTCGCTGATGACGGCGAAGCTGGTGGACGACAAGACCGACACCACGTCGTCGAAGACCCGCGAGTCGTGGGGTCAGGGCATCGCGAACGTCGTCACCGGCGTGTTCGGCGGGATGGGCGGCTGCGCGATGATCGGCCAGACGATGATCAACATCCGCGCCGGGGCTCGGACGCGGCTGTCGACGTTCCTTGCCGGAGTGTTCCTGCTGATACTCGTCGTGGTGCTCGGCCCCATCGTGGGCCAGATCCCGATGGCGGCGCTGGTCGCGGTCATGGTGATGGTGTCGGTGGGCACGTTCGACTGGCACAGCATCGCGCCGCGCACGCTGCGCCGGATGCCGAAGAGCGAGACCTTCGTGATGGTCATCACCGTCGCGGTGGTGGTTGCAACGAACGACCTGGCCATCGGGGTCGTGGCCGGGGTCATCGCCGCGAGCATCCTGTTCGCCCGCCGCGTCGCCCACCTGGTCACGGTCACCAGCGTGGATGATCCGGACGGAGCCTCCCGCGTGTATGCGGTGCACGGCGCGCTGTTCTTCGCGTCCAGCAACGAGGTGGTCGAGGCCTTCGACTATGCCGACAGTCCGCCACACGTCGTCGTGGACATGAGCGACGCCCACGTCTGGGACGCCTCGTCGGTCGCGGCTCTGGACGCGATCACCGAGAAGTTCGCCGCGCACGGGGTATCCGTCCAGATCACCGGCATGAACGACCCGAGCGTCCAAATGCACGAACGGCTCGCCGGACAGCTGGGGTCAGGCGGCTGACTTGCGCCGGCGCCCCTGCGAAGCTGGCTGGATCGGGAGCCGCCCGCCATCGAGATCGGCCGGCTGCCGGGTGCGCCGGTTGGCCTGGTGACGCGGACGGTTGCCGACGCCATTGCAGAGTCGCTCACCCGGCTGCACAGCGAGCCGCCACAAGAGGTGGTCCGGCGATTGCCGCGGCGGCTCGGCGATCCGGCCGGGGTCGTCGCAGCGCTGCGTGATCAATACCGGCGCCGGTCAGACGATTGTGTCGGCGTCGTCGCTACGGCTGTTTCCGCCGGAGCCCGCTGGCTGGCGTCGGCGGAGGCGCGCGGGCTCGCCCAGACCGCCGTGGCGCCGGTGCTCGGGCACGGCGACGGGAACGTGGCGAATCTGCTGTGGGACGGACAGGTATGCCGGATGGTCGACTCGAGGACGCGGGCTGGAGCGACCGTGCGTATGAGGTCGCCGATCTGTGCGAGCACATCTCCGTCTGGGGCCCGGACGACGCCGCGTCCGACCTGCTGGCGGAGACCTGCGACGCGACCGCGGCCGAGCGCGTCCAATTGGTGAGCGCGCGTCGACTGTTCCGCCTGTTCTGGCTGGACCTGCTGATGCCCGGTAGGCCGGCTAGCCGGCGGAATCCGGCCGGCACGCTCGAACGGCAGGCGGCGCGCGTTCTCGACTCGCTCGGGTAGGTTCCGGCGCAGGCACGGCCGAGCGGGGTGGGCGCGGCATGGGCGCGTCCTGGGGGTTGGCGCGCCCTGGGGGCGGGCTCGGCGCCTGGGAGCGGGCGGGGTGGGCTCACGTTTCCCGGGCTTCGCGCCCATTGCAACGGGAGCTGAGCCGGGATTGCCGACGTCAACGTCGACTTTCCCGGGCGCCGAAACCACCCGCGGCGGCGACCGGCATGCTGGGCCACCGACACATCCGGAGGTGACGCCGTGCATCCGCTGGCAGCCGCCGCCGGCACCGGGTTGCCACTGGCCGCCACAGGCCTGGTGCTGATAGCCGCCGTCGCCCACGCCAGCTGGAACGCGATCGCGCACGACATCACCGACAAGCTGGTCGGGTTCACCCTGCTCGGACTCGGCGGTGCGGCCTGCTCGATCGTCGTGATCGTCCTCGCGCCACCGCCGGACCCGAGCGTGTGGCCGCTGCTGCTCGCCTCCACGGCCGTGCACATCGGCTACAACGTCTTGCTGATGACCTGCTACCGGTTGGGGGACTTCAGCCAGGTCTACCCGCTGGCACGCGGCACCTCGCCGCTGGTCGTCACCGTGCTGGCCGCCGTGTTCGTCCGCGAAGTCCCGGCCCCGCTGCACCTGCTCGGGGTCATCGTGATCTCGCTCGGCCTCGCGTGTCTGGTGTTTCTCGGCCGGCGTCCGAGCCGAGCCGAGCTACCGGCACTCGCGGCCGCGCTCGGCACCGGGTTGGCGATCGCCGGGTACAGCACGCTGGACGGCATCGCCGTCCGCCGCTCCGGCAGCCCGGCCGGCTACACCGGCTGGATCATCCTGCTCGAATGCCTGGCGATCCCCAGCTTCGCCCTGGCCTACGGCCGCCGCCCGTTCCTCCGCCGGCTGCGGCCGCACCTGTGGAAAGGACTGGCGGGCGGCGCGATCAGCCTGCTGGCATACGGGCTGGTGCTCTGGGCGCAGACGATGGGCGCGCTTGCGTCCATCGCCGCGCTGCGGGAAAGCAGCATCATCGTCGGCGCGATCATCGGCACCCTGTTCTTCCACGAACGGTTCGGCCGGCCCCGGTTGATCAGCACGATCGTCGTCGTCGCCGGCATCGTGGCGCTGAACCTCTGAGCGGGCGACCCGTCCCGACCGGTCTCGCGTCGACACGCACGGCACGTCCACATCCGGACGCGTTTCGTAGCGAGACTGATCGAATTCCTAGCGTCGAGCCCATGCGTAGACAACTGGTGTGGCTGACGTCCCTGCTCACGCTCGCCCTGCTGGCCGTGGGACTGCCCGCGGCCAACGCGGCCACCGGCGACGGCGCGCACCACCGGCACGCCGGGCATCATCCGCGCAGCTACAGCTTGCTGCAGATGAACCTGTGCCTGTCCGGCGTCGCCGGCTGCTACCCCGGCACGCACTACCCGGCCGTCGTCGACGAGGCCATCGGGAAGATCCGCGCGCAGCACCCCGACGTCGTCACCATCGTCGAGACGTGCAGCGCGGATGCGGAGCACATCGCCCACGCCACCGGCTATCACCTGGCGTTCGGCACGGTCATCTACAAAGGCGCGCCGCTGCCGTGCGTCGACCCCGGCGACCGAGGCGTCTACGGCATCACCCTGCTGACACGCCGGGCGCAGGTGGCGGTGGACGACCAGCCCTACCAAGCGCAGAACGGCAACGAGCAACGCCGCCGAGTGTGCGCGACGACCGTCGGCGGCGTCACTGCCTGCGTCACCCATCTGGCCGTGCGCGACGCCGACCCGGCCGGTCCGGACTCGCTGGCGAACGATGGGCAATGCGCGGAGTTCGGCCAACTCCTGGCGCACTACGCACGGTTCGGTCATCCGGTGATCGCCGCCGGCGACATGAACCGGCAGACCAGCTGCGCTCCACACGGGTTCTGGACCCGGCGTGATACGGCCAGCGACAAGACCACCGGGCTGCAACACGCGTACGGGAATCAGGCCCGGCTGCACCGAGCTGCCGCTCGGGTACTGCCGATGAGCTACTCCGACCACAACGCCCTCCTGGTCCAGGCGCGGCTGACCGGGCTCTGAGCCGCCTATCCTGAGCCGATGCCGCTGGAACGAACGGATCGGTTCACCGGGGAGTTCGGCGAGAGCGTGATGGTGCGCCGCGCCGCGCATCCCCGGCTGCGTGCCTACGTACACGGCTACCTCGGCTACTGCGAGCGCACCACCTTCACCCAGCGGCGCGAGGCACCGACGGGCGCGGTCACGCTCATCGTCGACCTCGGTGACGGGCTCCGACTGGCCGACCCGCGCCGCCCCGACCAGGTAGTCGAGTACCGCACCGGGTTCGTCGCCGGGCCGGCCGACCATGCCGCCCTCGTCGACTCCGGGGGCCGCCAAACCGGCGTCCAGCTCACCATGACCTTGCTGGGCGCTCGGGTGCTGCTCGGTCAGCCGCTGCGCACGATCGCCAACCAGACCGTCGATCTGGCCGACCTGCTCGGCCCGGACGGTGCCCGGCTGAGCGCACGCATGCGCGAGGCGCACTCCTGGTCGAAGCGGTTCGACCTGCTCGACACCCTGCTCGTCGGCCGGCTCGCGCGCCACGCTGCGGCGCCGGCCGAGCTGGCGCACGCCTGGCAGCTGCTGACGGCCAGCCGTGGCCGGCTCGCCGTCACCGACCTGGCCGCACAGCTGGGCTACAGCCGCAATCACCTGACCCGCAAGTTCTCCACCGAGCTGGGTATCGCGCCGAAGACGCTGGCCCGGCTGCTGCGCTTCCGCCAGGTCGTGGACCGCCTCGACGCCGGCGGCACGCCCGATCTCAGCCAGCTGGCAGCCACGTGTGGCTACTACGACCAGTCGCATCTGAACCGCGACTTCCGCTGGTTCGCCGGCATCACCCCAACCGAACATCGGCAGCTGACCACACCGAACTTCGGCGTCCGTGCCGGCTGACTGTTCGCGTATACGCCGTCGCTTGGTCACATTCGTCCAAGCGCGGGTCGGGTCGCCGGCCCTAGATTCGTCGGCATGACCGATCCTGCCGCCCTGAGCGCGATTCCCACCCCGAGCGCGAGCCCGTTCCTGTTCTGTGCCGACGTGGACGCCAGCATGGCCTTTCTGCAAGCCGCCTTCGGCTTCGAGCGGCTCAGCTGCGCCGACGGCCACGGCCACGCCCGGCTGGGCGACACCTACGTCTTCCTCAGCAACCCGCACGCCGATTCCGGCATGGTGCCGGCGAATCAGCTGCCCGGCTTGCACGCGCTGGTGATGGTCTACGTCGACGACGTCGACGCGTTGACCGAACGCGCGGCCGCTGCCGGTGCCCGAATCGACTACGGGCCGACGGACATGCCCTACGGCCAGCGCGAGGCCGGCATCCGCGACCTGGACGGAAACCTGTGGTCGTTCGCCACGGCCAGATCGACGTGACCTGCGCACGCTGACCGGCCACCTCCGGGGGACCTAGGGTGGCCGGGTGGGATTCGTCACCGACCTCCGCCGCGTACTGCGGGTATCCGGCTTCCGCCGGCTGTTCGGGGTCCGGTTGACGTCGCAGTGTGCCGACGGCGTGTTCCAGGTGGCGCTGGCTTCCTACGTGCTGTTCTCCCCCGAGCGCGCGCCCACCGCCGGCGCGATCGCCGCAGCCTTCGCCGCACTGCTCCTGCCGTTCTCACTGCTCGGCCCGTTCGTCGGCGTCTTCCTCGATCGCTGGTCGCGCCGGCGCACGCTGATCGTGTCGAACCTGGTGCGCGTCGGCGTGCTCATAGTGGTGGCCGTGCTCGTCGGCGCCGATCGCATCGGCGTCTGGTTCTTCCTGCTCGTGCTGGCCGCGCTGTCGGTGAACCGGTTCCTGCTCGCCGGCCTGTCGGCCGCGCTGCCGCACGTGGTCGCGGACGACGAACTGGTGATGGCCAACGCCGTGTCGCCGACCTGCGGCACCCTGGCCTACATTGTCGGCGCCGGCATCGGCGGCGGCGTGCACGCGGTGGCCGGGGACGTGACCGTGGTCGGCTTGGGCGCGCTCGGCTACGGGCTGGCCTCGCTGGCCGCGACCACACTGCCGTTCCTCGGACCGGACCAACGTCGCCGGGTGCCGGGCACGCTGGGCAAGGCAGTCGTCCATGTCGTGCGCGGCTTGATGGACGGTCTGCACAACATTCCGCGGCCGGCCGCGTTGGGGCTGGCCGCCATCGGCGCGCATCGCTTCTTCTACGGCATCTCCACGGTGGCGGCCATCTTGCTGTTCCGCAACTACTTCCCGTCCGGCGGTGCCGGCGACCTGCTCGGACTGGGCCTGGTGGTGGGCGCGTCCGGGCTCGGCTACGGCGTGGCCGCGCTGGTCACCCCGATCGTGACCCGGCTGCTGCGGCCGCAGGCGTGGTCGTGCCTGCTGCTGCTGGCGGCCGGCGTACTCGAGCTGATGCCGACCGGCCTGTACACCCGGTGGGCCCTGATCGTCGCCGGCTTCGGGCTGGGCGTCGCCTCGCAGGGGGTGAAGATCTGCACGGACACGCTCGTCCAACTCCACGTCGCGGATCGCTACCGCGGCCGGGTGTTCTCGCTGTACGACATGCTGTTCAACGTGGTGTTCGTCGCCGCGGCCGCCACTGCCGCCGTTGTGCTGCCCGCGTCGGGCAAGTCGTATCCGGTGCTGATCGGCTGCGCCGCCGGCTACCTGCTCGCTGCCGGCGGCTACTGGTGGCTCGATCGCGCCCGCGTTCCCGGTCAGCGGCTCGACGCGGCGGCGCGAGCGAGTACCACCGGCTGAACCGTCATCGCGGCAGCGGCGGGCAGGCGTCGTCGGGGAGCCGGTCGCCCACGGACAGGCCGAGCGGGTCGGTGACCACGTGCGGCTTGCCGTCGAAGGTGGTGTCCCGGTCGGTGTAGATGACGATGTGGGCGTACCGGTACTCGTCGGTGTCGTTGGAGTTGGCCGTGTGCGCGGTGTAGCCGTTGTGGAAGGTGCAGTCCCCGGCGCGCAGCGGCAGCGTCACCCGCGGCGAGTAGACGAGGTCCGGCGCCGCGCTGAACAGGTCGGTCGCGTCGGCCAGATTGGCGGGGCGGATGTCGTGCCGCAGATGCGACCCGGGCAGGAAGCTCATGCAGCCACGCTCGACCGGCACGTCCACCAGCGCGATCCACGCCGACAGGCAGTGCCGGGAGGTGGCGTGTGGCCAGTACGGCGCGTCCTGGTGGAATTCGGTGGGCAGCTTGTTGTGCGGCTTCTTCACGAGCAGGTGGTCGTGCCACAGCCGCAGCGGGACACCGGCCAGCTTGGTCGCGATCTCGGCCAGGTTCGCGTTCATCGTCAGCTCGGCGATCACCGGATCGCGGGTCCACAGGTTGACGATCTGCTTGAAGATGTCGTCCTTGTGGTAGGACTCGAACCGCTCGTGCGCGGCGGCGGCGGCGTCGCGGTAGCGCTCGACCTGCTCGGGCGAGAGCACCGACGGGATCCGGACGAAACCGTTACGCCGGTAGCTCGCCACCGTCTCGTCGCTGACCGTCGCCGCGGTGGTGATGTCGGCTGACGAAGTCGTCGTAGTCATGATGGCTGTCCCCTACCGCGTCGGATTGGTGCTTCGGCCGTCGCGTACAGGATGGCTCATGGCGCGCCGGCGCGGCCAGGACGGACGTAGCATGTACTAGCACGATCCTGATCGAAGCCGGTCGAATCGGGGAGGGCGCATGCACCGGTTCCGCCGCAGCGAGGTGTTCGACCGGCCGGGCGTGCCGGTCAGCGCCGAGCGGATGGCCGTGTCGGACGCGTCCGCCGCGCATGGCCACGACTTCTTCGAGTTCGCCGTGGTGGCCGGCGGGACCGGCATCCATGTCGGCCATCGGCACCGCCGGCGGCTCGAGCCCGGAAGCGTGCTCGCGGTGCGGCCCGGTCAGTGGCACGGCTACGTCGAGGCCGTCGAGCTGGACGTGTTCAACGTCTACGTCGACGCCGGCTTGTTCGCGCGCGAGCTGGCCTGGACGACACGCGACCCGGGGTTGGCCCGACTGGTGTTGCACGGCGGCCAGACGGTGGACCCGCTGCCGTCGCCGGCACGGCGCCGGACCGTGCACTGGCTGACCGAGCTGGCCAACGGCGCGGACCGGACCGACCCTGGTGAGGCGATCCGGCGGGTGGGCCTGCTCACCTGCGTGCTGGCCGAGTGCAGCGGACTGGCACTGGCCGGAATGTCCGGCCAGCCGACCGACCGCGGACTGACCGAGCTCGTGGTCGCGGCAACCGCGCAGCTGTCGGCCGAGCTGGCGCGGCCGTGGACGGTGCGCGAGCTGGCCGCGTCCGTGCACGTGTCCGAGGGGCATCTGAGCCGGCTGTTCACCAGCCAGGTGGGCACTCCGCCGATGGCCTGGCTGGCCCGGATGCGCGCGGAGCGGGCGGCGGCGTTGCTGCTCGAGTCAGACCTGCCGATCGCCGAGGTCGGCGCCCGGGTGGGCTGGCCGGACGCCAACTACGCCGCCCGCCGGTTCAAGGCCGTCCACGGTGTCAGCCCGTCGGCGTACCGGGCCCGGTTCGCGCGCGCTGGCTGAGGCCACCGGTGCCGGGTCAGGGCCCGCGCAGCACGGCCCGCACGTTGGCGCTCAAGACGGACTCGCCCGGAGCGTCCGGGTTCCGGACCGCCCACAGCCGGCGGTACAGCTCGCCGGTTTCGGCGAGCGCGCGGGCCAGCTCGCGGCGCTGGGCTGACCGCGGAATCGCCGGCTCGAGTGTGGCCGCCACGTCCGGACCGTCCGGCTGCTCACCCGGCGGCCCCGCCAGTGGCGCCACCCGGTTGGCCAGAACGCGAACCAGCTCCGCATAGACCTTCCAGGTGCGTCCGTGCCGCAGCTGCCCGTGCAACCCGAGCAGCCATACCCAGAAGTCGTCCTCGAGACCGGCGTCCGCGCCTACGGGCCCCGGTTCCGGCTCGGTCACCACACGGGCGAGGCGTTCGGCCAGGTCGCCGCGATCCAGCAGGACCCGGTAACCCGACCGCACGGTCACCGGCGGGCGAAGCGGTCGCGTGTCGAAGGTCAGGTCCAGCCCGACCAACTCCGCCGACATCGCCTGGAAGCGGTGGTCGCGCTGCCAGGGCAGCTCCCTGGTGAACACCGGCACGGCGCCCAGGAAGGCGGCAGCCAGCTGCTCACGCCGCGCCCACCACGCGTCGCGCACGGCCGGGTCGAACTCGACGAGGACGTCCGCGTCGGAGTGCGAGTGCGCGCGGCCGAGCGCGGCCGAGCCGTACAGCACCAGGCCGGTGACTGCCGGCTGGGTGCCCGCCCACTGCACCATCCGGGTGACCACCTGGTCCAACCGCGGGGAACCCGTGCCGAACGGGCCGGGTTGGTCCCCGAGGTGAGCCGCCTCGCCGGGCGGGGAGCCGGTCATGCCGGCCCAACCTACCGATTGCGCCAGGCTCGCGGCGAGCGCCCCATCACCGCGCGGAACTGCCGGCTGAACAGGTAGACGTCCGGGTACCCGAACGCCGCCGCGACCGCAGAGACGGGTTCGTCCGTGCCGTCGAGCCGCAGCGCCGCGGCGTGCACCCGCCGCCGGACCAGCCACGTCTTCGGCGCCTCGCCGACCGTACGCCGGAACCGCCGGGCGAAATAGTCCTCGGACAGGCCGGCCTGTGCGGCCAAGTCGGCCACCGTCGGACGCTCGGCCGGCCGCTGGTCGACGTACTGCTCGACGCGGCTGCGCTCGTCAACCGCCAGCGGCGCGTGTGCGCGGTGTCGATCGGCCAACCGGAACAGCCCGGAGAACAACAGGACGAGCAGCGCGTCGAGTCGCTGGTCGCGCGCCGGCAGAGCGGCCTCGAACTCATCGACCAGTTCCTCGAACACCCCGGTGAGCGAGCCCGCGTCGTCGACCACCTCGACGTCGTCGTGCCACGAGCTGGGCCCACCGGACAGGCGCAACCGGAGCAGGCGGACCGGCTGGTCAGTCGCCGCGCGCAGCGTCGTGCTCGCCCGCGGTGAGATCCACACGGCAGTGCCCGGACGCAGCCGGACGCGTCGGCGCGCAACGACGCCGCGGCCAGTTCCGTCCACGACCAGATACAAGCCGTGCTCGGGCAGCCCGGTCGGATGCGCCACCGGCCAGTCCGGTTCGATCGTGCTGCGCCCGACCGGAGCCTGCAGCCGGCGGGCACCGCCGCTGCCGAGGACAGCCAGCCAGCGGGCACGGGCATCGGCGGACTCTGGCGGCCTGGTCACGTCGCGAGCATGTCACACCGACTCGATGCAAGTCAGCTGGCGCGCTGACCACCCAGTCGGTGCTCGGTCACTCGCCCGGGTACGGCGGCCGACCGAGCAGCCGGTCGAGCATGACGCGGCTGCCGGTGGAGTCCTCGCCGGCCGGCTCCACCACACCGATCGTGAACGCGATCACGGTATCGGCGAACAGGCTCGCCCCGTCCCAGGTGGCGTCGCGCATCTCCGTCGGCTGCAGTCGGCCTCGCACCAGGAACCCGTCCAGCATCGCCTGTAACGCGAGCTCGATGCGCTCGATCGGCCAGCCGGGGCGTGGCCGGGCGCCCATGCGCGTCAGCACGTCCAGGTAGCCGACGTGCCACGCCTCCCGCGTCTTGCGGATCGACTGCTGTACCGCCTGATCCAGGTACGGGTGCTGCCCGATGACCGGCCCCAGGTGCAACAACAGGTACGAGCGCGGATGCGACTCCAGATGCGTCAGCAGGGAGTCGGCCACATGGCACAGCCCGCGGGCGAAGCTGCCGGTGGCCAGCTCTGGCAGCATCCGGACGAACGTGTCGGGATCGACGGCAGGATCGTCGGCGTACTGCAACGTGTACAGGACCGCGTCCCGGACGAATTCGTCCTTGGTTGCCCACCGGTTGTGGAAGGCCTTGCGGCTGACGCCGGTGCCGGCACTCGCGGCGGCGATGTGGACGACGTCGTCCACCCGAACCCAGTGCAGCGCAGCCGGGAAGTCCAGCGAGCGCAGGCGTGCCGGGCGCGCCTGGGTGCTCGGCGCCAGGGATGCGTCGATCAGCTCGGCGGCCGCGCGCAGGAACCGATGCGCGGTGTGGTCGTGCCGCGACGCTTGCACCCGAGGCGACACCGGCAGCCCTCGCTTTCGAGACGTCACCGTCGGTCACCGACGGCAATTCGATGATGGCACAGCGGCAGTGCGCTGGCACCGATCCTCGAGGAGTTGACGAGGTACGTCGCGCTCGCGTCCTTCGGGCCGGTCCTTCGGCGCTGTCTTTCGGTGTGCCCGTCGGATTCGCTGCCGATCCGAACCAGGCGGCGGCACGTTACGTGTCGGTCGGTGGAAGGCGGTCCGAGCCGCGGAGTCAAGATGGACTGTCGGGCACACCGCGTGGCCCGGCACGGGAGGTGTCATGGCCGAGTTGGCAGAACCAGGACCGGGCGGGGTCGATGCGTCGCTGGCAGGTGGGCGCGACCTGACGAGTTCGGACGTAGCGGTGGTCGGCTCGCTCGGTCGGCTCCGGGTCGTGGCGGTGGTGCGCATCGCGTTCGGCCTCGTCTGGGTGGTGGACGCGATCTTGAAGTGGCTGCCGGCCTTCGCCCACGACTCGTTCATCGGGTCGCTGCAGGGGGCCCGGCTCGGACAACCAGCCGCGGTGCAGGGGTGGATCGACTTCTGGCTGGACATCCTGCAGACGAATCCGCCGCTGTTCGCGCACCTGTTGGCCATCACCGAGAGCTTGCTGGCGCTCTGTCTGCTGGCCGGCGCGTTCACGAACGTGGTGTGCGTGCTCGGCGCGCTGCTGTCGCTGGCCATCTGGAGCACGGCCGAGGGGTTCGGCGGGCCCTACGTCGCGGGCGGCACCGATATCGGGACGTCGATCATCTACGTGTTGGTGTTCGCGATGCTGGCCGCGTGCGCGGCCGGCGGCGCATGGGGTGCGGACCGATGGTTGCGGCCGCGATTGGGTCGGGCCGGCTGGCTGTGCAGTCCACCCGCACGGCGAGGCTGACGATCGCGCGGCCCGGGCGGGCGTCCGGTCAGTCCGCGCGTTCGCGCGCCAGCGCCAGGAACTCCGCGCGCGACCGGGCGTCGGTGCGCAGAGTTCCGAGCATGGTCGACGTGACGGTGTCCGAGCCGACGGCCTGCACCCCACGCAGGGTCATGCAGGAATGCTCGGCCTCGATCAGCACCCCCACACCGCGTGGCTCGAGGTGCTCGCTCAGCCAGTCGGCGATCTGCTTGGTCAGCCGCTCCTGCACCTGCGGCCGGCAGGCGAAGTGTTCGACGACACGGGCCAGCTTCGACAGTCCGAGAATCCGCCTGCCGGGCAGGTAGCCGACGTGGGCGACTCCGACGAACGGCAGCAGGTGGTGCTCGCACACCGAACGCACCGGAATGCGACGCGCCAGCACCAACTCGTCGTAGCCCTCGTCGTTGTCGAACGTGGTCAGTTCGAACGGCCGCGGCGTCAGCAACTCCCGGTACGCGCTGGCCATCCGCGCCGGGGTACGCGCCAACGCCTCGCCCGAGCGGTCGACACCGAGCGCGTCGAGGAAGGCGGCCGCGGCACGTTCGGCCGCAGGCAGGTCGACGCCGTCGACGGAAGGCAGCACCCGCAGCGCGGGTTGGGTCGTCATGGAACCTCCGCTCAACCGGGCTCGGCCGTACTCCGGCCGGTCCGTGTAACACCAAAAAGCCCTCCACTTAGAATCTCGCCGCTCGCTCTAATTTGTCAAGACTTTTTGGTGATATTCTCGTGGTCAGCGGAGGGATCACGTGCCTGCGAGCGAACACCCCAATCCGGCCCGGTTAGCCCGGCTGAGCAGTCTGGACGACAGCCTGCGTCGACGGCTCTACGCCTACGTCCGCGACCAGCCGGGCGCGGTATCCCGCGACGAGGCTGCGGACGCGACCGGCATCACCCGGTCGCTGGCGGCCTACCACTTGGACAAGCTGACAGCCGCGGGCCTGCTGTCGGTCGGGTACCAGCGCCCCGGCGGACGTACCGGACCCGGCGCAGGTCGGCCGGCGAAGGTCTACCTGGCCGACCATGACGAAATCTCCGTCAGTGTGCCGCCACGTGACTACGAGCTGCTCGCCCGGCTCCTGGTCGAGTCGGCCGAGCGCGACGAAACCGGCTCGGTGCAGGCGGCCATCGCCGCGACAGCCGCGGACGCGGGGCGCCGCACAGCCGTCGCCGCTCAGGAAGACCTGCCGGCCGGCACCGACCGGGACGAGGTGCTGCGCTCGGCGCTGCACTCGGCCGGGTACGAACCCACCGGCGGCGGCACCGACGACATCGAGCTGCGCAATTGCCCATTCCACCGGCTCGCGCGCGAGCACCCGCAAACCGTCTGCCGGCTGAACCTGGACTTGATCTGCGGCCTGCTCGACGGGGCCGGCACCGACACCACCCGCGCTGAGCTGCGACCCTCACCCAACCACTGCTGCGTGGTGATCCATCCGGACCGGACGCACTGACGTCCAGCGCCACCGAGTGTTCACTCCGCCACCATCCGCGGACCCACCAACGGTGCCCACGTGACCACTCGACGACGCGCGGCGGGCGCCCAGCCGGCGCGCGGGCCGGTCAGTCGGGGCGGGCGGCCCACCAGGCTTGTAGCGCCTCGAGCGCGGCTGGCTTGCCGAGGGGCCCGCGTTCGAGACGCAGATCGAGCAGGAACCGGTAGGCCTGTCCCACCACCGGGCCGGGGGGCACACCGAGGGCGGCCATGATCTCGTTGCCGTCCAGATCCGGGCGCATCGCGTCCAGCTCCTCCTGCTCGGCCAGCTCGCCGATGCGCCTCTCCAGCTGGTCGTAGGTGCGGCGCAGCGCCTCGGCCCGGCGCCGGTTCCGGGTGGTGCAATCCGCCCGGGTCAAGACGTGCAGATGACCGAGCAGCGGGCCGGCGTCACGGACGTACCGGCGGACCGCGGAGTCGGTCCACTCGCCAGACCCGTACCCGTGGAAGCGCAGGTGCAGCTCCACGAGTTTGCTCACGTCGTCGACCACCTCGTTGGCGTAACGCAGCGCGGTCAGGCGCTTGCGGGCCATCTTCGCGCCGACCACCTCATGGTGGTGGAAGGTGACCTTGCCGCCCTTCTCGAACCGGCGCGTCCGCGGCTTGCCGATGTCGTGCAGCAGGGCGGCCAACCGGTTCACCAGATCGGGCCCGGCACCGAGCCGCGGCTCGAGATCGATGGCCTGGTCCAGCACGGTCAGGGTGTGCTCGTACACGTCCTTGTGCCGGTGGTGTTCGTCGGCCGTGAGCTTCAGCCTCGGCAGCTCCGGCAGCACCCGCTCGGCCAGCCCCGAGTCGACCAGTGCGGTCAGCCCGAGCCGGGGCCGGTCGGCCAGCACCAGCTTGGTCAGCTCCGCCTGCACCCGTTCGGCCGAGACGATGTCGATGCGCTCGCGCATGCGCCGGGCTGCCTCGAAGGTCGGCGCGTCGATGCGGAACCCCAACTGGGCGGCGAACCGCGCCGCCCGCATCATCCGGAGCGGGTCGTCGCCGAACGAGTCCGCCGGCGCCGCCGGTGTCCGCAGCAGCCGGGCCGCGAGATCGGCCCTGCCGCCGAACGGGTCCACGAATTCGCGCGCGGCGCCCTGAAGCCGCACCGCCATCGCGTTCACGGTGAAGTCGCGCCGGCGCAGATCTTCACCGAGTTCGGTGCCGTAGCTGACCTGCGGTTTACGGCTCGTCCGGTCGTACGCCTCGGCGCGGTAAGTCGTGATCTCGATGATCGCGTCGCCCTTACGGGCGCCGACCGTGCCGTACGCCTTGCCCAGGTCCCAAACCGCGTCGGCCCAGCCGCGCAGTACCCGCTCGGTGTCGTCGGGCCGGGCGTCGGTGGTGAAGTCGAGGTCGTGGCCGAGCCGCCCTAACAAGAGGTCCCGCACCGACCCGCCCACCAGCGCGAGTTCGTAGCCGGCCCGGGTGAACCGCTCGCCCAGACCGTCGACGACCGGGCCCAGACGCGCCAGCGTCTCGGCGGCCGTGCGTTCCAGTTCGCGCTCGGTAGACACGACCGGCAAGGCTAACCGTTGCGCCACCAGCACTACCATCAGCCGGGACATCCGCGCTGCCGACCACGAGGAGGCTCCTGGGTGCGCCTCGTCAGGCCCGCACGCACGCAGGCTTCCCGGCCGCGCAACGAGCAGCCCTCCGGCAACCGGCACCGCCACCTGCTCGCCGCGACGGTGGCCGTGGCGTTGCTCACCACGCTCGCCGCGTTCGCCGGCCTGGCCGCCGGCACCGGCCCGCTCGCCCCCGCACCCGCCGCGGCCCAGAACTCCGTTGCCCGGGTGACGCTGACATCGATCAGCCCGGTCGCCACCAAGGACGGCACCGTCATCGCCCGCGGCCACATCGTCAACACCGGGCACACGACGCTCACCGAGGTCACGGCCATCTTCTGGCTGGGCCAGCAACGCATCGACAGCCAAGCCGACCTTCAACGGGCCGCAGCGGAATCGCCAGCCGAGCGGCTCGGTCGGCTGATCACCTGGCCGGTGCCGACGATGGATGAGATGACCGACTCGCTCGCACCCGGTCAGCGGTCGAACTTCTCACTCCGCCTCACCAGCGCCGAAATCGGCTTCGACGCGCAGGGCGTGTACGCGGTCGGTGTCGACATTCGTGCCACACCGCAGGGCCATGCTCGGGACACGGTCGGGCGGGCGCATACGTTCATGACCTACCTGGACGACCCGGACGCCCTCGGCAAGGTCCACGTGTCGTTCCTGGCGCCGCTGGTGGCCGCGCCTACGGCGGTCGACTCGTCGACGCTGATGGACAAGTCGCTGGCGACCGCCCTGGCCCGGCACGGACGTCTGACCCGGCTGCTCGACCTGGTCGCCGCCGATCCCACCGGCGCGGTCACGCCGGTGGTCGACCCGAACGTCCTCACCGAGGCCGGCATCCTCGCCGGCAGGCACCGGGTGCTCGGGTTGGGCGCGCAGAAGCCGGACGAGGCGGCGACCACGTTCCTCACCCGGATGCGGCGGCTACTGGGCGCCGGCGCGGCGGCGACACCGCTCGTGCTGCCGTTCGGCCACCCCGACGTCGCCGCGCTCGAGCATGCGAATCTGACCGATCGGCTGGCCAGCGCGACGCGGACGAGCCGGGCCGCGCTCGCGTCGGCCGGGCTGTCCACGTCCCGAGTCGACGCCCTGCAGCCGGTAACGGCCTGGCCAGCCGGCGGGTCCGCGGACGCGGCCACGCTCGACGCGCTCGCCGACGCCGGGTTGCATCGCGTCGTGCTGTCGCGCGACTCGTTGCCCTACCTGGCCCCGCTGCCGTCGCCGACGGACCCGGACCGAGCCCAGGCGAAGGCGACCACAGCCGGGCTCGGCCCGGACTCGGCTGCGGGCACGACCACGCTGAACTCGCCGGCCCGATCCGGTGAAGCCGGCCAGGACAGCAAGACCAGCAACACCAAAAACAGCAACACCAAAACAAGCAACACCAAAACAAGCAACCACAAAACCAGCAACGGCCCCGAACCCAAGCCGAGCGGTAAACCGAACCCCCGGCCGAAGCCCAAACCGAAACCCCTGGGCGCGCCACAGGTTCGGATCTCCACCCCGTCGGGCACCCTGTCGGCGATCGTGGTCGAACCGACCCTGCTGGCGGGCGGCCCGGCCGGTGCCGACGCATCGCTGTACACCCGGCAGCGCTTCCTCGCCGAGACCGCGCTCGTGGCGATGGGCATTCCGCACGGCGCCACCTACCGGCTGGTCGCCGAGCTGCCGGCCGACTTCACCCCTGGCCCGGCGACCGCGTCCACCCTGGACCCGCCGGTCGCCGCGTCCTGGCTGCACGCCGTCCCACTCACGCGCGTCCTCGCCGGCTCCGCCGAGCCCTACACGGCGACGGCCTCCGAGTCGTCCCTGGCCAAGGCAAGCGAGCTGAGCCCCTCGGTCCTGCACGCGCTCGAGCGGTTCCTTCGGGCCAGTGCCGAGCTGGCCACCATCACCGCGGCGCCGGCCGGAACCAGCAACGATGCCGACGACGCGGCTGCTGCCGCGCAAGCCAAGCAGGCAGCGCAGGCGGCCGCGGAGGCGACCGACCGCAGCTACCTGAGGGCCAGCTCCGTCGCCTGGCGCAGCGACCCGACCGGCGGCATCGAGCTGGCCGACCGACTCACCCGCGACGTCCGCCGTCAACTGACCCAGGTCCAGCTGTCCGCGCCCAAGGTGGTCACGCTGTCGGGCTCGTCCGGGTCGTTTCCGGTCACGGTCACGAACGAGCTGGACCAGCCGGTCACCGTCCGGGTACGGCTCACGTCCCTCGACCCCACCGTGGTCGGCACGCTCAGTCCGCAGGACAGCACCGTCGACGCCAAGCGGCGGAACAGCCTGAAGTTCACCGCCTCCAGCAGCCACAGCGGCGTGGCGACCGTAGAGGCCCGGCTGTTCACCACCACCGGGTACCCGATCGGACCGCCGACGCGATTCACCGTCCGA
>Ga0164242_10002647_pt1 | contig 20700 bp, 20 predicted proteins | sample OricomgcompostMG_FD_108783 | JGI IMG/M metagenome (GOLD analysis project Ga0164242, IMG submission 108783) | Miracle-Growth compost microbial communities from Emeryville, California, USA - Original compost - Miracle growth compost (MG) ... | reverse complement strand
GCCTCCGAGAGGTGGTCCACCAGCGGGGCCACGGTGGGGCGGTAGCGCCCGTCCAGCGGGCCGAGGGCCAGGTCTTCCGTGGACAGGGACACGCGTGCGCTCAGGGACTCGCTCTGGGACATGGACCCATTCTTCCACGCGGGGCGTGCGGCGGGCCGGGTCGGTGACGTCGCCTGTGGACGGAGTGCCTCGGGCGTCCCTCACGGCCCGACGCCGCGGGGGCTTGTCCACAGCGCGCGGCGCCGGGGGATGCGGGACCGGGGGCCGGGTGCGAGGCTCTGGGGCACCGGTGGGGTTGCCGGACGGGAGGGCCGCTGGGCACGTGGGCCGCTGGACACGCGGACTGCTGGACGTGAGGCGCGGTGGAAGGAGGGAGCGATGGCCGGGACGGAGGCGGCGGCCGCGCACGTGCTGGAGCAAATGCAGCACGCGCAACGCCAGGTGCTCACGGCGGACACGCACGGCTGGCACGGGCAGGCGCAGTGGGCCTTCAGCCTGTCCTGGGCCGAACTCGCGGAGCTCGTGGGGCATGCCGAGACCCTGGCGCAGGAGCTGGTGGCGGCTGCGCGGGACATGGACACGGCGGAGCAGCTCCGCCGGCTGGGCGCAGGGCTCGGTGGCGCGGGGTGAGCCGTGTTGTGAGTTGTGTGGCGAGGGCGACCTCCAGCGGCGGCGTAGGCCGTGACCTCGCTGGCCGGCCGAAGCCGAAGGAAGGAGTGAGCGGTGACCGAGGCTGACGTGGGGCGGCTCTGGTACGAGGACGCGGCGGGGGACCGGGTCTACGGCGGCACGGGGTCGGTGGCGGTGGACGTGCAGGTCCTCCAGGCCCTCGCCGCCCGCGCGGAGGGGGCTGCGCGCACACTGCCCGATCCGTGGTCGGTGACCTGGGGCCTCAGCGGCGAAGGGCTCGATCCGCTGCTGCTGCCAGGCCGCGACGAGCCGACCATGCTGCAGCAGCTGACCGGCGGGCCCACGACGGATGCCGTGGCGTCCGCCCGCGCTCGCCTCCGCTCCAGCGCGGGGGAGCTCAGCCGTGCGGTCTCCCACGTCTCGGAAAGGCTGCACTCGCTCGCCCGGTCCCTGCGGACCGCCGCGACCTTCTACGCGGAGTCGGAGCAACGGGCCATGGAACTGAGTGCGTGGCTCACCACCACGTCCGCCGTGGCCATGGTGGGCCTCGGCATGGCCACGGGCCATCCGCCGGACGAGCGCTTCTCGGCCGCCTCGGTGAGGGCCCTGCGTCGCTTCCTGATGATGCAGTCCTTCGGGCTGGTGGGTGGGGACGGGCTGGAGGCGCTCATGGGGCAGACCGCGAAGGCGGCGGCCGGGCTCGGCCCGGAGCAGGCGGGGGACATCACCACCGGGCGACCGCAGGCCCAGGCGCAGCTCTCCGGTGCGGAGTTCCTCGGGGAGGCGGATGGCGAGGGCCACGTGATGCAGAACCTGCTGCGCCTGCAGGCCGCGTCGGCCGAGGGGACCGGTTCCCTCCTCATCACGCGCACGGGACCGGAGGAGAACCCCACCTGGATCGTCACCGTGCCCGGCACCAACACGACGGACGGTTCGGTCTGGGGGACCCTGCGCATCCCGGAGGCCATGAGTGGGGACAGCCCGCACGTGCAGGCGGCCGTCCTGGCCGCGCTGCACGCTGTGGGCGCCAAGCGCGGAGCCCGCGTGGTGCTCAACGGCCACAGCCAGGGCGGGGCGCACGCGCTCAACCTGGCCTCGGCGCCGGAGCTCGAGCGGGAGTACGCGGTGTCCGGTGTGGTGACGGCCGGTGCGCCGGGCGGCAACCGCCCCACGCGGGAGGGACTGCCCGTGATCCAACTGGAGGACGCCGATGACATGGTCCCCGGCCTGGACGGGGTCACCACGGTCCCCACCAGCGCGGACCGGGTGCTGGTCCGCTCCGCCGCCGGGCAGCCCTCCGCCCCGCAGAACCGCGAGGGCAAGGCGGGCATCCTCGGCTACGAACACCGCGCGGCCAACTACCAGGACCTGGCCGAGCGGGTGGACGCCGACACGGGCAAGGCCCTGCCCGCCGCGATCGGTGCCCTGCGGATCAAGGGGGACTGGAAGACGTACAGGGTGCCCACCACGGGGACCACGGCGGCACCGGCGCCGGGGCAGGGTGGCGAGCGCGCGACGTCGGGCACCGGGACCGGCACCCGCACCGGGGCGGGCGCGGAGAGGAGGGGAGCGGCGCGGTAGCGGACCTAGTCCTGCCGCCGCTCGCGGACGAGGACCTTGTTCAGCAGGGCGGAGACGATGCTGACGATGATGGCACCGAGCACGGCGTCCCAGAAGAAGGTCTGCACCGTGAACGTCACGGGGAAGTAGCCGGCCACCCAGGCCGTGGCCTCCAGCAGCGCCGCGTTGACCACCAGGGCGAACAGGCCCAGCGTGAGGCAGGTCAGCGGGGCGGAGAGGACGCGCAGCACGGCGCCGAGCACCGCATTGACCACGCCGAAGACCAGGCCGAGGAACAGATAGGTCCCGAGGGTCGCCGCGGTGGTCCATTGCGGGTCCACGCCCGCGCCGGGGGAGATCTCGATGCCGGGGATGAGCCAGGCGGCCACCCACAGGGCGGCCGCGTTGATGATGACCCGCAGCAGGAAGCGCACGCGCTGGACTCCTTCTCATGACGATCCGGGTCCTCCATCGTAGGGGGACGGGCCATGAGGGCCCTGTTGATCCGCTCACAAACCCCTACGCTGGGGACATGTCCAGCGAGATGAACCCCTCCGGCGCCGGGCGGTACCCCGGGCCCGAGCCGCGCCCCGTCCTGAGTCAGCTCCCCCCGTACGCCGCGGGCAAGCCGCCGCGCGAGATCCCCGGGCTGGCACCGTACAAGCTCTCCTCGAACGAGAACCCGGTGCCCCCGCTGCCCTCCGTGCTGACGGACGTGGCGCGCTTCGAGGCGTACAACCGCTACCCGGACACGCTGTGCACCGCCCTGCGTGAGGTGCTCGCGCCGGAGCTGGACGTGCCGGCCGAGGACATCGTCACGGGCGCCGGCTCCCTCGGCGCGCTGACGCAGGTGCTCGCCGCCTTCGCCGGGCGCAACGACGACGGCGTGGCGGACGAGGTCGTCTACGCGTGGCGCTCCTTCGAGGCCTACCCCATCGTGGTGGAGACCGCCGGCGCGCAGTCGGTGCAGGTGCCGCTGCTGCCGGACGGACGCCACGATCTGGACGCCATGGCGGACGCGGTGACGCAGAACACGTCCGTGGTGATTCTTTGCACTCCCAACAATCCGACGGGTCCCGTGCTGCGCACTGCGGAGGTCGAGGCCTTCCTGGAGCGCGTGCCGCAGGACGTGCTCGTGGTGGTGGACGAGGCCTACATCGAGTTCATCACCGAGCCCGATGCGGTCAACGGGATCGACCTCTACCGGCGTCACCCCAATGTGCTCTCGCTGCGCACCTTCTCCAAGGCGTACGGTCTGGCCAATCTGCGCATCGGCTACACCGTGGCCCGTCCCGAGATCACCCGCCACCTGCGCGCCGTGGCGACGCCGTTCGCGGTCTCCGGTGTGGCGGAGGCGGCGGCCATCTCCTCCGTGCGGCACCGCGACGAGCTGGACGTGCGGGTCAAGGGGATCGTCGCCGAGCGCGAGCGCGTCGTGGCCGCGCTGCACGAGCAGGGCTGGGAGATCCCGGAGGCCCAGGGCAACTTCGTCTGGCTCCCGCTGGGGGAGGCGGCCACCGCCTTCGCCGCCCTGGCGGAGGACCACGCGCTCTCCGTTCGGGCCTTCGCCGGCGACGGGGTGCGGGTGAGCATCGGCGAGGACGAGGCCAACACCCGCTTCCTCGAGGTGGCCGAGCAGTACCTGCGCGAGCACCACTCCTGAGTCGATAGATACGCAAGGACGTATATCTAGGACGCCCAACTATTCCGCCTCCGTTGCGCGGATCCGGCCGCGCCGAGGGGTCGCGTTCGGCTCGCGTCGCGGCGCCTTGCATGGGTAGTCTGTGCCAGATGCCTATCGCCCGCCGGGCATGTATTCCACGCACGGAATACGCGGTGGGCGCTGACGCAAGGAGACGCATGGACACCATCACGAGCCAGGCCACCGCCCAGGACTCGCTGATCCAGCTGCTGGCCCCGGACGGGACCCGCTCGGCGAACGCCGAGTGGGACGCGTGGTTGGAGGACGTCGACCTGGAGGCCATCCAGGGCTTCTACCGGGACATGGTCCTGGCCCGGCGCGTGGACGAGGAGGGCACGGCACTGCAGCGGCAGGGCGAGCTGGTGCTCTGGGTCCCGCTGCGCGGACAGGAGGCGGCCCAGGTGGCGGCCGGCCGTGCCGCAGCGCCACAGGACATGCTCTTCCCCACGTACCGCGAGCACGCCGTGGCCATGACCCGCGGTGTCAGCGTCGCGGAGATGCTGCGCACCTTCCGCGGCATCTCCCACGGAGGCTGGGACCCCACGCGGACCGGCTTCCACGTCTACACGATGGTGCTGGCCGCCCAGGTGCCGCAGGCCGTGGGCTACGCCCAGGGGATCCAGCGGGACCAGAAGGGCTGGGACCAGGACCGGGTGGAGCGCGAGGGTGAGACCGTCATGGCCTTCTTCGGCGACGGCTCCAGCTCCGAGGGCGATGTGCACGAGTCCATGGTGTTCGCCGCGTCATCGCAGGCACCCGTGGTGTTCTTCTGCCAGAACAACCAGTGGGCCATCTCGGTGCCGTTCGAGGTGCAGTCCCGCGTGCCGTTGGCCCAGCGCGCCGCCGGCTACGGGATGCCGGGCATCCGCGTGGACGGCAACGATGTGCTGGCCGTGCATGCCGTGACCCGCTGGGCCATGGACCGCGCCAGGCGCGGGGAGGGCCCCGCGCTCATCGAGGCCGTGACCTACCGCCGCGGCGCCCACACCACGGCGGATGACCCGACCAAGTACCGCACCAGGGACGAGGAGACGGGCTGGGACGACAAGGACCCGCTGCTACGCGTGGAGCGGCTGCTGCGCTCCGCCGGCGTCACCCAGGACTACTTCGATGAGCTTGCGCAGGAGGCGGACACCCTGGCCGCCGAGATCCGTGCAGCGGCCCTCGCGTTCCCCACGCCGAGCCTCGAGAGCGCCTTCTCCCACATCTACGCCGAGCCCCACTCGCTGGTGCAGAACGAGCTGGCGTGGTTCCGCGAGTACCAGGCCGGCTTCGCCGACGGAGCAGACGGAGCCGACGGCAGTGATGGCGCGGGCGCCACTGAGATCAAGGAGGGCACCCGATGAGCACCGAGCGCATGACCGTGGCGAAGGCCATCAACGCCGGCCTGGCCCGCGTGCTGGAGGAGAACCCCAAGTCCCTGCTGCTCGGCGAGGACATCGGCCGACTCGGCGGCGTCTACCGCATCACCGAGGGGCTGCAGGCCCGCTTCGGTGAGGACCGCGTGGTGGACACGCCGCTCGCGGAGTCCGGGATCATCGGCACCAGCATCGGCATGGCGATGCGCGGTTACCGGCCCATCGCTGAGATCCAGTTCGACGGCTTCGTCTTCCCCGGCTTCAACCAGATCACCACGCAGCTGGCCAAGATGCACTTCCGCACCGAGGGCCGCGTCAACGTGCCCGTGACCATCCGCATCCCCTACGGCGGCGGCATCGGTTCCGTGGAGCACCACTCGGAGTCCCCGGAGGCGCTCTTCGCCCACACGGCCGGCCTGCGGATCATGACCCCGTCCACGCCGCACGATGCGTACTGGATGATCCAGGACGCCGTGGCCTGCGATGACCCGGTCATCTTCTTCGAGCCCAAGCGCCGCTACTGGCTCAAGGGCGAGGTAGACACCGAGCACCGGGCCGCCCCGCCGGAGCGCGCCCAGGTGGTGCGCCGGGGCACCGACGCGACGATCCTCGCCTGGGGTCCGCTGGTCCCCGTGGCGCTGGCCGCGGCGCAGGCCGCCACGGACGACGGCCGCGACGTGGAGGTGATCGACCTGCGCAGCCTCTCCCCGGTGGACTTCGACACGGTCATCGCGTCCACGCGCCGCACCGGCCGCCTCATCATCGCGCACGAGGCCCCCACCTTCGGTGGTCTCGGCGGGGAGATCGCCGCCCGCGTGAGCGAGCACGCGTTCTTCCAATTGGAGGCACCGGTGGCCCGCGTGGGCGGCTTCCACATGCCGTACCCGCCCTCCAAGGTCGAGGCCCAGTACCTGCCGGACATCGACCGGATCCTCGACGCCCTCGACACCACGTTCAACCCGGAGGTCAGCGCATGAGCACCTTCCATCTGCCCGACGTCGGCGAGGGCCTCACCGAGGCCGACGTGACCTCGTGGAAGGTGGCCGTGGGGGACACGGTCACCGTGAACCAGGTCCTCGTGGAGATCGAGACGGCCAAGTCCCTCGTGGAGCTGCCGAGCCCGTACGCGGGCGTCGTCACGGCGCTGCACGCCGAGGAGGGCGCCACGCTGGAGGTCGGCGTGCCGCTGATCGACATCGCCCAGGAGGGCGAGGCCGGTCCGGCGGTGCACGACGCCGGTGGCTCGCCGAGCGCCGGAGCGCAGGCTCCCGCTGCGAAGGGTTCCGCGACGACCGCCGCTGCTGACGCGGCGGGCTCCGACGCTGCAGCCGACGGCTCCGGCCCGCTCGTGGGTTCCGGGCCCGTGGCGGATGCCGTGAAGCGCCGCCCGCGTGTGCGGCGGGGCGTCACGGCGGCTCCCGCTGCGGCAGCCGCGCCCGAGGCGGCCGGAGCGGAAGGCGTGCTGGGCGAGGGAGGCACCCCCGCGGCGTCGGGCAGCGTGCCGACCCCCACGCCCGTGGACCGCACCGTGGCGCCCGGCGCCGCGCGGCCGCTGGCCAAGCCGCCCGTGCGCGCGCTGGCCAGGCAGCTCGGCGTGGACCTGGCCAAGGTACCGGCGTCCGGCGCGCGCGGCGAGGTGACGCGGGAGGACGTGGCGGACTACGCGGAGGGCCGGCTCGGATCGCGCGCGGCCACCGTGCCCGCCGCGGCCCAGCCCGCCCCGGCGGCGGCGACGCAGGGTGCGCTGTCCGCGGCGTTCGGGGGCGGCGGCTGGGAGGCGCCGGAGGGCTCCGTGGACGTGGTGCCCGTGAAGGGCGTGCGCAAGGTGACCGCGGCGGCGATGGTGAGCAGCGCGTTCACGGCGCCGCACGTGTCCCTCTTCGCGGACGTGGACGCGACGCGGACCATGGAGTTCGTGCAGCGGCTGAAGCGCTCGCGGGACTTCGAGGGCATCAAGGTGACGCCGCTGCTGATCGTGGCCAAGGCCGTGCTGTGGGCAGCGGCGCGCAATCCGCAGCTCAACGCGAGCTGGGTGGATACGCCGCAGGGCGCGCAGATCCACGTGAAGCGCTTCGTGAACCTGGGCATCGCGGCCGCGACGCCGCGGGGCCTGGTGGTGCCGAACATCAAGGACGCGCAGGAGCTGAGCCTGAAGGAGCTCGCGGTGGCGCTGGAGCACGTGGCCTCGCGGGCCCGCGAGGGCAAGACACAGCCGGCCGAGATGCGGGACGGGACCATCTCCATCACCAATGTGGGCACGCTGGGCGTGGACACGGGGACGCCGATCCTGAACCCGGGCGAGGTGGCGATCATCGCGTTCGGCACCGTGAAGCAGCGGCCGTGGGTCGTGGACGGCGAGGTGGTGCCGCGCTACGTGACGACGGTGGGCGGGTCCTTCGACCACCGCGTGGTGGACGGGGACCAGTGCGCCCCGTTCATCGCCGATGTGGCGGCGATCCTGGAGGAGCCGGCGCTGCTGCTGGACTGAGACCCGGGCTGTTCCCGGGCCGGTCTTGCGCCGGTCTTCCGTCGCCGGAGACGGAAGCGCCCCCGCTCATCCAGATGGATGGTGGGGGCGCTTCTGCGTGTGTCCCTACAGGAACTCGAGCGGGTTGAACTCGTCGATCGGGATGATGCGCACGCGCGGCAGCGAGGCGGTGAAGGCGCCGACCTCGTACTCGAGGTCGAACACCTCGATGCCGGGGATGCGGCGCAGGTCCCCGGCGATGAACTCCTGGAAGCCGATGACCGCGACGCGCCGGTCCTGGTCGGCGGCGAGGTCGGAGAGCTGGGGGACGAAGTCCTTGTCGTGGCTGAGCAGCGCCACGTCGGCGTCGCGCGCCTTCAGGGCCTCGGCGGTGCGCTGGATGGCGATGTCCACGATCTTGCCGTCGCCGGAGAGCGGGATGGGCCGGTAGCCCATGGCCAGCAGGGCCTGGACGAAGGACATCGGCAGTTCGGAGTTGGCGGCGAGGAAGAACAGGCCGTTGACCGGCTGTTGCCACGCGGACTCCATGTACTGCAGCACGCGGTTCCACCGGGGCCGTTCATCCGGCTGCGGCCGGTGGCCCAGTACGGAGGTGCCGAGGGTGGCGTCGATGTTCTCGCCATCGATCAGGAGGTAGGTCTGGCGTTCGCCCATCCTCAGACTCTAGTCGCACGGGCGGGTGGACGGTGACGGGACGGGTGGGGCCGGGGTTGGTTGTGGCGGGGCCCCCTCACTTCCGTCGAATCGTCCAGCTTCCGTCGATCCGGCCCGATCCGGCGGAAGTTGGATGATCTGGCGGAAGTTGGACTCAGGCACGAAGGTGCCCGACGCCGCGTGGTCTCCACGCTGCGTCGGGCACCTTGGTGCGGGACTTGCCTCAGGCGTTCGCCACCGTGAAGCGCTGCTCGCGGTGGGCGGGCTGCTCCAGCTCGTCCAGCGTCGCCACGGCGAAGGTGCCCGTGGAGACGAAGTCGCCGGCCGGCTGGTTGGAGCCCAGGGCCACGTCCGTCGCCTCGCCCGGTGCGATGACGGGGGCGGGGGCGAGCATGACCCAGTCCAAGCCCGAGGAGGACTGGTAGTCCAGCAGGACCTTGGCGAAGGTGTCCGCCTCTGCCTTGTACTCGGCCGGGAAGTCGGGCAGATTGCGCAGCTCGGTGCCGTCCGGGGTCTGGGTGGCGCCGGCGCCGCCGACGATGAACAGCCGCGAGGGGATGGCGGTCTCGGCGATCTCCTCGTGCAGCTCGCGGAAGGCCTCGTGGTCGGAGCCGTCGCGCGGGGACGGGACCGAGAGCACCACAGCGTCGTTCTCGCCGGCGACCTTGCGGTAGGTGGCCAGATCGAACAGGTCGGCGGCCAAGGCGGTGGCGCCCTCGGCCTCGGCGCCGGAGCGGCTGATGGCGGTGACCTCGTGGCCACGCTTCACGGCCTCGGTCACGATGGCGCTGCCGACCATGCCGGTGGCTCCGTAGACGGCGATCTTCATGGGTTCCTCCTGTGGTGGATTCGTGCTTCGTCAGTAATGGTATCCATTGGGTACTGGGTACCTCAACGTACTACAGTATCCGTATGGATACCGGTACCCGGCTGCAGTACGACGTGATGGACCCGGAGTGCCCCTCGCGCGTGGTGTTGCAGCGCATCGGAGACAAGTGGACGCCCCTGGTGGTCCAGGTGCTCAAGGATGGGCCGCACCGCTTCACCGAACTGCGCCGCAGCATCGGCGGCGTCACCGCCAAGGTCCTGACGCAGACCCTGCGCAGCCTGGAACGCGACGGACTGGTCTCCCGCGAGGTCTTCGCGGAGATCCCGCCGCGCGTGGAATACGCCCTGACGGACCTCGGCCGCTCGCTCCTCGCCCCGTTGGACGCCGTCCGCGGCTGGGCAGAGCAGCACGCCGGCGACGTGCTCACGCATCGGGATCGCTTCGACTCCGTGCGCTGACCCACGCGCGGACGTCTGCGGCCCGGAAGCGCCGGTGCGTCCCACGGAACACCACGGGTAGCTCGCCGGCATCCGCGAGCTGTCGCACGTAGCTCTGCGAGATCCCCGCCGCGCGCGCGGCCTGGGACGTGCTCAGCCACGCCTGCGCGCTCGCCAGCTCCACGCCGTCGCCCTCCGCCAGCCGGCCCAGGAGGTCCAGCACCGCCTGCTCCGCTTCGACCGGGAGCGGAGATCCGCCGACGAGGACCACGCCCTCCGGCGGCCCGCTCCGGGCCCGCTGAAGCGAAGTCGTCAACGCCCGCGCGTCCTCCCGGGTCAGTGGCTCCACGAGCGTGTGCTGATCCAGGGCGGTGATGGGCTGCGGCATGCCCCTATTGCACCCGATGGGCACGTGCCGGCGCGAGTGTGTGGCGCGCCGCGCATCCCGTCCGCGGGAGAGGTCGTGGACGCCGACCCCCGCCAGGCGCTACCGTGGGCAGCGGTCCAAAGAAAGTACAGACCCCCGCCTTCGGCGCCATGATCGGTGCCTCGGCCTCGTCAGCCACACCCGGCTCGGCCCGGCGGGAGCCTCGCCCGGCGCCCGTGTGCGCCCAGGGCTTTCGTAGAAGACGCACCGCGCCCACGCGACCCTCCCGCTCCCACGCCACCACACGGCGTCGTGCAGCGCAGGCAGGCGAAGCGGCGCCCGCGCCCAACCGTGAAGGACCGAACATGAGCACCACGCCCATCAGCAACGACGAGATCTTCCAGGAGCACCGCGGCGGCAAGCTGCGCATCGAGTCGAAGCTGCCCCTGACCTCCAAGCGCGACCTCTCCATCGCCTACACGCCCGGCGTCGCCCAGGTCTCCCGCGCCATCGCCGCCGAGCCGGAGCTGGCCAAGGAGTACACCTGGGCCCAGCGCCTCGTCGTGGTCGTCTCCGACGGCACCGCCGTGCTCGGCCTGGGCGACATCGGAGCCTCCGCCTCCCTGCCGGTCATGGAGGGCAAGGCCGCCCTCTTCCGCGAGTTCGGCGGCCTCGACTCCATCCCCCTGGTCCTGAACACCACCAACGTGGACGAGATCATCGAGACCCTGATCCGGCTTCGCCCCAGCTTCGGCGCCGTCAACCTCGAGGACATCTCCGCGCCCCGCTGCTTCGAGCTGGAGCAGCGGCTCATCGAGGCCCTCGACTGCCCCGTGATGCACGATGACCAGCATGGCACCGCCGTCGTCGTCCTCGCCGCCCTCATCAACGCCCTGCGCGTCACCGACCGCGCCATCGGGGACACCCGCGTGGTGGTCTCCGGCGCCGGCGCGGCCGGCATCGCGGTCACCGAGATCCTCCTCGCCGTGGGCGTCGCCGACGTCATCCTCGTGGACTCGCGCGGCACCATCCACCGCGATCGCACCGACCTCACGCCCACCAAGGCGCACTACGCCGCCGTCACCAACTCCGAGACCGTGGTCGGCGACGTCGTGGACGCACTGGAGGGGGCCGACGTCTTCGTCGGCGTCTCCTCCGCCAAGCTCCCCGACGGCGCACTGGAGCGCATGAACCCCAATGCGATCGTCTTCGCGCTCTCCAACCCGGACCCCGAGGTCATGCCGGAGGTCGCCGCCGAGCACGCCGCCGTCGTCGCCACGGGCCGCAGCGACTACCCCAACCAGATCAACAACGTCCTCGCGTTCCCCGGCATCTTCCGCGGCGCCCTGGACTCCGGCGCCCGCCGGATCACGCAGGACATGAAGCTGGCCGCAGCGCACGCCATCGCCGACCTGGTCGGCGACGACCTCGCCGCCGACTACGTGGTCCCCAGCCCGCTGGATCCGCGCGTCGCGGAGGCCGTCGCCGCCGCCGTCGGAGAGGCCGCCAAGGCTCCCACCGCCTGAGCCCGGCCCCGGACGCGCGCGTCCGGATGGGCGCGCAGACACACGGCCCGACGTCGCGTGGTCACCTTGACCGCGCGACGTCGGGCCGTCGCGTGTCCGGGCGACGGTCGCCTCAGCCCTGGCGCGCCTTGAAGCGCGGCTGCAGCTTGTTGATGACGTAGGTGCGCCCGCGCCGCCGCACCACCTGGGCCCCGGGAACCTTCTTCAGTGCCCGCAGCGAGTTCCTGACCTTCATGCCCGTCTCCTTAATGAGAATGGTTATCATTAACGGGACGAGTGTACAGCGAGGATCGGAGGAGGCGGCGTGCAGGACGTGGACGTGGTGGCGGTGCTGGGGCTGTGGGGCGGGATCCGCCGCCGGGGCAGCGACGAGGTGGCGGCGGCGACGGGCTGGAGGCAATGGGACGCCTACCGGCTCGGGCTCGCACCGGACCCCGTGGACGAGGCGCTCAGCCTCATCCCTTGGGCGGAACCGTCCGGCGGGGCCGTGGTGGAGTTCCCGGCAGGCGTCCCCGCGACCCACGTGGTGGCAGGGCTCGGAGGTACCGAGGCAGACGGCGCTCGCCTCGTGGACATCGTCTGCGTGGTCGACGCCGCAGCGCTGCTGCCCACGCTGCGCGAGGGTGGCGCCGCGGCCCAGCTGCTCGTGGCGCAGCTGGAGTTCTCCACGAGCGTGCGGCTGGTCGGCCTGGAGGGTCTCTCGCCAGGTGTCCGTGGGCAGGTGAGCGGCGTCCTGGCAGCGATCGCGCCCGATGCTCGCGTGGAGACCGGCCCCGCCATGGAAGCCAGTCCCGCCGCGGACGCCTGTTCCGAGGCCCGGCGCAGCTACTCGGAACGGCGGCCGGAGCCCGGCTGGGTCCGCCTCCTCAACGGCGAGGTTTCGCTGGCACCCGGCGGGCGGCCCGGGAGCGCGGGTCGGGACCTAGCCGGGGTGTCGGCCTGGCGCTACGAGCGTGCCCGCCCGTTCCACTCCCAGCGCCTGTGGGACGCGCTGCACGGTGAGTTCGGGCCGGCCGGGGACGGCTGGTTGGTCCGCTCCGCCGGTTTCGCCTCGCTGGCCGGTCGTGGCGACACCGTGGCGCGCTGGGACCAGATCGGCGGCTGCCTCTCGCTCTCCCCACTGCCGCCCACCCCGCCGGGGGAGGAGCTGCTCGCCATCGGCCAGGACCTGGGAATCATCACCGCAGACCTCGAGCGCGAGACCGTGGAGGAGCTCCTGGACGCGGCCCTGCTGAGCGACGAGGAGTTCCTCGCCGGCCCTACGGCCTGGGAGGGGCTGCTGGACCCGTTCCCGGCCTGGGATCCGGTGCCGCGCACGCAGGACTGATGCGGCACCGGGTCTCCGGCTGGACAGGAGGCGGTTCACCCGGCCGGAGCCCCGCAGGTCCTCAGGCCGCGCACCGTCGTGCCGAGGCACCCACCGGTGCGCGGAGGCGCCCACGCAATGGCCCGACGCCGCGCGGTCCGGTGACCACGCGGCGTCGGGCCATGTGTTGCTGAGGGGCGCTCAGGCGTCCTTGGCGGCGAGCTCGCCGCGGACCCAGGCGTCACGCTTGGCGTGCTCGTCCTGCACCTGCTTGGCGTGCTCCGCGCGCGCGGCGATGTGCCGCGGCGTGCGACGCAGGAAGAGGTAGCCGATGCCCACCAGGACGAACCACACGGGCGTGGCGATGAGGCCGGAGAGCGTGTCCGCGTCCTTGGTGAAGGCCCAGAGCAGGAACGCGAAGAACGCGAACACGACCCACGGCATGCTCCGTCCCAGCGGCATCGCGAACGCGCTCGTTGCGTGGTCCTGCGGGCGGCGGCGACGGTAGACCAGGTAGCTGATCAGGATGATGGCCCACACGAACATGAAGCACAGCGAGGAGATCGTGGTGACGATCGAGAAGCCCTTGGACTGGTCCAGGCCGAACACGAGCAGCACCACGGAGGAGAGCAGGACCACGCCGGAGAGGAACAGCGCGTTCTGCGGCACCTTGCGGCGGGAGAGCTTGGAGAAGATGCCCGGCGCATCGCCGTCCGTGGCCAGGCCGAAGACCATACGCGAGGTGGAATAGATGCCGGAGTTGGCCGAGGACATCGCGCTCGTGAGGACCACCAGGTTCACCAGGTGCGCCGCCGCGCCGATCCCGGCGAGGGAGAAGAGCATCACGAACGGGGACTCGTCGGCGCTGAAGCGGGTCCACGGCACCACCGAGGTGAGGATGACCAGCGAGCCCACGTAGAAGAGCAGGATGCGCACCGGGATCGCGTTGATCGCCTTGGGCAGGTTGCGCTCCGGATCCTTGGTCTCCGCGGCGGCGGTGCCGACCAGCTCGATGCCCACGAAGGCGAACACGGCGATCTGGAAGCCGAGGACGAAGCCCATGAAGCCGCCGCCAAAGAAGCCGGAGCCCTGGTTGAAGAGGTTGGCGAAGGACGCCGTGGCGCCGTCGTGCTGGAAGCCCATCAGGATCATGATCAGGCCGACCACCACGAGCGCGGTGATCGCGACGATCTTGATCATGGCGAACCAGAACTCGGTCTCGCCGAAGCCCTTCACGGTGGGCAGGTTCAGCGCGATGAGGATGGCGATGACCACCAGCGCGGTGATCCACACCGGGAAGGAGTCCGCCCAGAACTTCACGTAGACCGAGGCGATGACGATCACGTCGGCCACGCCCGTGACCACCCAGCAGAACCAGTAGGTCCAGCCCACGAAGAACGCGGCCCACGGCCCAAGGATGTCGCCCGCGAAATCGGCGAAGTTGCGGTACCCCGAGCGCGAGAGCAGCAGCTCGCCCATGGCGCGCATGACGAAGTAGAGCATGAAGCCGATGATCATGTACACGAGGATCACGGACGGGCCGGCCACCGAGATGGTCTTGCCGGAGCCCATGAACAGGCCGGTGCCGATGGCGCCGCCGATCGCGATGAGCTGGATGTGCCGGTTGCTCAGGGAGCGACTCAGGTGTGGTTCACCGCTGCCGCTCTGGGCCGGTGAGCTGGGGGTGGAAGTCATGCGCAGAAGACTATCCAGTGTGCGCCGGATCACGTGCATTCCTGCTCCGGAATATGTCATGAACGCGACGTGTCACGCGCCAGCCCGAAGCGGCCCGCACGCCGTAGGCTTGGGGCATGCCGTTCCGAAACCTCCGCGCCGCCGCACTCCCCGCCAAGCTCTCCCGCACCTGGCTCCTGGTGAACGCGCTGAAGCCGGAGCTCTTCGCCCCGGCCCTGGCGTCCGAGGCGGACTCGGTCATCTTCGACATGGAGGCGCCCGTCCCCCCGGAGTCCAAGCAGACGGCACGCGACAACGTCGTGGACGCCCTCTCCAACGGCATGACCGGCTGGGTGCGCGTCAACCCGCCCACCTCCGAGTACTGGGCCGATGACCTGGCCGCGCTCACCCGCGTCCCCGGCGTGCGCGGCGTGATGCTCGCCGAGACGGAGAAGCCGGAGCAGGTCACCTACACCGCCATGCGTGTCGCGGCGGGCACCCCGGTCCTGGCCCTCATCGAGTCCGCCGAGGGCATCGAGAACGCCACGGCCATCGCCTCCGCGCCCGGCACCTTCCGCCTGGCCTTCGGCATCAACGACTTCCGCAAGGACACCGGCGTGGGGGATGACCCCATGGCCCTGGCCTATGCGCGCGGCCGCCTCGTGGTCGCCTCCCGCGTGGGCCGCCTCCCCGGTGCCATCGACGGCCCGCCGCCCGCCGGCTCGTCGCCGATGGACGTCATGGACGGCTGCCGCGTCACCGCCAACATGGGCATGACCGGCAAGCTGGTCCTCGATCCCTCTCACGTGGACGAGGTCAACCGCGGGCTCTCTCCGAGCGCCGACGAGATGTCCTGGGCCCACGAGCTCCTCGAGGCGCACGAGCACGGCGCCGAGATGGGCGACGGCTCCTACCTGCCCCGCCTCAAGCGCGCGCAGAAGATCGCCGAGCTCGCCGACTCCTACGGGCTCTGGAACGCCTGAGTCCTTCCTCGCGGCGCACGGCGCCGCACGGCAGGGCGGTGCCCGACGTCGCGTGGCCGGGTGTCGCGCGGGCGTCGCCGGAGCGCGAGGCTCCGGGCCCGCGTCAGGCGAGCCCCCGGCGTCGGGCGGCACTCCGCGTCGATCAGACGATGCGGGTGCGCTGCTCTCCGAGGCCCTCGATGGACACCTCCACGACGTCTCCGGCCCGTAGCCACGGGTGACGGCCCGCCTCGTTGCGGCGGCCGAGCGCCACGCCGCTCGGCGTGCCCGTGAGGATGAGGTCGCCCGGCTCCAGCGTGATCATCGCGGAGAGGTACTCCACGAGCGTCACCGGGTCGAAGACGAGGTCCGAGGTCGGAGCCGACTGCACCACCTCGCCGTTGACCTTGGTGGTGAGCTGGGCGCCCTCGCGGAACTCGTCCGGGGTGACGAGCCACGGGCCGATCGGCGTGGACGCCTCCCATGCCTTGCCCTGCACCCATTCGCTCGTGCGGCCCTGCCAGCCGCGCATCGAGACGTCGTTCGCCACGGCATAGCCGCCGATCGCGGCGCGGGCCGCCTCACCCACCAGGCGGCGCCCGCCGTGGCCGATCACCACGGCGAGCTCGCCCTCGTAGTCCAGCCGGTGGTCCTCGGCCGGTACCGCCACCGCATCCTGCGGGCCGGTCAGGGACAGAGCGAACTTGGTGAAGACCGTGGGGTGCGTCGGCGTCTCGAGGCCGGTCTCCTCGATGTGGCTGCGGTAGTTCAGCCCGATGCAGAAGATCTTGGCCGGGTTCAGGACCGGCTGGGCCAGGGCGTCGGCTGCCGGTGCCTCCTGCGCCGGGCCCGCCTCGGTGAGCGCACGCTCCTGCTTCTGCGGCTCGGCCGCGAGCCACGCACCCACGTCCGCGAAGCCCTCCAGCGGACTGTAGGTGCCGTCCGGGTGGACCTGGACGGCGACGGTGTCATGGCTGCGGCGCAGGGTGGCGAGCTTCATGGCTCCCATCGAAGCACACGCGGGCGCACCTGCTCGCCGTGTTGCAGCCGGCGGTGATGCGCTCAGGCGGTGACGCGCGTGCGTTCGCTACCCTCCGACGTCGGGCGGATCCTGGCCGCCATGAGAATCGCGACGAGGCAGAACACGCCGGCGACGAGGAAGGCCCAACGCGCGCCCTCCAGCGTGGAGGCCGCCTCGGCGTCCCCGCGCTGCATGGCCGCCGTCGTCCCGAGCGTGATCATGACCGTCAGCACGGCCGTGCCCGCTCCGCCGGCGAGCTGCTGCAGCGTGTTCACGATCGCGGCGCCGTGCGAGAACTGATGGCGGGGGAGCGCCGCGAGCGAGGCGGTCATGAGCGAGGAGAGGATGCCACTCATGCCGGCGCCGAGCAGCGTCGTCAGGACGATGACGGCCCAGAGCGGGAAAGCTGGGCCGATCAGGCTCAGCCCGGCCATGGACAGCGTGACCGCAACGGCGGACGGGACGGCGATGGGGCGGGCCCCGACGGCGTCGTACGCGCGGCCGAGCAGCGGCGAGAGCACCACCTGGACGGCACCGAGCGGGAGCACGGCGAGCCCGGCCTGTGCGGTGCTCAGGCCCATACCGCGCTGCAGCACCAGGGTGATGACCACGACCGTGCCGAGCATGACGCCGAAGGTGATGGTGATCGTCAGGGCCGAGGCGCTGAAGACCCTGTTCGTGAAGGGTGCCAGGTCCAGGAGCGCGCGCCCGGAGGGGGCGAGTCGCAGCTGGCGCAGGACGAAGCCGGCCAGGGCGGCGAGCCCCACCACGAGGGAGACGGCCGGGACGAGCCATGCACCGGTCAGCGCCGTCTCGATGCCGGCCAGGGCATAGACGACCCCGCCGAACGCGAGGGCGGAGAGGAGGACGGACAGGGTATCGAGCGGGGCCGTTCCGCGCTCCTGGCCGCCGTGGACCAGGCGCATCCCGATCGCGACGGTGATCAGTCCGATCACGACCATGCCCCAGAAGATCCAGCGCCAGTCGAAGGCGGCGAGGACGAGACCGGCGATGGTGGGACCGATGGCCGGGGCGGAGGCGATGACCACGCTGTTCAGGCCCATGACGGCGCCGCGGCGTGCTGGCGGCACCTCGCTCATGGTCACCGTCATGAGCAGGGGCATCACCAGCGCGGTGCCTGCCGCCTGCAGCATGCGCGCCACGAGCAGGATCGAGAACCCGGGCGCGAGGGCCGCGACGACGGAACCGACCAGGAAGAGCACCATGGCGGCGGCGAAGAGGCCGCGCCGGCTGAAGCGCTGCAGCAGGTAGCCCGTGGTGGGGATGACCACGGCCATGACGAGCATGAACGCCGTCGAGAGCCACTGCACGGTCGGCGCGTCCACGGAGAACACGCGCATGAAGGTGGGTAGTGCGACCGAGAGGGCGGTCTCGTTCAGGAGCATGACGAAGACGGAGACGGCGAGCACCGCGAGGGTGGGCGCCACCCCCTTGGGCAGCTTCTCGCCGACGACGGGCGTGGGTGCGGTGGGTGTTGCCTGCATGGACTCCGGCTCTCTGGGTGGGGACGGCGACTGGCCGCCGGTTCAGTTTATGGCATCGAATGCCATTTTGGCACTGGGTGTCATAGAGTGACCTTCATCGCCTCCGGGTGGACGATGGGTCCGGTTGACGTGTCCTCTGTGGGTGCGGTTCGGGCCGAAGGAGAGGCCTTAGCGGAGGACGTAGTAGAGGCCGTCGTCGAGGCGGAATGGAGGAGGGATCGTGGAGACCGAGGTGGACGACGACGCCGTCGGGCTGCGCGAGCGCAGGCGGCGCGAGACGCGGGAGGCCATCCATGCCGCAGCGATGGAGTGCATCGGGCGCGACGGGGTGGACGGGGCGACCGTCGCGGCGATCGCCGAGCGGGCCGGCGTGGGCACCCGCACCTTCTTCCGGTACTTCCCCACCAAGGAGTCCGCCGTCCTGACCGTGATCGAGGCCAGGTGGCGCGCCATCGAGGACCTCGAGACGGCCGCCGCGCACGAGGTGGCCGCGCGGCTCATGGACGGGCTCGGGCAGGCCGTCGCGAGCAGCGCCTCCAGCGCGGAGGACCACCTGGCGATCGGCCGACTCCTGGCCGCGGAGCCCAAGCTGCGCGCCTATGCGGCCAAGCAGGACGCCGAGATGGTCAAGGAGATCACCGACCGCCTGCGGCGGATCGACCCGGCCATGGGGGCGGACAGGGCTGCCCTGCTGGCCGAGCTGGCCATGAGCACGTGGCGCGTCACCTGGGACGGCTGGGACCGCGAGGGCCCCACGCGTGCCCTGCCTGACCCGTACTCGAGGTGGCAGGTGGCCAGGGCTGCCCTGCCCCTCGCCGCGGCCGAACTCGGATCAGGCGTTTCCTAGCGGGTAGGTTGGTCCGGAACCACGGGAGGAAACATGCCGACGTACACGTTCATCGCCACGCGCGGCGCGGGCGCCATCGAGGTCCATGCCCTGGATGAGCAGACCGGGACCCTGCGCCGTCTCTCCGTCGTGGAGGACGTCCCCGACGTGAACACGCTCGCGTTCGACCACGAACGCGCCATCCTCTATGCAGGCCGCACCGGCAAGCCCGCCTACGTCAGCGCCTTCACGGTGGTGGCAGGCGGACGGCTAGAGCGCCGCGGCGACGTCGAGCTGCCGCACTCGCTCGCGTACCTGACCTTCGACGGCGACGGGCTGCTCGTGGCCAGCTACCACGACTCGGCACTGTCCCGGATCCCGCTGGACGAGGACGGCCTGCCCACCACCGAGCGCCCCACGTTCACGGACGCCGAGGCCGGGCGGAACATCCACTGCGTCAAGGTCAGCCGCGACCGCCGCTTCGTCTACGCCACGGCGCTGGGCTCTGACCGGATCATCACCTACCGCCGCGGCGGCGAGGGGGAGCCGGCGCTCGTGCGGCTGCCGGACACCGTGGTGGAGCCGGCGGGGGAGGGGCCCCGCCACCTGCTCGTCTCCCCGGACGACACCCGCGTCGGCGTCATCACCGAGATGGGCGGGCACGTCCTCTCCTACCACCGCGACCAGGCCACGGGTGCGCTGACGCTGGCCGGCTCGGCGGAGATCGCGGGGCCCGACGACGCCCTGGTCACCGGAGTGGCGCGCGTCCCGGGCGGCGAGCCCGTGCCGGAGCGGCCCATGTGGGCGGCGGAACTGGTGCAGGCCCGCGAGGGGTCGCTGTGGATCACCACGGAGCGGACCACGTCCAAGATCGCCGTGCTGAAGGCGGGGGACACCCCCAAGGTGCTGGGGTGGACCGGCTCGGAGGAGCGGCCGCGGGCCGCGGCCGTGGCGCCGGGCGGCGAGTACCTGCTGGTGGGCGGCGAGGTCAGCGACCACGTGAGCGTGTACCGGGTGGGCTCCAACGGCCTGCTGGAACCCACGCAGCGGATCGCCACGGGCGCCACCCCGGCCTGGATGGCCTTCCAGCGCGTCGACTGAGGCGGTCATGCTGCCCGGCCTGGGGGCAGTTGTCCTCAGCGGGGCCGGGTGGCTGGGCACGGAGATGCTCCCGCGGCACGTCGGCCGCGGGTGGCAGGTGACGCAGCGGCGTCGGGCAGCGCACAACCCACGGTACGCGCCCGACGCCGGGTGGCTCAGACGGCCGGGCGCTGCTCCGGCGGGACGTCGTAGCGCTGACCGGCCGGGTCGGACTGCCGGACCATGAAGACGATGGTCAGGATGGTGCCGACGTACAGGAACGGGATCAGCGTGAGGAAGAAGAACGGCCCGGCCATGTTGGAATCGTGCAGCCGCCGCCAGCACAGCGCGATGTACGGCAGGATCAGCGCAAGGTTCAGCAGCCCCACCAGGATGCCCATGGTGATCAGGAAGCCCAGCGCCCCGGCGCTGTAGCCCACCATGTCGGAGCTGCTGCCGTAGCTGTCATAGCTGTCGTAGTTCGGGTAGGTCTGGGGCGAGCTGTAGTCCTTGCTGGCGTACGTCGCCGTGGTGAAGAAGACGATCATCGCGATGACGAACGGGATCATGAGCACCACGTTCACCAGCCCCAGGAAGAGGTAGGCGAACCAGAACTCGCTGCGCGAGGCGCGCCCCGTGAACTTCACGTAGCCCTTGAAGAAGCGGCGGATGGCCTGCGTGAACGTGGCGCCGTAGAGCGGCAGCGACATGTCCTCGGGGTCCCGGGTGCCCAGCGGCATCTGACCCAGGTTGTACTGACCGCCGTTGTACTGGC
>Ga0164242_10002646_pt1 | contig 20710 bp, 16 predicted proteins | sample OricomgcompostMG_FD_108783 | JGI IMG/M metagenome (GOLD analysis project Ga0164242, IMG submission 108783) | Miracle-Growth compost microbial communities from Emeryville, California, USA - Original compost - Miracle growth compost (MG) ... | reverse complement strand
CGAGGCAGAGGCAATCGACCGCCTGCTCCGCATCGCCATGGCGGACACGCCGCCCGATATCGAGCAATTCCGCTTCATCGCTGTCAGGGATGGGCACCCCGCAGCCGAATACACCGTGCTGCGCGCGACCGCCGAACGCACCTTCCAGCAGGAAGGGCGTTACGACCTCCTCGCCAATAACAGCGGACCATCACCGGCGCCGATGTCCAATCCCATCCTGCGGGCGGCCGCCCCCAAGCTGTACCCGAATTTTTCCTGGACCGCGTTCCCCCAACTGCGCCAGGAATTCTTCGATCCCAGCAATCCTTTGGGCGTCCAATTGGTCGCCGGTGTCGCCGCCACTCTGGAGGTGCTGCCGGGCCTGACCCTGAACGGAGAGGCGGAAGCCAGCCTGTTCGACACCTTCAATGCCGACCGCATCTCCGACAGTGCGCTGCCGCATGTCCGTACCGATTTTCTGCGCTATTTCTCGGAAGGCCGGAACGGCATGGGCGCCCTGTATGGCGATTATCATTTTCGGCTTTCGCCGACGGTCTTCGGCGCCGTGCGGGCGGGCTATCTCGAAAGCATGTTCGCCGGTGTCGGCGGCGAAATCTTGTGGCGTCCGGAAGGCCAGCGCTGGGCACTGGGGGCGGACCTTTACGAGGTCAAGCAGCGCGCCTTCGACCGCCTGTTCGGCTTCCGGCCCTATAGCCAGACCACCGGACACATCACGCTGTATTATGATTCACCCTGGTATAATCTCGACTTCCAGCTTCGCGCCGGCCAGTATCTGGCAGGCGACCGCGGCCTGACCTTCCAGGTCTCGCGGCGCTTCTCCACCGGTGTCGAGATCGGCGTCTTCGCCACCAAGACGAACGTATCGTCCGAACGATTCGGCGAGGGCAGTTTCGACAAGGGCCTTTTCTTCCGTATTCCTTTGGGCTGGGTCATGCCGATTCATACCCAGACGTCCCTGACCGAGTTGCTGCGCCCGGTACAACGCGACGGAGGACAAATCTTGAGCGGCGACGCGGGGCTCTTCGAATCCACACGCAATGTCAGCGAGGCGGAGGCGCATCTGATGCAGTTAAGCAACGGAGGTCTCTGGTGAGCCCGGGTGGGAACGATCCACCGACCCTCTGATTAAAAGTCAGATGCTCTACCACTGAGCTACGGGCCCTTCTTCCAGGGCGGACGAACATATAGGGGCGCGAACGCGGAGGGTCAACCGACAGGCATGCCGGCGGCCCGTGCCCTTCCGGCTTTTTCGCCTACAGGCTCCAGAACGACAGGTGCGCCGGCACGTCCGCGGGGCGCAGCGCCGATTTCACGTCGATCAGTGCGCCGCCATCTTTCACCATGGCGAATATCGCGTCCGGCGCGGCCATCACCTCGCGATGCGGCACGGCCAGCACCAGCGCGTCCAGGTTCCTGAATTCGGACAGCGGCGTCAGGGCGATACCGTATTCTTCATGTGCCTGCTCGGCATCCGCCAGTGGATCGCAGACCATGGCGACGACGCCGAACGATTTCAGTTCGGCCACAATGTCAGGCACGCGGCTGTTGCGCAGATCGCGCACATCTTCCTTGAAGGCCAAGCCCAGGATGCCGACCCGCATCTTCGAGGGCGCCACGTCGCATCCCGCCGACATCCGCATCAGCTTGCCGGCGATGAAGGCCCCCATATTGTCGTTGATGCGTCGGCCCGCCAGGATCACCTCCGGTCGATAGCCCATCGCCTCGGCCTTGGCGGTGAGGTAATAGGGATCGACGCCGATACAGTGGCCGCCTACCAGGCCTGGCGAGAATTTGAGGAAGTTCCACTTGGTGCCGGCGGCTTCAAGCACATCCTTGGTACGGATGCCCATCTTCTCGAAGATCAGCGACAATTCGTTCATCAGCGCGATGTTGAGGTCGCGCTGGGTGTTCTCGATCACCTTGGCCGCTTCCGCCACCTTGATGGTGGACGCGCGATGCACCCCCGCCTCGATGATCGCGCCATAGGCGGCGGCGACGCGCTCTAGCGTCTCCTCGTCTTGGCCCGACACTACCTTGGTGATGCGCTCCAGCGTGTGTTCGCGGTCGCCCGGGTTGATGCGCTCCGGCGAATAGGCCAGCTTGAAATCGCTGCCGCACTTGAGGCCGGATATTTCCTCCAGCACCGGGCCACAGATATCCTCGGTGGCACCGGGATAGACGGTGGATTCATAGACCACCACCGCCCCCTGAGAGAGAGACTGGCCCACGGTGCGCGAGGCGCTGACCAGCGGACGGAAATCCGGACGGCGCTCACGGTCGATCGGAGTGGGCACACAGACGATGAACATCGTCACACCCTTGAGGTCGGCCTCGTCCGCCGTCAGCTTGATCGGGACCTTCAGTTCCTCGGCCGAGGTCTCGCCCGTCCAGTCGTGGCCGCGCGCCAGGTCGGCGACACGGCGGGCGTCGATATCGAAACCGATGGTGCCGGGAACCTTGCGCGCAAAGGCCAGCGCGACGGGTAGCCCGACATACCCCAGGCCGATAACGGCGATTTTTTCTTTCATGGCAATCCTCGAAGGCGGAGGTCTTTTAGCCGGAGGGCGGGCGGGAAACAACCGGCCGGGCCTGCCATTATTCCCGGCAGCCCCATGCAAAACATCGCCTTTTTCTCACGTCATATACGGTGCAGCTATTTGCTATCGCCGAGGCCCGACACCGTTCGATAAATCGCCAGCGTGGGGTCCACCATATGTTCGAAGGTGAAGTGGTCCAGGTAGCGCTGCCGCCCAGCCCGCCCCATCTGCGCGCGCTTTTCCTGGTCTCCGATCACGGTGCGTAGCGCGGCGGCGGTCGCCGCGACATCGCCAAACGGCACCAGCAGCCCGGTTTCCCCGTCCACGACGGATTCAGGGATACCACCCACATTGGTCCCCACCACCGGGAGACCGGAACGCATCGCTTCCAGGATACTGCGGGGAAAGCCCTCATGCCGGCTGAGCAGGACAAAAATATCCATCTCTTGCAAAACATTGGCCGTATCAGAGCGTTCGCCAGCAAAGACGATACGGTCGATGATGTTCAGTTCAGCGGCCTGCCGGCGTTCGGCATCACAATTGCCGCCACCCACCAACCGTAAATTCCAGGGCAAGTCCCGAATCGTGGCCAGCGCCGCGATTAGCGTCTTATGGTCCTTGGGATCAGCGAAGCGTGCAATCATGCCGATGCGCGGCGGCGTGTGCGGTTGGCGCGGCGCGACCACGATATTGGGCATGCCATTATGGACGGTGGTGATCTTTCCGGGTGGGGCGATGTGCGCCGCCAAAGCCTGCCTGCGCCCCCTTCCGGACACACAGATGATGTGGTCTGACAGCGGGCCGCAACACCACTCCGCTGCCATATAAATGTAACGCGGAATGGTGGCGACGCCAGGCGTGAAGGCCCAGCCATGGGCTGTGAAGATCACCGGCAACCCGGCTAGACGTGCAGCGACACGGCCAACCAGTCCAGCCTTGGAAGAATGGCACGACACCACATCGGGGCGGATTTCCAGAAGCTTGCGCCTGAGCGCCCAAATTGCTCTAAGGTCACGCACAGGACGAATGGGGCGGACAATATCCGGGACATGGATGACCTCGACACCCTGCGCCTTAAGGTCGTCCGAGACGCAGCCGACCGCGCCTGTCAGGATCACCGGTTCATGACCACGCGCCTTGAGCCAAAGGGACAAGTCCCGGACATGGACCTGCGCCCCACCCAGGCCGTCCATCAGGGTAATCACAAAAGCTATTTTCATAGCTGAGACTTCGTGGGACAAGCAGGAGAGATGGGGTTAGACGTGTTCGAATCGAAGATAGCACTCATTGGCGGCAGCGGATTTATCGGCCAGCGCATGGTGCGTTACCTAACAACGGCTGGGCATGTTGTCAAAATCATTGACATTGCCGTACCGCCGGCATCGTGTCCCGATGTCGCTTATGAGAATTGCGATGTGCGTGACCTTCCGGCTCTCACGGAAGCGATCCGCGGCCATGATCTGGTGATCAACCTGGCGGCGGCACATCGCGACGATGTGCGGCCCGTATCGCTCTACCACGACGTCAATGTGCAGGGTGCGCAGAATGTCTGCGATGCCGCCGAGGCCTGCGGCATCGACCGCATCTTTTTTACCAGTTCTGTGGCGATCTATGGCCTGCAAGAGGGCGTACCCGACGAAGATACACCAGCCAAGCCATTCAATCTTTATGGTGAGACCAAATGGCAAGCGGAAAAGGTTTATGAAAGCTGGCTCTGTAAGGCTCCGCAACAGCGTCAACTGTTGATGGTGCGCCCCACGGTCGTATTCGGACCCGGCAACCGCGGCAATGTCTACGGGTTGATCAAGCAACTGGCGAGCGGCTTTTTCATCATGATCGGTGACGGCAAAAACCGGAAATCAATGGCCTATGTGGAAAACATAGCGTCGTTCCTGGCATATCTGGCGCAGAACCGCGCCCCGGGTGAGACCATTTATAACTATGTCGACAAGCCGGACTTCAGCATGAATGAGTTGCTGCGGGTGGTGCGCACCGCCCTGGGCAACCGGAGCGATTCCAAAGTGCGGCTGCCTTATTTTGCCGGCATGGCCATCGCTTCACTGTTCGACGCTGCCGCCGCCGTCACCGGCCGCAATTTTCCCATCAGTCGCGTACGTGTGCAGAAATTCTGCGCCAATACAGTTTTCGATGCGCAACGGCTATCCAGAACTGGATTTGTCCCGGTCGCCTCGCTGGCCGACGCCCTGAGCCTGACCATCGCCCACGAATTTCCTGGCCGCAAGCAAGACTCCTGAACGGACACGATCGAGGAAGTCCCTTGGAGGAAAAGCCGTAAATACCAAAAGAAGGTCGTCGGTTTCCTCGAGACCACATAAGGCGGGCAGTGAGACGATCATCGCTGACATGGTTTCCGCGATTCACCCAGACGTTACACCACTCATATCTGTACCCGTGCCGGGAATATAAGCGTCGCGTGGCGCCGCCCGCCTCGTCGATGCCCTCCCATCTGTCGCTGTCGAGACGGGATGCGGCCTGGGCGAAATCATTTCGCGCGTAAAAGCAACTAGGCGCTACGGCCTCGACATCGGTGCGCACGCCATTACCGCCGCGACTTATCTTTCCGGACGCAAGGTCGGCACAGCCGGCAAAATCTGGAAATACTCGGGACTATCCGACAGACTATGGATGGAGGCGATGGGTGAGATATCCACATTCTAGAAGCAAATTTCATAAGATAGATATGCGGCTTACGCCCGGAGTTCTATGATACCTGCCCCTTTTTTTGCCTTTCCCCGAATCTTACCTTAAATAAATAAAGAGCATCGCCTTCCCGGTATCATGGTAGGGGCGACCATAAAGCGGATTCTTTGACGGTTTGCGCCAGACAGCCTAGTTTCAGATGGGATCCCCATTCATGATTGACCATATTGCCATTATCGGGCTTGGCTATATCGACCTCCCCGTGGCGCTGGTCATGGCTGGCCAGTTCCCCGGCGCGATCGGGTTCGATGCCGCTAAACCACGTGCGGGATCGCAAAAAGCGGATCGCGAAACCGGATATTTCGCCCAACGATATTTCCTGCATCAGTCGCCATTGGAACTCTTGAAAGGCGCCACCGTCCGGTGCATTCCCGGCCTTTCCAATATCACCGTTTCGCCGATCTACAGGACCCGATGATGCCGACGAATAATCTCAAGAACGTGGGAACCCATTTCGCGTTCGGAAAGAATTGGGCTTCCTACTCTGATCTGATTGATGAAAATAGGATCGCGGAAGCGCAGAGCGCGCTGCTGAAATTACTTCCGGCGGCTGCATTCAAGGGAAAGACATTCCTGGATATCGGTTGCGGCTCCGGCTTGCATGCGCTGGCAGCGATCCGGCTGGGAGCGGCCCGGGTGCAGGGAATAGACATAGATTCCGACAGCGTCGCAACAACGCGCAAGGTTCTCTCCGCCAATGCCGCCAACGCAAACTGGTCTGCGGAGGTTCGCAGCGCGTTCGATCTCGACCCCGCACAATCCGGCCAGTTCGACATCGTCTATTCCTGGGGTGTCTTGCATCACACCGGCGACATGTGGGAAGCCATCCGCAAGACGGCGGCCATGGTGGCGCCGGGCGGATTTCTGACGCTCGCGCTTTATCGCCGGACGTATCTGGACGGGTTCTGGAAAGTCGAAAAGCGATTCTATACCGGCGCACCTAAAGTCGTCACGGCTTTGATCGAAACGGCTTACGTCGCGGCGTTCCGCATCGCACTGTTTCTTACCGGCGGGAATTTCCGTACCTATCTGGAAAATTATAGATCCCGGCGCGGCATGGATTACTACCATGACGTCAAGGACTGGCTTGGCGGCCATCCTTATGAATCCATTCTCGCGCCGGAACTTGACGCTTTTCTGGGACGGCTGGGATTTTCGGCGGAACGCGTGAACGCGCGCGGCAAGAGCGTAGGCATATTCGGTTCAGGGTGCGACGAGTATGTCTATCGCAAAACCCGATGAAGATTACCCTTCTGATCCGGGGATTGGGTGTTGGCGGCGCCGAACGTCAGATCGAATTGCTCGCGAAAGGCCTCCACACGCGCGGCCATGATGTGACTCTCTTGCTTTTCTACGACGGCGGCGAACGCGCGGCCCGGTTGATAGCGGATGGTGTGAAGGTACGTTCTTTAAGAAAATACGGGCGGTGGGACACGCTGGGCTTCACCACCCGGCTATTGCGGGAACTGAGGGCAGCGGCCCCGGACGTGCTCTATACCTTTCTCGGCAGCTCTAACCTTCTCGCTGGCCTGCTGAAACCTGCGCTGCGTTGCAAAACGGTGTGGAGCATTCGTGCTTCGGCGCTGGACATGGGGTCCTACGACCGGCTGGCGAACGTTACCGCCTGGGGGGAAGCGCGCCTCTCGCGTTCCGCGAACCGCATTGTCAGCAACTCTGAGGCAGGACAGCGGGATGCGATAGCCCGAGGATTCCCGGCCTCAAAAATCATCGTCATTCCAAACGGCATTGATACTGAACGTTTCCGCCCGGATGCCGCTGCCCGGATGCGGTTTCGCGACGCACAACATCTGGCGGACGGCACGATAGCGGTCGGGCTTGTGGGCCGGTTCGACCCCATGAAGGGACATCCCGTTTTCCTTCAGGCCATTTGCCTCCTCGTCATCCGTGCGCCACGGCTACGCTTTTTCTGTATCGGCGGCGGCGATGATGCTTATCGGAGCCAACTCCAGAACGAAGCGGCCGCGATGCGCATCGATGACAAGATAAGGTGGTTGCCCCCCGCCACCGACATGGTCGCCGTCTATAACGGACTGGATCTGCTATGCTCGGCTTCGATCTTCGGCGAAGGTTTTCCGAATGTTATCGGTGAGGCCATGTCCTGCGGCTTGACCTGCGTGGGTACGGATGTCGGCGATTCTCCGAAAATCATTGGTGATCAGGCGCTTATCGCCCAAGCCGGCGACGCCGCGGCACTGGCGACCGTCATTGAGACAGGTCTCGAAGCCAGACATTCCAGTCTCGCGGTACGCGCGCGAATAGAAGATAATTTCAGTTTAGACACCATGATTGCCCGGACTGAAGCAGTCCTGGCCGCAGGATAGCGCCAAATGGATGATCCGACCGAATTGCGCATTATTACAGCTTCGCGCTGGCTATACAGCCACAAGCGGACGCTTATCGGAGCGAGCCTAACCGGCGCCGTTACCTTGTTCGCAGCCAGTTTTCTTATAACGCCCAGCTACGAAGCAACGGCAATCGTTCGCCCGATCGAAGTTGCGCCTACCGATGAGCAAAACGGGATCGCGGGAAGTGCCGTTACCGGATTGGCCGGTGCGTTGCTGGGTACGACCCAAGCGGATCAAAGCGCCGTCACCCTAGCTTATTTCACATCGACATCCTTTATTTCTGCGTTCATAATCAGAGAAAATCTACTGCCAGAACTTTTTCCCTCGAAGTGGAATCCACAGCAGAACGCCTGGACAGGCGAGAAGCCGATGCTGGAGGATGCGACACGTCGCATGAAAAAGCGGTTCACGGTGACGGACCGTAGCGATGGTTTGTGGACCCTGACTGTTGACTGGTCCACACCGGAACGCGCCATAAGCGTTGCGCAGGCATTAATCAAGCAAGTCAACCAAGATCGCCGTGCGGTAGCCCTGACGCGCGCCAAAAGTAATCTGGACTATATGTATAAACGATTGGCGCATGAGCCCATCCAAGAGATGCGCGAGAACACGGCGAGACTCGCCACGGTCCAACTTGAAAAAATTATGACAGCTCAGGGGCCCAACGACTTCGCGCTCGAGATCGTAGACGCGCCGAACGCATCCCGGTTCCGAGCAAGTCCCAATCGAAAACTGCTCACGGCAGCCGGAGGAATGGGCGGCTTGTTCCTTGCCATCTTCTTCCTGCTATCACGCCGCGCTATAGAGAATTTAAAGGCCGCCTCGCCGCCGGACACGTAACATGCATCCCTTCGATACCGATCAACTGCTCCTACCAAGTGTGGCGATATTTCTTTTCACGCTGCTGATTGGCCTTGGCTTCTCCCGCCGGACGGGTATAGCGATTTTTGCTGCGCTGACAAAAAGTGCATGCTTCTTTTTCTACTTCAACGTGTTTTTCGATGGGACCTACTGGATCCGAGACGATTGGCGGTATCTGCGTGTCGGCCAGTATCTTCATGAACATGTCGGCCTCAATTTTCTTGGCAACCTACCGCTCATCATCTCCGCTGCTGGTGGCGATAACTTCCTCTACTATGTGTATAATACTTATGCCGTATTCCTGTTCGGCGATGGTTATTTCGCCCCAGTGGCCTTGAACGTCCTCCTGACGCCTGTCATAGCCTGGATGGGCGCTCGGCTGGCGGAACGAGAGTTCGGCTGGCAAGGCGACTTGCGCGATGCCTTTTTCTTTTTCCTTCTCCTTTCCCCCGACATTCTCGCTTGGTCCACCACCATCAATGGCAAGGACATTACGACCCTGTTCCTGCACGTCGCCATGCTCTGCGCGATTTCCGATCTTTATCGCCGCCATGTCTTGCGTGGCGTCCTCCTTCTGACAGCAAGCAGCGTGTCGCTTCTTTTCCTTCGTTTCTATGTACCGTTGCTGTTCGCTGCAGCTTTCATGACGACATCCTTTCTGGCTGGACGTAAATTCAATCGCGCCTGGTGGTTCGTTGCTGGCTTCGCCGTCATGGCGGTTTTAGGGATTTTTCAGTATTCTCTGATCGTGCTTGCGGCTACCAGGATTCAAACTGAAGCCGCAAACCCTCTGATCGGGTTTCCGCGGTTTCTGCTAACACCCATTCCGTTCAACATCGAACCAGCATATGGCTTTCTTGAATTGCCTGCCATATTCCATTGGCTGATGCTACCATTCCTGGTGCTGGGCATATTCGCAATCTCGCGCCTCAAAACACCCTTCGTTAGGTTCTTTCTAGCGTATATCGCATTATTCGCAGGACTCTATTCGGTTTATAGCGAACTACAGGGTCCACGTCATCGTGTCCAACTGGATTTCGGCATCGCCATACTGCAATTCGCGGGCATTCTCTATGCAGCGCAGATCGCGGCACGCCACAAGCCTGCGCAAGAATTACAGCCCTAAAGATTCTTCATGCTATTACGGAGCTATATGCGGGCGGCGGTGAGCGCTCTCTACAATCTCCTGCCGCATTATTCTGACGATGGGACATGGCACCAAGCCTGCTCACTGTACAGCAAAGCCGCCCATGGAATATCCGTCAGAGCTAGTACAACACGAGCCAGGGAAAGCGCGTACTCACGGTGGTCATTAGACTATTTGCGCCACACCCTCAAAGGCAGCGCGCATCGTCTATAATTTGCACCTTGCCGTTCCGTATCATAAGCGGATCGGTGCCCCTTCGACATCTCGCGCCCCGGCGGAAGCCCCCCATACGTGGCCCGAGAGGCATAGCGACCAGCACGCCGTGCGTGGTCACCGATTATGGGCGATGCCGCTCACGAATTTCTTTTCCATTGCCGCAACGATGCGGATATATCACAAAGCATACGAAACCCTAGCGTCAAACAAATAATGTGCGGAATCGCCGGCTTTTTCGAACCTGTTCACACTCATGACGCAGACGAGTTCCAGTCTATCCTATTAGGTATGACGGACCGCATTCGCCATCGGGGACCTGACGATTCCGGTTATTGGGCGGATATCGCCAGCGGCATTGCGCTAGGCCATCGCCGACTGTCCATCCTTGATCTCTCCGCAGCCGGCAACCAACCGATGCCGTCTGCCGATGGGCGCTACGTCACAGTATACAACGGTGAAGTCTATAATTTCGTCGAACTACGTGACCGTCTGGAAACGGAGCGAAAAGCACCGATCTGGCGCGGCCACTCGGATACCGAAGTCATTTTGGCAGCAATCGCTGCCTGGGGAATCGAGGAAGCCCTGAAGCGCATGAACGGTATGTTCGCGCTTGCTCTGTGGGACTTGAAGGAACGCCGCCTCACTCTGGCACGGGACCGCGCCGGCGAGAAGCCGCTCTATTATGGCTGGCAAGGCGGCACATTGCTTTTTGCTTCAGAACTAAAGGCCATGGCGGCGCATCCCGCATGGCACGCAGTCGTCGACCGATCCGCGCTGGCCAGTTACACTCGCTTTGGCTATGTCCCTGCGCCTAAAAGCATGTTCCAAGGAATACAGAAACTGTGCCCGGGAAGCTTTATAAGCTTCTCTGCCGATGCCTCTCCGCACGTACAGTCCGTGCAACAGCAATATTGGTCGGCCGTGCAAACCGCCCGCTCGGGACTGGAAAATTCGCTCATCCTTAGCGACGGAGAAGCCACGGACACCCTGGAAAAGACCCTTAGCAGAGCTGTAAGGCTGCGGATGGTGGCGGATGTTCCGCTGGGTGCCTTTCTTTCCGGCGGGATCGATTCTTCCACCATTGTGGCGCTTATGCAGGCACAATCTTCCCGCCCTGTAAAAACATTCACGATCGGCTTCCGCGAGGCGGACTTCAACGAAGCCGTCATTGCAAAGAGCATCAGCCATCATCTGGGAACAGATCATACCGAGTTTTATGTCACGGCCCGCCAAGCCATGGACGTTGTACCTCGCCTTCCAGACCTTTATGATGAACCCTTCGGAGACTCGTCACAAATTCCCACATTCCTGGTGTCACAGATGGCCCGCCACCACGTAACCGTGGCGCTGTCGGGTGATGCTGGCGACGAACTGTTCGGGGGGTATAATCGCTATTTCCAGCTTAAGGCGATCTGGAAACGCATAGCGAACTGGCACCCTTCCGGTCTGAATATGGCCGCGTCTGCGTTGCGCAATATCTCTCCGGCCATCTGGGATACAGCTAATCGCGCCTTACCGGCGCACATTCGCCAGCCAGCCCTTGGCGACAAGATGCAAAAGCTGGCTGATGTTCTGTCAGTTAAGGATCCAAATCATATTTATCAGAATCTGGTTTCATTGTGGAAAAACACCTCGCGTATTGTTCTCGACTCTCACGAATCGGGCGCGTTGCCAGCCGAGCGGATGCGCGACCTTCAAATAGACGATCTCATTGATCGCATGATGTTGGTTGACTTTATTACGTATCTGCCAGACGACATACTAACCAAAGTCGATCGCGCCAGCATGGGAGTGAGCCTGGAGGCCCGCATTCCGTTGCTTGACCCCTCCGTAATCGAACTTGCCTGGCAATTACCGCAGTCTCAGAAAATTCGGGATGGCCAAGGGAAGTGGCTTCTACGGCAAGTACTGTACAGGCATGTACCTAAGAATCTCGTCGAACGACCAAAGATGGGATTTAGCGTTCCGATTGCAGATTGGTTGCGCGGCCCTCTACGGGACTGGGCCGAAGCGTTACTTGACCAGCGCCGTTTGAAAGAGGAAGGTTGGTTCAATTGCCAGGAGGTGCAAAGGATGTGGCACACGCATCAGTCTGGCCGCCGCAATTTCCAGCACTACCTGTGGGCAATCTTGATGTTTCAGGCATGGCTGGATCAGCAAGATGGCGTGGCCATCGCCAGCCGGAAGGCCATATCGGCTTAGGTGCTTGTCCCGAGGTCTTATGGTGCAACATGAACGTCAGAACCTGTCTCACCCACCCCCTCTCCGAACGCTTGCATACAATTCGTCATATTTCCGGACGACGGCACCTAGCTGGAAGTCCTGTTCGATTCGTTGCCGTGCCCGCCTGCCCAACGCTTCCCTTTCCGCGCGGGGCAGCCACAACAAACTGGCAATCCGATCCGATAAGCTGACGGCATCCTGCGGTGGACTGACAAATCCGGTATCGCCAATCAGTAGCGCCGCATCACCCACATCGGTCGCCACACAGGATACGCCACAGGCCATCGCCTCGCCCACAACATTGGGAAAAGCTTCGCCCACGGATGGCAACAACAGGACATCGAGACTCGCCATCAGACGGTTGATGTCGGTTCTGTGCCCTAGAAGGAAAACCCGGTCCGCGATCGCCGCCTCATTCATCCAGCCCGCCAACACGGCATTGTGGCCATCCACATCCTTACCCGCCAGAACGAAGTGCGCCTCCGGCACCAGATCGCGCAACTTGGCGGCCGTAGCCACGAAAATGGCGTGACCTTTCTGGACATCGAAACGAGCGATAACGCCAATCAAGGGAACATCATCGCCAACGCCCAACGCTGCCCGAACATCGGCTCGCGCGTTCGGGTCGGGATGGAATTTCGCGACATCGAAGCCATTATGGACGACCATCCCCTTAGTCTGCGAAAAGCCGATGCGCTCATGAACATTCCTCGCGGACTTAGCGACGTACACGATACGATCAGGAATAACGCCCGACATAAGCGCGGCAAGGCGCACAACAGCCAGGGTTGAAAGTTTGTTGGCGCGGCGAGAAAGATTTGACTGGTGAATGCTCCATATCAGCCCGGGCACACGAGCCACTCTGGCCGCCAGGCCGCCAATGACAGCAGCATGATACATCCACGCATGGACAAGATCGGGCTTTCTGTTCTTCAGCAAAGCCACCAGCCGCAGGAATTTCGGCAGACTAAACCGCCCGGGACGCATGCCCAGCGCCGTGACCGCCACACCCATGTCCCGCAATTGGCCCGCGAGCACACCTTCACCGGACAGCGAGATCACTTCGATCACATGCCCGCGCAACAGTTCCCGGCTTAACTTAACCAGGAAGCCTTCCGCCCCGCCCGCATTGAGTCCGGCAATGATATAAACCAATTTCATCGGAGCGCCATTTGCAGACTACCCGGCCTCGCCCCGAGACGATTGGGAAGCTCAACTTCCGTCATGCATGGCATCCACTAACGATCCGTTTTCCGGAGCATTCGCCCTATTCCATGGCTATATACCAACCCGGACTTTACAGGGAGAACGCCAAACCCAATGCGGGGACGTCGCGCGATCGGGACGCCCGCCCCCCACGAATGCGGAATATCCCCGTCAGAGGCCCAACCGCTCACGATTTCGGATGATACACGGCAGTATATTTCGCGTGACGACTGCTGAAATATCCCGGCTGGCTTCTGCCACCATTACGGTTGGGGCATTATTCACCATCAAATAACGCCGTCCAAAAGTATATGCAATGGGGGCATTGAGGCTTTGATACTCTGTGCCTTCTATTGCATTACCGGCATCTGCGGCTGCCTCGACGATTATGACATCGCCCCGGGTGCGCTTGAGCAGATTGGCATCCATGATCCGCGTGCCAGGAGTATCGACCTCTATGCCGTTCACGATGACATGATATTCCGAAACCGCATTATGAAAGATGTCCAGGGTTTTGCGGTAGAACATGCGAGGCATGAAACCTGATCTGGACAATTCGTAGAAGGCACCTTGTGCAACCGCGCCACTTCCCAGGACACAAACCGATGTGTGTTGCTCCGGCAGGATAGGAAAATTCCGCATGGCGAGGCGAACGCTGGCAATTCCGGCATTGTAGGAATTTTTCCAGAACATGTGTCGAGGAAAAAAGTCTGCGATTTCAGGATCCCGGTTCCCCCGGAATATCCGGGGCATCACACTGTCTATGTCCAGCAGAGCGATGCCGAGCGGTGCGGACACTTCCGCATAGAACTTCGCGCCGGATCCGTATGGATGGGTCCAGCCGATTATGACATGGTCCGGGCGTAAATATCCGTAATCGGATGGTTGTGTTAGTTTGAGATTGAAGATCGCGCGCTCCATATAGCATGCTGCGCGGGATACTATCCTCGCTCCGGCAGAAGCATAGGCAGAATCGGGGATATTGAGAGAGGAACCAAATCCCGCTTCGATGACGAGAACGATCCCAATATCGTTCAGGCTGGCCAAATCTTCCGGAAGTATAGCAACCCTGTTTTCATTAGGGTAATTGGGCCTTATGAAGGCGACGTTCATGGCGCTATTCATTCCATATCCTTCCCAACCCGTCACCCTGACGAGATGGCATTTGCGATTATGAGTGGCAGGCTGCAGCACTCATTGAAAAAGCCCGGCTCAAAAACCCACTTCCCGTCCTTGCGGGTATAGCGCCCGGGAACACCATCGATATACATCTGCGAATTGTCGTAACTACCGAACCAGGTTTGCATTTCATTGACCAACCAAGGGCCATCGCCGCTCCGAAAGATGTCGAAACACATCATGGAAAAGCCGAGCTGATCCGACAATCCGGCACAGAAATTCAGCAAATCACGGGGAGGTGGCGTCCAGGCATTAATGCCGCTGCCGCTCATAAGCTCGCTTTCCGCGCCCGGCAGTTTCTCGTGACCAAACCAGGATTCGCCAACCCGGATTACGCGAAACTCGCGCACCGGCGTGATAAACTTCTGCAGGATCACATGGCCATAGTCGATGTCGCGATAATCCGAAAGCGAACGTTTGACGTAATGCCTGCAGAATACGTCACGGACCAGCGCGATCAGCGCTTTGCGCTCGCGCAGAATCTCAACGCCGGTGGCACTGGAGCCGGTATTGGTCTTGAACACCTGCGGTAGTGGACAATCCTTGGCAAAGGCCAGCGCCTCTTCCATATCATAGAAGATATGGGTCTCGGGATGCGGGATACCGTTCATCTTCAAGAAATATGCCAGTTCCCGTTTGGACTCATAGATGTTCAGCGCCCGGCGCGATGGGCTGACGCTGGCCTCGGACCAGTCATAAAGCGGCAGGGTCTTCTCCCAGAAAAGTTGGCGATCCTGGTTCGTGAAATGCATCGGACGGGACAGGAATATCCGCTCTGGCCCGGCCAGGATACGATCATGGAAATCGTCTCGTGCCGGATCATAGACCTGCCCGCCAATGCCGAGCATCTCCAACGCGCGCTGAAAATAAGGTACAGTCGGATCTTGCTTGGAAGCGATGAAGCCGATATTCGCACGGTACCTTGTGGGCAGCATGGCACGGAAATCGACCCGGTAACGCGGATCGACCGTTTCCGCGGTAACCTGCCATACTTCCTGCGTACCGAGGAGGCGGCTCTTGCCGCGCCGTGTCAGCGACAGCAGAGCGGGAGATTGCCGTATCCTGGTCGCGACAGGCGCGACCAGGCGACGGATACGATTGCGCTCAAGAGGCTTTTTCATTGGTTTCGATTCCCGATACAGGTGGCCAGCTAGCGGTGAGAGCATGTTTTGGGCGACTGTCGCGCAGACACGACATACCCGGATCGGATGGCGTTCCGGGGCCAGCGACAAGTGTCACTCTATGCTGCAGCATGGACAGGCTTCGTGATTCTGTTGTCGTGATGCCGTGTGGCGATCGCAATCACGACGATCAAGCCAGCATTGGCGGCCATGCTGACCAGCGAAAAGACACTGACCGCAAGGGCCGCATCTCCGTTCATCAGATACACCACATACATGCTCAGAACCCGAACGGCGAGAATAACCACATTGACGATAAGCAGGTGCACCTGCCCATTTATGACGGGGGCCAGCCGAATCGCAGGTACGTTGGCGATCGATAGCCCGATCCACAGCACCATCCACTGTGCATAATGCCCAGCTTCTCGCCATTTCTCGCCGAATATGAAAGCAAAAAACGACGGGGCGAACCAAGCCAGCCCGACTAGGACTGGAGCAAGGGCCAGTAAGGCCCAAGTCGTGCGCGACAGGAGAGGCATCAGCGGCTCTCCTGCGCGCGCGAGATCGGCGAAGCGCGCATAGAGCACATTCCCGATGGCGGCACCGATCACATTCGATGGTAGGTTAAGTACCGACCGGGTCAACGTATAGAGGCCCGCCGCTGCCGGCGAGAACAGGGCCGCCAACAAGATGACCGGAACCGATTGTGAGGCGGCGTTCAGCATATCGGTCGGTACCCGATAGAGCGGAAAGTCCCAATGTTTGCGCAACAGTATCATGGCTTCGGAAGCGCGCAGGCGCAGAGACGCATCAGGCCGGCGACGATTGTCAAGGTTCAACAGGCCAGCTTCGGCCAAAGGGGCAAGCGAAGTCACCGCCATCAGCGTTCCGGCCACGGGCAGCACAAGCCCCCCCAGGACACGGGCCAGGTTGGTCAGGAAGGCTTGAACGACCGTGACGATGCCGACCAACCGGAAATTACCCAACCGGGCGGCGCGGAAATCGGCGACATCCTGAAGGGCGCCGCAGAACAGCGCCAGCGGCAGGAACCAGATCAGCACCCCGAGAGATCCCACCCCCAACAGCATCTGTACCGGCCTTCTGGCGAGTAGCAGGACGAACCCAAGCAGGGCCGAAAATACGAACGCCGACAACATAGACAGCCGTGCCAAATGGCGGGCGTCGGTATCGGTTTCGGCCACGACAATCGCCATCGGATAACGCAACCCGACGGCCGGACTGAGAATACTGATCAGCGACAAGAATACTCCTTGCAGTCCGAAAGCCTCGGGACTGTATATCCGGGTAATCAACGGTGAGAAGGCAAACACTACCGCTTGCCCTGCCACCGTTCCGCTGGCCACGGCCATGACATTGCGGATCAATGGGGAGGCGGTCAGCCGGCGCATGAAGGAGGAGATTAGCCGGCGCATAGGTCAGAGATCCGTTAGGTGAAACTATCAGCATTGTATACCAGGACGGGCTGGTTGACATTTTCCGGTCATTGCCCGCACGAAATGTCCGCCAAAGCGTATAACGGATCGAACCTTAACCATTGTCCATTCACGGTGAGGCATTTTCCACGCGTTTCTGGTGCGGTTCAAGGCCAGGAACGGTAGCCTTGACGGCGGATGCCGTCGCCTGGGGAGCGACCACCGGATCGGACCGCTCGGCGCGGCTTGGAGCGCAAGGCTTCCGTGGCATCCGCCGTGTACAAGATTCGGCTTACGCCAAAGGGTATTTCTTGCCCCAGAAGTCATCCTCGAACACAAGCAGATGTTCAGTCCCAGCGTGCGGTGGGATCAGTCAACTCCGGGAGGAGTTATGGCTGACCTGAGCCCCATCTTTCATCTGCTCTGCTCCCCAACGTTGGATCATTCGAAGCGAGAGTTTTCGGCTTCGAACGCCAGTGACGGGCTGGATGCGCCATAGGAGTTATGCAGCAAAATCGGGGCTATCTGACCGATTCCGCTATGGGGTCTGTCCTCGTTGTAGTACCTGCGCCAATCTTCCAACTTTTGTCGGGCATCTTCAAGACTCATGAACCAGTGGGCGTTCAGGCATTCTGCCCGCAGCTTGCTGTTGAACGCCTCAATGAAGGCGTTATCGGTCGGCTTTCCGGGCCGGCTGAAGTCCAGCGTCACGCCATGGGTGTACGCCCACAGGTCCAAGTCACGCGAGATGAACTCCGATCCCTGATCCACGCGTATCGTACCAGGATAGCCTGTTTGTGCGCAGATCCGTTCCAGGGTCGCCACCACATCTTCGCCTCGATAGCTGAATCGCGGATCGATCACGAGCGAGAACTTCGAGAAGATATCGACCACCGTCAAAACCCGCATCTTCCGGCCCAGTGCCAGCTGGTCATGGACAAAGTCCATCGCCCAGGTTTGGTTGGGCTTCATGGCTGGACAGCGGTCTTCCCGCAGCTTGGCCCGGACACGCCGCTTGGGTGTTTTGGCCCGTAATTGCAGGCCCAAACCGATATAGAGCCTTCGGGTTCGCTTGATATTGATCATCCAACCCTCGCGCCGCAGTACCACGTGGATGCGACGGTAGCCGTAGCGCACCCGCGTCTCGCAAATCTCCTTGATGCGCTTCTCCAGGTCGGCCTGACCACGCCGGCGGGACTTGTAGTGATAGGTCGATGTGTCCACCAGAAGTACCCGGCACGCTCGCCGGATCGACACATCCCATTCACAACAGGCCACGTTCACCAGCTCGCGCTTGTGGGCAGGCCTTACAGTTTTCGGCGAAGAACGTCCTGCAGCATGGCCTTGTCCAGCGACAGGTCCGCCACCAGCTTCTTCAGCTTGCTGTTCTCATCCTCAAGCTGTTTCAGCCGCCGCATCTCATCCGGCAGCAACCCGTCATACTTCTTCTTCCAGTTGAAATACGTCGCCTGGCTGATCCCGGCCTTGCGGCAAATCTCAGCCACCGGGTGCCCATCCGCACCCTGCTTCAAAATGAACGCCTTCTGGGCGTCCGTGAACTTCGAGGCTTTCATCGTCTTCCGATCCTCCCAGACAGGGAATTTACCGCGGAAAACTCTAGTTCCGAACGGTCCAATTATCGGGGATCAGAGCAGGGGCACCGCTACCGCGCCATTCCAAAATATTGCCAAAGATTTCAGGGCCCGGGCCGCGCGTAGGCGACCGCCACACGCGCCACCAGCGCCGCGCCCGTGCCATCGGCGATGGCCTGGCGCAACGCCGCCATCAAGTCCTGATAGAATGTCAGATTGTGCCAGGTCAGCAGCATGGCGGCGATGATCTCGTTCGCCTTGACGGTGTGATGCAGATAGGCCCGGCTGAACTGGCGACAGGCCGGACAGCGGCAGGCCGGATCGAGCGGTGCACTATCCTCAGCGTGCCGTGCGTTTTTCAGGTTCAGCGGCCCGTCCCAAGTGAAGGCCTGGCCGTTGCGGCCGGACCGGGTGGGCAGTACGCAATCGAACATATCGATACCACGCAGTACCGCGCCGGCAATGTCGTCGGGTTTGCCCACGCCCATCAGGTACCGCGGCTTATCGGCCGGCAGGTGCGGCACCGTTGCGTCCAGCGTCTCGAACATGGCACTCTGGGGCTCCCCCACGGCCAGCCCCCCGATAGCATAGCCGTCGAATCCGATTTCCCGCAGCGCCAAGGCCGAACGCTGGCGCAAATCGGCATAGGTACCGCCCTGCACGATGCCGAAACAGGCATGACCCGGCTGATTGCCAAACGCATCCTTGGACCGCTTCGCCCAGCGCATGGACAGCGCAAGGGAATTTTCGATCGCAGACTTCTCGGCGGGCAGCGCCGGACATTCGTCCAGCACCATCTGGATGGTCGAACCGAGCAAGCGCTGAATCTCCATCGCCCGCTCCGGTGAAAGGAATTCGGTGTGGCCGTCGATATGCGACTGGAAGCGTACGCCTTCTTCCGTGATCCGGCGCAAAGATGAGAGCGACATCACCTGGAAACCGCCACTGTCGGTGAGGATGGGCCGGTCCCAGTCCATGAACCGGTGTAACCCACCCAGCCGCGCGATGCGTTCGGCGCCGGGCCGCAGCATCAGGTGATAGGTGTTGCCCAGCACGATGTCGGCGCCGGTCTCGCGCACGCTTTGCGGCAGCATCGCCTTCACCGTGGCGGCGGTACCCACCGGCATGAAGGCGGGCGTGCGAATCTCACCCCGCGCCGTATGGATCACGCCGGTGCGGGCGGCGCCATCCGTCGCGGCGATATCGAAACGCAGGCTGCTCATGGCCGCCGCAATAGCAGACAGGCGTCGCCATAGGAATAGAAGCGGTATCGCTCCCGGATGGCTTCGGCATAGGCGGCCCGCATCACCTCCAGGCCCATGAAAGCCGACACCAGCATGAACAGGGTGGAGCGAGGCAGGTGGAAATTGGTCAGAAGCAGATCCGCCGCCCGAAACCGATAGCCGGGCGCGATGAAGATGTCGGTGTCGCCCACGAACGGCCGTACCGCGCCATCTTCGCCGGCAGCGCTTTCCAGGGTGCGCAGCGCCGTCGTGCCGACCGCGGCAATGCGTCCGCCGGTGGCATGCGCGGCGTTGAGCCGTGCAGACGTATCCGCGTCCAGTTCCGCCCATTCCGCGTGCATGCGATGATCGCGGGTATCCTCCGCCTTGATCGGCAGGAAGGTGCCGAGCCCGACATGCAAGGTCGCCCGGGCTTCACCCACGCCCTCTGCCGCCAGCGCCGCCAGCATGGCCGGGGTGAAGTGCAGCCCAGCGGTCGGCGCCGCCACAGAGCCGGCGGCGTTGGCATAAACGGTCTGATAGTCCGCGCTGTCGCGGGCGTCTGCCGGACGCTTGCCGGCGATGTAAGGCGGCAACGGCATCTCGCCGCCCGCGACGATGGCCGTATCCAGCGCCGCCCCGGCCAGGTCGAAAACGACCTCCACCATGCCCTCGCCTTTTACCGCAGCCACCACGGCGCCAAGTTCGCCCAGTTGCAGCCGGTCACCCGCCTTCAGTTTCCGGGCCGGCCTGGCCAGGGCCGTGTAGCGATCCGGCCCCAGCCGCCGGTGCAGCAGCAATTCGATCCGCGCCTCGGTACCGCGCGCGATGCGCAAGCCGCGCAGGCGGGCGGGAATGACGCGGGAATCGTTCAGCAGCAGGATG
>Ga0164242_10002645_pt1 | contig 20710 bp, 16 predicted proteins | sample OricomgcompostMG_FD_108783 | JGI IMG/M metagenome (GOLD analysis project Ga0164242, IMG submission 108783) | Miracle-Growth compost microbial communities from Emeryville, California, USA - Original compost - Miracle growth compost (MG) ... | reverse complement strand
CGGGAGCGGATTGCCATTGCCGCATCCGTTTTACAATATTTTGCTGGTTGCCCCAATCATATGACACTTGTCGCCACACATGACTTTGAATTGCTACAATTACTCGATGATTCCTATAAAATGTATTACTTTAACGAACTGGTCCATCCGGACGGGAAACTTAGCTTCGATTACAAGTTAAAACCAGGGCGTAAAGTCACCCGCAATGCCCTGGAACTAATCAGAATTGAAGGATTTCCTGCGAAAGTGGTAGAAAAAGCCAATCAGATATACCAGCAGATGGAAGAGGAAAATGAGTAATAAAGCTTGTGGTAAAGCATCTAACATTTTTACATCCCGATTTACAGGAAAACTTTCCTAGAAAAATGCGTCCATGGTAACTTCGTTTTGGATAAGACTGGTTTTATACATCCCATCTGCTATCCCAAATGTTGTTACAGCAGTAAGGGATATAGATTTTTTTGTACCGCTGTATTCTCGAAATAAGCTTACTTTTTTTCGAAGCTCGGCTGCCTGTTTTTTATTTATGATATATTTACCGTCATAGAATTTCATCTCGCATACATTAATGTAATGATCCTGACGGTCAATAAGCAAATCAATTTGAACCCCTTCTTCTGCCACATCTTTTGGTATAAAACGCCAAGGTGACTGCGCTGTGTATACAGCACCGATATTCAATGCTTGCTTGCGTTCAGTAATAAGTTTTAGGCAAATACCTTCGAAGGCGACGGCACTCCAGCTTTTCCAAGAAGGACTGTTTAATTGTTTTAACCAAGCCCCAGCCATTATCGACCGTTTATTTTCGATAAATTTGATTCCACGGCAAAATTTAATTTTAGTTAATTGTTCATTGATGCTGAATTTTGAGCTCCTTTAAAATGAAAAATGAGATTCGCTTTATAGGCTTCCCGGATAAGAAAAGTTTTCCATTGCATTGTCTGCCGTAAAGTAATTAATCTGACTTTCTTGTATAATAAAGGGGCTTTTGCTTAAAAAGGAAAAAAAGTCCAGCATGAAATGGCGCAAATGAAATGTTAAATCGGCTGGCTAAATTTTGCTTAGCTAGCCAAAACCATAGTAATTGACACTATTTTGGCTGGGTTTATTTTTTATATCCAGCCAAAACTCAAGATAACCAGGACTTATGGCCAAATATAGGTGTATATCTGGCCATAAGTGGTTAATTAATGCGGCTTTTGGCCAATTATCAAAGAGAAGTATACAAAACTGAATACTATAGAATTTTTTAATATTCGCCTTTTATAACTGTGCTCATAGACGATAGCCAAAATCACTCTTTGCTTCAGATAGAATAAAAAAGCTCTGTACAGTCGTAACATTGGGAAGTGCAGCCAGCTTATTTCGGTAAAAGTGCTGATATTCGTCCATATCCTTCACAGCCACCCTTAAAATGAAATCAAAGGTCCCTGTCATCTGCAGGCATTCAAGTACTTCCGGCATCTGAATCACCGACGCTTCAAAAGCCTGCAATGTACTGGAAGAGTGATTGAATAACAATACATGGCAGAAAGCAACCAGATTTTTTTGGATTTTCTTTCGGTCCAGAATAGCCACGATCTTTTTGATGTATCCTTCCTTTTTAAGTTTTCGGATACGTTCATGAACTGCCGCCGTTGATTTATTGACCTTCGCTGCCACTTCTTTACTGGTCAGCCCCGCATTGTCCTGCAGGATTTTGAGTATTTGCTGATCTGTTGGATCAAGTATTTGTTCTTCCGCCATTTGATGACTGAATTTATAGACAATAAAAAATAAAAAATTAGCTCTTTGAATACCGAATGTAACGATAAAAATTATTGAAAAATTAATTTATTCCAATAAAATTATTGAAAATTCTCAGCGTATTGTTTGATTTTACGGCGAAGACTAGTTTTGTCCTGTCAGACAAAAATTAGGTAATATGGAAATTCTAACAAAAAATACGGCAGGGATCCAAAAGCGTATTCAAGGGCTTTGGCAATTAGTAGGCAACACCCCGATGTTGGAACTGCATTATCAATATAAAGGAAAGCATGGTCGGATATTCGTAAAATGCGAGCATTATAACCTGACAGGTAGCATCAAGGACCGCATGGCACTCTATATTCTGGAAAAAGCGTATAAAAATGGTTGTATAAAGCCTACAGATGTTATTATTGAGGCGACCAGCGGCAATACGGGGATTGCCTTTGCTGCTATTGGCAAGGCCATCGGACATGAAGTGAATATCATCATGCCCAACTGGCTGAGTAAAGAGCGAATGGATATCATCCGGGGTTTCGGGGCAGGAATCATCACCGTTAGTAAAGAAGAAGGCGGCTTTTTAGGCAGCATTCAGCTAAGTGAACAAATGGCAGCGGATGGCGATGTCTTTTTACCCCAACAGTTCAGTAACTGTTATAATGCTGAGGCACATGAAAGAACAACCGGCCCTGAGATTTATTTTCAACTACAACAAATAAACTTATTGGCGGATGCATTTGTGGCAGGAGTAGGCACAGGTGGTACGGTGATGGGCATCGGTAAATACCTTCGCGGTGAAAACCCGGCTGTATGCATTCATCCGCTTGAGCCCAGTGAATCGCCGACACTTACCACGGGTTATAAAACCGGCAGCCACCGCATCCAGGGCATTTCCGATGAGTTTATTCCTTCCATTGTGCAACTCGATCAGCTGGATGAGACCCTGCAAGCCTGTGATGGCGATGCGATCATCATGGCGCAGAAATTATCAGCTGAACTGGGCCTGGCCGTAGGAATTTCCTCCGGTGCCAATGTGGTCGGTGCTATCAAACTGGCTGAAAAAATGGGCAGTGACAGCGTTGTTGTCACCATTTTGCCCGATAGCAATAAAAAGTACCTGAGTACAGACTTAATGAGAAAAGAACCTGCACGGCCGGACTATGTCTCTACAGATACAAAATTTACAGACTATATACCAGTTGCCAGGTTAGCCACATCCTTACTTGGGTAAAACCGGGTAAAATATTAAACCTTCCGGGCAGTACTGAAAAGCGTTTAGCATTGCCTTGATTTAAAAAAAAATCAAAATTAAAAATAAATAAAAGCGAAGACATGCAAAGAAAAAAACAATGGATAAGCCTGATGTTGACCTTGATGGTATTAATGTCAGCAACCTTTAAAGGAAAAGCGCAGGACCAGAGCCCGGTCAACTGGACCGCTAGCGCCGCAAAAGCTGCAGACGGTAATTATACGATCACACTTACAGCTGTATTGCCTCAGCCCTGGCATATTTATGCGCAGAATACACCCGATGGCGGCCCCGTTCCAACGACTATCAGCTTTAGCAAAAACCCATTGGTTGTGCTGGTTGGTAAGCCAACAGAAAAAGGGAGCTTAAAAACAACCCATGATAAGAACTTTGGCGTGGATGTCAAATACTATGGGGATAAAGTACAGTTTATACAAACAGTAAAAGTGAAAAAGGGCATTAAAACCAATGTAAGCGGGTCGGTGAATTTTATGGTGTGCAATGATCATGAATGTTTGCCACCCAGCGACTGGAAATTTTCTGTCCAGCTAAAATAAAACGAATTAACCGGGTTAGGGAGGTTAAAGGGATAAAAGTGGAACACACACCCGGCTAAAAACTAAATCATGTACAGGCTTTAACCAAGTCACCGGGACTGCATTCTTGCAGTCCCGTCCTTATATGTAGTATGGACTATCCGCCGTAAAGCCTTTTGAAATTTTCAGTGGAACCCATTTGTATATCTGGTTCAACGCTCTTCTAAGTCCCTAACCAGGATATAGTTAGTTATCACAATAAAAAATGCGTTTATATTTGTGCTATCTTAATGTCTTATTTGAAACCTTATCGGACAATGATCAAAATAAGCGATGCGCCCGCGAGGACGTTGTATATTTTGATGACTAAAAATTAAAAACCTGGAAATTTAATCAACATATGATCTCTTCAATTCTTCTACAGAGTGCCAGTGCGGTTGGCAAATCCACCACCCGGGAAATGGTCAACGGTTTTAAGGATTTAGGCAGATGGGAACAAGTAGGGATGCTGTACCTGCCCAAAATCCTTGCGGCACTCATAATCGGCTTTATAGGCTTTTGGCTGATCAAATGGGTGACCCGTTTATTTATTAAGTTACTTAAGCGAAAGCATATAGACCATTCTTTGCAGAACTTCCTGACTTCTGTGATCCGGGTCAGTTTAATAGTGCTGCTGGTGCTTACCATTATCAGTATCCTGGGCATTAACATCACAGGGTTTGTAGCATTATTGGCCGGAGCAGGTATAGCGCTGGGTAGTACCCTTAACGGAACACTTGGGAATTTTGCGGGCGGTGTTATGATTCTCTTGTTAAAACCGTTTAAGTTGGGAGATTTGATTGAAGCGCAAGGCCAGTTTGGAATTGTCAAAGAAATCGGTATTGTGTACACCTCCATTCTGACTTCACAGAATAAAACAATCCGACTGCCCAATGGCGCTTTGAGTACCGGCGTGATTAATAACTATACAGATCAGGAGAACCTTCGTATCGATATAAAAGTCCCGGTAGCAGATTATACCAATGTTGATAAAGCAACGAAGGTGGCAATTGAAGCGATGAAATCGGTGCCGGCTGTTCTTTCAGATCCGGCGCCAGATGTCAAGGTGACTGATCTTACAGGAGACGGTCCCGTCTTAGTGCTCTGGCCAAGAATCAGGACAAAGCCGTATGACCCTAAAAATCCCCGCCAGATGGAGGCAGATTATTACAGTGTATATTTTGGGGTAAGAAAAGCAGTCTATGATGCTTTTGTATTAAATGATATACCAACACCAAGCAGTACTTTCGAATTGACGATGATGGGAGAGAGAAAACCGCATAAAGGCTTTGAGCAGTAATCAAATTTATCTTGTGCCGCGGTTTTTATCAGCTGTCTTACTGCGGCATATTCCGATTATAATATGTTTTTATTTTTTCTTGGTTTTTAATTCGTTTTGAAGCGCAAACATCTCATCTCTGAGCCTGGCGGCCTCAATAAAATCCAGGTCCTTGGCTGCCTTGTCCATTTCTTTTTTAACTTTCTTAATGGCCTTTTCCAGAAAAGGAATCGTACGTTTAGCGGGGTCCACCTGTGATTCGTAAGCCTTTGCCTCAATAATATCTTCATTATAGCCAATGGCATAGGCCTTATGTTCATCAAATCCTTTAATATCCAGTACGGCTGTTTGGGCAAATACCTGCTCTTTACTTTTAGAGACTGTCGTAGGCGTTATATGATGCTCCATGTTATAGGCAATCTGCTTTTCCCTTCTTCGGTTGGTCTCATCAATGGTACGTTGCATGCTCATGGTCATTTTATCCGCATAGAAAATGACCCGGCCTTCCGAATTACGGGCGGCGCGGCCGGCTGTCTGGGTCAAAGAACGTTCATTTCTGAGAAAGCCTTCTTTGTCCGCATCTAAAATGGCCACCAGTGTAACCTCCGGTAAATCCAGCCCTTCCCTGAGCAGGTTGACGCCTACCAGTACATCAATCTCGCCAAGCCTTAACTGACGAAGAATTTCCACCCGTTCCAGGGTGTCTACATCACTATGGATATATTTAGAGTTGATATTGATTTTTTTCAGGTATTTATCCATCTCCTCCGCCATTCTTTTTGTCAGGGTTGTAACCAGGACACGGCCACCCTTTTTCACCTGTTGATCGATTTCATCGAGCAGGTCATCTACCTGGTCATGGCTGGGCCGTATTTCAATAGGCGGATCCAATAGGCCCGTAGGGCGCACAATCTGTTCTACCACCACACCTCCCGTCTTTTCCAGCTCGTAATTGCCAGGTGTGGCTGAGACAAAAATCGTTTGACCGATCATGGATTCAAATTCACTGAAACTCAGCGGCCGGTTATCTATGGCACTGGGCAGCCGAAACCCGTATTCTACCAAGGTCAGTTTTCTGCTTCTGTCACCGCCATGCATGCCGGAGATCTGAGGGATGGTCTGATGCGACTCATCCAAAATACATAAAAAGTCATCCGGAAAATAATCCAAAAGACAAAAAGGCCTGGAACCCGGTTCCCGACGGTCAAAAAACCTGGAGTAGTTCTCAATACCGTTACAGTACCCCAGCTCCAGCATCATTTCCAGGTCATATTCCACCCTTTCTTTAATCCGCTGAGCTTCCACCATCCGGCCAATGCCTTCAAAATATTCAACCTGCGCCCTGAGCTCATCTTGTATTTCATAAGTGATCTGCTGCATCATCTCCTTGGGCGCCAGATACAGATTAGCCGGGAAAATGGCGGCATTATCCATTTTCAGCATTCGCTGGTTAGTGATCACGTCAATAGTTTCAATGGATTCGATTTCATCATCAAAAAAAGTGATCCGGTAACCATAATCAACATATGGCAGATTGATATCCACCGTATCGCCCTTGACCCTGAAACTTGCCCTTGTAAAGTCTACCTGCGTCCGGTTATACAAAGAGTTGACCAGTGCATGCAAAAAAGCCTGTCTGGGGATGACCTGGCCCACATGGAGGCGGATAATCCCTTTTTCAAATTCTGCCGGGTTGCCGATACCATAAATACAGCTGACACTGGCCACAATAATAATGTCCCTGCGCCCGCTGAGCAGCTGGGCGGTGGCCTGCAGCCGCAATTTATCCAGCTCCTCATTAATACTCAGATCCTTTTCAATATACGTATTACTGACGGGCATAAAGGCCTCCGGCTGATAATAATCATAATAACTGACAAAATATCCCACCGCATTATGGGGGAAAAACTGCTTAAATTCACCATATAACTGGGCGACCAGGGTCTTGTTATGCGTTAATACCAGGGTAGGGCGCTGCACATTCTGGATGACATTGGCCATGGTAAAAGTCTTACCAGATCCGGTGACTCCCAGAAGTGTCTGAAATTGTTCTCCCTCCAGCACGCCTTCTGTCAGTTGACGGATGGCTTCAGGTTGGTCCCCGGAGGGTTTGTATTCGGCATTTAATTCAAAAGGCATATAACGAAGTTACGAACTTGCACCGGAAATTAAGGGTTATTTACCTAAGTGTGGCAGCCGCTGGCCGAAAGAACGAACCAGTTGGCTAATAGCAGTTGCACAGATTGAATTATCTTTGCCGCATGAAAATAATACCCTTATCAGAAGGCGCCTTTACGATTGATAGTACCAAGAAATTTATACCATTCGACCACAAGGCAGATGATTTGCAAAAAAGAGCTGTTGGAAGCTTACTCGTTGAGATACAACCCTTTTTGGTTATAACAGATAGAGATATACTGCTCCTGGATACGGGATTAGGTTTCACTAAAGACGCAGAACTACAAATTCATCAGCTTTTAAAGGCTAATGGTATCGGGGCCGGCGAAGTGACCAAAGTACTCCTCTCGCACCTGCATAAAGACCATGCAGGCGGCATCAAGATGACTCTTCCTGATGGACAGGCGACACTTACTTTCCCCAATGCTACTTATTATCTTCAGGCAGACGAATTAGCCTATGGGCTTAGCGGAGAAAACCCGTCTTATCTGAAAGAACAGTTTGAAATCCTGAAAGGGCATCCGCAGGTTACCTTACTCGAGGGAAACGGAGCACTCGATGGCTACATTACCTATCAGGTGACCGGAGCGCATAGCAAATACCATCAGGTATTTTGGATCAAAGAAGGCGGAGAAACGATTTTTTACGGGGCAGATGATGCGCCCCAGTTAGGACAGATGAAAAACCGATTTGTCGCCAAATATGATTACGACGGCAGAAAATGCATGGAACTCAGGAAAAAATGGTGGTCAGAAGGAGAAGCTGAAAAATGGACCTTTTTGTTTTACCACGACGTAAAATCTCCCACCTATTCCTTTTAGAATACTGAAAGGACACACTTTTATTTTTTTTAGTGGCGCACCAGGAATGGCGCGCCACCTCTATTCAAATTGTGTGATATGTTACGCGTTCAGAGAACAAAGATGCGCCAATATTCCATTAAGGATTTATCAATTCGGGAAAAAAGGTTACGGGATATGGAAATGTCAATAAACAATACTTTTGAGCTAAATTTCCCGGCCAAGACTACCAACAAATAAAAATCAGACCTTATATAAATATAAAATCTGATTTTGGATTTTTTTTAGTGGCGTTCTAAGACTAGGCCGCCACCTCTATTCGAAATTGTGATATGTTACTGTGTGTTGTGGATACAAAGATAGGGCGGCAAAGTATTAGGGGGTTTATCAAATCGGGAAAAAGGATTACGCAATGCGGAAAAACCTGGACATTCAAGGATTTTGTAAGGTTTATTGCAGTCAAAAGGCAATGAAAAATATTTATTATTCGCTAACTTACTGGGAAACTGAAAACGCCGCTTTTACAATAAGTTTGGTTAAGGGGTAAGTGCTGGACGATCTTTTAAAGATAGACAAAATATAGACGGTTCAAGCGTTAAGCAACGGCTAATTTGTTTTTCATATTCATGAACACTAGCAATTCACAGATGGACATTTTAAAGCAACCAGTTTAATATTATGGGCAAGTAATAAGTTTAAATATTCCATCCATTTAGAAATTTATCGCCTTTCCACAAGTTTTTGTTACGGTCTACTTTGTCGATAAAAAGGTTATTACTAAACAAGACATTAGAATATTATGGCCTGCCTTTACTGGAAATTTAAACGACGAAATCATTTCGAACTGCCATTCACAGGCAATGTATGCTTGAAGAGGTTAAAGCATTTTACGCCCCCGATGTACCTGTCATAAAATTCTGGATTGATGAACCTTAGCAGCAAAAGACTCAGAAATAAAAACTAAAACCGATCTGAGTAATTAGGAAACCAGCAATCACAATTACAGGGCAAACGTGTGCAGATATGAATCTTTGCCCGCATAACAACCATTCCCATAATTTGCGTTAATTTCGGGGGATGAAGTCCGCCTTTGTTTTTAACTGGAAAATCCTGCTGGTACTGATCGCACTTGTGATCGTCACCGGCAGCCTGTTTTATTCCAGGTACCTCTCCTTAAAACTCGGCAGAATAGAAACACAAAGAGTAGAAACCTGGGTCGAGGCCCAAAGAACCATTGCCGGCGCAACCGATGAGACCAATCTGAACCTCGCAGTCAAGATATCTTCGGAAAATAAAGACATTCCAATCATTGAAGCCACTGCCACAGACAGTATTACCGGCAATTACCTAAACCTTGACAGCGCCCGGGCAGCCAATGATCCGTCCTATCTTAAAGATAAATTGGCATCATTTAAAAGTATGCACGCGCCAATCATTTTGACCTTTGATCAGGACAGCTCGGCCTCCCTGCATTATTATTACGGCGAAAGCCGCCTGCAAAGAGAGCTTCGCTATTTTCCCGTTATTCAGCTTTGTATCGTTGGCTTATTTATCATTGTATTAGTCGTCATCCAGCGCGTTGCCAATAAAAGTGCCCAGAACAGATTATGGGTCGGGATGGCCAAAGAAACAGCACACCAGTTAGGTACACCTCTGACCAGCCTGGAAGGCTGGTCAGAGATCCTCAAAAGTCATTATGAGTCAACGGATCGGCTTAAATATGCTGCAGATCTAAAAACATCTGAATCTTCCTCCAGCCCAGACGAGCAGCTGCAGATTCTCCGGGAAATGGTTACTGATATTGCCCGTTTAAAGCTCATTAGTGACCGGTTCGCAAAAATAGGAAGTGCACCAAAACTGACGCGGGCGGATATCGCCAGTCAGGTAGAAAAAATGGTCTATTATATCAAAAAAAGAGCCGGCGGCGGTGTCCAGTTTAGCTTTACGGCAGATCAGCCGCCTTATCAGGCCATGATCTGCGGACCATTGATGGATTGGGTAATTGAAAATCTGCTTAAAAACGCGTTGGATGCCATTAGTGGCACAGGTAGCATTCAGGTTTCCATACAAAAAAATGAACGACAGATATTAATTGATATCCGGGATAGCGGTAAAGGCATTCAGCATAGCCAGTTCAAAAAAGTATTTAATCCAGGATTTACTACTAAAAAGCGCGGCTGGGGTCTGGGACTGGCGCTTACTAAACGAATAGTAGAAGAGTACCACCATGGCAGTATTTTTATTCGGCATAGCGAGATCGGCAAGGGCACTACCTTTAGGATCGTGCTGCCGATCGCGCCATTTGCAGGGCAGGATACCATTTAAAAGCCAATTTGATTAAATTATTAAAAGTAGCCTCATGAGAGACACCCAGGAAGAACAAAAATCAGGTATATCCCCTGTAGATCCTTCACAGATCAACCAGGAAGTCTTTGATCTGTATGATCAATATGCGCATAACCGCATTTCAAGAAAAGACTTTGTTCAAAAACTTTCCTTTTATGCAGTAGGAGGGCTAAGCCTTCCGGCATTGTTAAGTTTTTTGATGCCGGATTACAAAAATACTGCTGAAGTAGGCCCGGATGATCCCAGAATCATCTCGGAATATATTTATTACGATTCACCCAAGGGCGGTGGCCGGATGAAAGCGCTGTTATGCAGACCCAAAGAGGGACCGGATAAATCCGGGGGCGTCATTGTTGTGCATGAAAACCGAGGACTGAACCCATATATAGAAGAAGTAGCCAGAAAGCTGGCCCTGGAAGGATTTATCAGTCTTGCGCCAGATGCCCTTACACCGCTTGGAGGCTATCCGGGTAGTGATGATGAAGGCAGAGCTCTGCAATCGAAACGTACCACGCCTTCAATGCTCGAAGATTTTATCACCGCCTACTATTATCTAAGGGACCATAAAAATTGTAATGGCAAAGTAGGGGTTGTCGGCTTTTGTTTTGGCGGGGCCATTGCCAATCTCATGGCTGTAAACATCCCGACCCTGGCTGCAGCCGTGCCTTTTTACGGAGGTCAGCCACCGGCAGGTGCAGTCAAACAAATACAGGCGCCACTTTTAATCCAATATGCCGGCCTGGACACCAGAGTCAATAAAGGCTGGCCCGTCTATGAAGCTGCACTCAAAGAAAATCACAAAAAGTATCAGGTTTATATATATCCGGATGTCAATCATGGCTTCCATAACAATACAACACCAAGGTTCAACCGTGCAGCGGCTGATTTAGCTTGGAAAAGGACCTTGGAATTTTTACGATTGAATACCAAATGACCCTAAAATTCAACTTACGAACGTTATTTATGTTTTATTTTTTAAAATTGTAACGATCTGATAATTAAAATGATAACCATATCACCGATTCCCTTCGACAATAATTCGCATATATTTTTTTTGCCGCTGTTGGTTTTATAACTATTTTTGTCCACAAATATGGTAGACTTTTGGCAATGAAGCTACCAGGAACCTATCAGGGTGTTGTGGAATCGCCCGGTATTTTGATGATTATTTAATTATTTTAAGTGCAGTATTAAAATGGCGAAAAGTTGGGATTCATTAGCCTATAAAATTGGTGGACTAAGTGAGGTGGAAGCACTGCGCTTGCTGGCAGAAACTTACCCGGACGAGGTCGTATTTTCCAGCAGTTTTAGTTTTGAGGATCAGGCGATCACTCACATGATCCTTTCAGAGAAACTGCCCATTGAAATCTTTACTCTAGATACCGGCAGACTCTTCAAGGAGACTTATTCAGTATGGAGCAGTACCAATGAAAGATACCATACACATATCAAACCCTATTATCCGGCCCACGCGGAGCTGGAGGCCTTCGTAGAAAAAGAAGGACCCAATGCATTTTATATTTCTCCTGAACTGCGCAAAAGGTGTTGTTATTTACGCAAAGTAGAACCCTTGGCCAGGGCACTGAAAGGCAAAAAAGTCTGGATCACCGGACTTAGAGCGGAGCATTCCGCCTCCAGGCAAACAATGGAACAACTGGAATGGGATGGTACTCATGAACTATTAAAATTCCATCCAATCTTACACTGGAGTACCGGTCAGACCAGGGATTATATTGAGCAAAATAATATTCCCTATAACAGCCTCCATGACAAAGGCTTTGTCAGTATCGGCTGTCAGCCCTGTACCCGGGCCATCAGGCCCGGAGAAGACTTCAGGGCAGGCCGCTGGTGGTGGGAAGACAACAGCAAAAAGGAATGCGGCCTGCACGTTCATTCCTAAACAAACAAACAACAATTCGACATTTATTTTTCAAGTATATTATGAGTAACTATCAACTGGATTATTTGGATCAGCTAGAATCAGAGTCCATCCATATTTTTCGTGAAGTAGCGGGACAGTTTGAAAAACCTGCATTATTATTTAGTGGCGGAAAGGATTCCATCACCCTGGTACATTTAGCCTTAAAGGCATTCAGGCCAGGTAAATTTCCTTTTCCCCTGGTACACATCGATACCGGACATAATTTCCCGGAAGCCCTGGCCTTCAGGGACCAGCTGGCAGATGAGATCGGGGAAAAGCTCATTGTCCGTAAAGTTGAAGATACCATTAAGGCCAAACACCTGACAGAACAAAAGGGCAAATTTGCTTCCAGAAACCAGCTGCAAACCTTTACCCTACTCGATACGATTGAAGAATTCGGGTTCGATGCCTGCATCGGCGGTGCCCGCAGGGACGAAGAAAAAGCCCGTGCCAAAGAAAGGATATTTTCCGTCCGGGATGATTTTGGCCAGTGGAATCCAAAGCTACAGCGCCCTGAACTATGGCATACTTATAACGGCAAGATCCATAAAGGAGAAAACGTAAGGGTATTTCCCATCAGTAACTGGACGGAACTGGATATCTGGAACTATATCAAACGGGAAAATATTGGGTTACCTTCTGTATACTTCTCCCATGAAAGAGAAGTACTGGAATACCAAAATGCACTGATTGCCGTATCTCCGTATATACAGATTGACGAGAACGATAAGATTTCCACAAGAAGGGTCCGTTACCGCACCGTAGGAGATATGACCTGTACCGCTGCAGTCGCATCGGAGGCCTATAGCATAGATGATATCATCAGTGAAATCACAGCTACCAGGACCAGTGAAAGAGGAGAGACCAGAATTGATGACCGCTTCTCAGAGGCCGCCATGGAAGACCGTAAAAAGAACGGTTACTTTTAAACCCGGCCCCGAAACAAAAATGTGCTGCGCACGTCAAACCAACAAAAAAGAACAAAATGGATTTACTTAGATTTTTAACAGCAGGCAGTGTGGATGACGGGAAAAGTACCCTCATTGGTCGCCTGTTATATGACAGCAAAAATATCCTGATCGATCAGCTGGACGCCATCGAACGCAGCAGTAAGAACCGTAAGGACGGTTCAGTAGACCTGGCACTGTTAACCGACGGGCTGCGGGCAGAAAGAGAACAAGGTATCACCATTGATGTTGCCTATAAATACTTTTCCACCCCGAAAAGAAAGTTCATTATAGCAGATACGCCTGGTCACATCCAGTACACGAGAAACATGGTAACCGGTGCTTCCAATGCCGATCTGATCATCATCCTGGTGGATGCCCGCAACGGGGTCGTAGAACAAACCAGAAGGCATTCCTTAATCGCCTCTTTACTCAATATCCCGCATGTCGTGGTAGCGATCAATAAAATGGACCTGCTGAATTATGGGCAGCAAGCCTATAATGATATTGTAGCCGATTATCAGAAAGTAGCTGCTACGCTGCATTTAAGCAATGTGTCCTATGTGCCCATCAGTGCACTGGCAGGAGATAATATCGTGGATCCTTCCACTAAAATGGATTGGTACCAGGGCCCCACACTGCTGGATTACCTGGAAAATGTAGAAGTTAAAAGCTCCGTGAACCTGACGAGTGCCCGTTTTCCCGTGCAGTATGTCATCCGTCCTCAGACCGATGAACTCCATGATTACCGGGGGTATGCAGGTAAAATCGAAAGCGGTATTTACAAAACAGGCGACCAGGTCGTGGTATATCCTTCCGGCGTAGAAGCAAGGATCGAAAAAATTGAACTGGGCGGCAAAGAGGTCCCGGAGGCATTTGCACCGCAAAGCGTCGTATTACATTTGGATCAGGACATTGATATCAGCAGGGGTGACAGTATCGTTAAAAAAGACAGCAGCCTGAAAGTAAGCCAGGATATTGATGCCGTGGTTTGCTGGATGGATGAAAAACCGCTGACCACCGGACAGAAATATTTCCTGCAGCACGGCAGCAAAGTCGTACCTGCCATGGTGAAAGAGATTAAATACAAACTGGATGTAAATGAACTGGAAAAAATCTATGATGTCAACCGGGCAGATCTGAACGAAGTGGTGGAAGTGAAACTAAAAACCGCCTCTCCGCTGGCCTATGATGCCTATAGTGATATCCGGACTTCAGGGGGCGCAATATTAGTGGACCAGACCAGTTTTGTCACGGTAGGAGCTGCTTTATTCCAATAATGCACTTACAGCAGTAAAGCATTATATAGAATTAGAGACAGAAAATCCGCTAAAAACGCGCAGCAGCTACAATTCAAGTAAGATCAATTAAAATAATCGTATTCATCAAATGGAATTTAGGGTTACAGGAGCACAGACTGCACAAATACAAGAACAACAGCCCCTGGTCAGCATCATCGGTGCCGGCCCGGGCGATGCGGAACTCCTGACACTGAAAGCTGCCCGGCTGCTCAGCGAGGCAGACGTCGTACTGACCGACCGGCTGGTCAGCCAGGAAATATTAGATACGCATGTAAGAATAGGAGCCAAAATTGTTTTTGTGGGAAAAGAAGGCAGGACCCAGAGCGGCTCCGTCGCACAAAAGGAAATTGACCAGCTGATCGTCAGATATGCTAGGCAGGGAAGAAAAGTCGTGCGGCTCAAAGGCGGGGATGTGGCCATCTTCTCTAATGTACTGGATGAACTGGAAAGCTTAAAACAGGCAGGTATTGCCTATCAGATCGTTCCGGGTATTACCGCAGCCTCGGGCGCTTCGGCCTATGCCGGGATGCCACTTACAGCCAGGGGGTATAGCAGGGGTGTACGCTTTCAGACATATTCAGAACGCTATCCGGTCACCCCTGGTTACTGGCAGGATTTAGCAAGTACGGAAGATACCCTGGTTTTTTATATGACCGGAGAAAACTGGTTTGAGCTGGCAAGCCTTTTAAAAGCAAACGGGATAGATGATTCTAAATATATTTCAATTATACAGCAGGCGACGACTCCTTTTCAGCAGGTGTATACCTACCAGTTTAAAGAACTGATATCCCCGCCAAAAGCGCAGTCATTTATTTCTCCCTCATTACTGGTTATAGGCCGTGTGCCGGCCCTGCATCAGCAATACGGCTGGCTGACCCAGGTGCCGGAGCAAGAAGTACAGTCTTATTTCAGGCCCTCCACCAGCCGCGCTGTAGAGGTCATCAACCACAAAAAGCGCAGTGCCTAAATTTTAAATTACCCTATATTATTATAACGTTTTAGTCATGTTAGTAGAAGCCAAAAAAGATATTTTCAGTCAGCTTATTAAAGAAGCCACCCATGATGAACTCGTCTGGATGAACGGCTTTTTAGCCGGTCTGTTGGACCAGAACATTTTATCTTCAGCCAAGGCGGGGGCAGGAGGTGCCGGTGCAGCTGCCGTGGCGCAGGTCGCACCGTCCATTCAGATCGATAAACTCACCCTGCTGTACGCTTCAGAGACGGGCAATGCCAAATCAGTCGCTACAAAATTTGCGGCCGCTACCGAGAAAAAAGGTATAAAAACCAAGCTGGCTTCAGTTGAACAATATAAGCTGACCGATTTGGTGAAAGAAAAATATCTTTTACTGATCATCAGTACCCAGGGAGACGGAGAACCACCCATTACCGCCATTAAATTCTACAATGCTCTTCATGATGAGACCCTGAAACTGGATAAACTGCAGTTTGGCGTACTGGCACTGGGAGACAGTTCCTATCCACTGTTCTGTCAGGCAGGCGTGGATGTGGATAAAGCGCTCGAACTCAGGGGCGGTACCCGCAAAGTGCCGCTGCAAAAATGCGATACAGATTATGCCAGCTATGCAGATAACTGGCTGGAAACCGCGCTTAACCTGCTATCTGGCAGCAATCCAGGCGAAAGTGGCACCGGTGCAGTCAAAACCTCGGTTAAACCACCGGCTGCCGGTAGCCACAAAAAGATTTATGAAGGTACCGTTATTGCCAACTTTAATTTAAATGACAGGGATTCTGCCAAAAGAACCCATCATATAGAGATAGAGGCGGAAGACCTGGCTTATGCTCCTGGGGATGCCTTGGGGATCGTGCCGCCCAATCCAGCTCAGGTAGTCAGAGAAGTATTGTCGCTTACAGAGGTAGATCCCCAGCAGACCATTGCCTGGAGGGACCAGACACATAGTGTGGAAGAACTGCTCTCCATCAAAGCCCAGTTATTATATCTGCCCGAAAGAGTCGTCAGAAAATACGCCGAGATTGCCGGACAGGAAATTCCCGATACCCGCATGAGCCTCGTGGACCTGTTAAAAATCTATCCTCTAAAAAATAATCAGGAAGATTTTATGCAGGTATTACAGATCCTGGAGCCAATTGCTCCAAGGTTATACAGTATATCCTCTTCTCCCGAAGCGCATGGAGACGAAATTCATATTACCGTTGCCAAAGATCAGTTCTATGTGGGAGAGAAACAAGAAACCGGGCTTTGCTCCGGTTATCTGCTGGACGTTCCGGAAGAAACGAAACTGCAATTTTACATCCATCCTAATAAGGGCTTTAAGTTACCGCCCGAAGATAAGGATGTTATTATGATCGGCCCGGGAACGGGTGTGGCACCCTTCAGGTCTTTTCTTTTTGAAAGAGATGCCCTGGGTGCCGAAGGCAGAAACTGGCTGTTTTTTGGTGATCAGCATATCGCCAGCGATTTTCTTTACCAGACCGAAATTCAATCCTTTTTGGAAACTGGCGTGCTGACAGCGTTCAACGGTGCTTTCTCCAGAGATCAGGAAAAGAAAGTTTATGTGCAGGATAGAATGCGGGAAAGAGGTGCAGAATTGTTTGAGTGGCTGGAAAACGGTGCTTATGTCTATATCTGCGGCGCAAAAGAACCCATGAGTTTTGATGTTGAAAAAGCCCTCACAGAAATCATTGCCACGCAAAAAGAGCTTTCTTTTGTCGAGGCTGGTAAATACCTGGAAAACCTGAAGGAAGAAGGCCGGTTATTAAAAGATGTCTATTAATTAAAACAAAGCACAAAAGATGGGGGCACGTAAATAGCTTGTTTGCCTTAAGGCAATACATGCCCCATTATTTAAATAAGTGTATATCAGAAATACTTCAATGAGCAACAAAGAATCACACGTTGAGAAAATAAAAAAGGCCAGCAGAGGACTTAGAGGAACTTTACTGGAAAGCCTGGCCGATGAACATACGCTGGCAATCAGAGAGGACGACAGGGCGCTGGTGAAATTCCACGGGATGTACCTGCAAGATGACAGGGACAGAAGAGAGGAGCGCGCGGCCAAAAGGTTGGACCGTTTGTGGGCCTTTATGGTAAGGCTTAGGTTACCTGGTGGAAAGCTGACAGCAGAGCAGTACAAAGGCCTGCACCATGTAGCCGGCACTTATTCTACCGGTACCATTAAGATCACCACGCGTCAGACGGTTCAACTCCATGGTATTTTAAAACACCATGCGCGTCCTACGCACCAGGAGTTTAACCGGGTAGGGTTGGATTCCATCGCCGCCTGCGGCGATGTGAACCGTAATGTACTAGCCTCAGCCCATCCCGATGTATCGCCCATTCACGAGGAAGTCTATCAGACGGCCGTCCATCTCAGTCAATTTATGAAGCCCAAGACCAGGGCTTATTATGAAGTGTTTGTGGGCAGCGAAAAAGTAGCCGAAAAAGTAGAGGAAGATCCCTTATACGAAGAACGTTACCTACCCCGTAAGTTCAAGATCGCCATTGCGATCCCACCTCAGAACGATGTAGACGTTTTTGCCAATGACTGCGCCTTAATCGCTATTGTTGAAAACGGTGAACTGGTGGGATATAATGTGGGCGCCGGCGGGGGCATGGGGGCTACCCATGGCAACCCTGCTACCTATCCCAGAGTAGCCTCATTGTTTGGTTATATCGATAAAAAAGATCTGGATAAGGTTGTCTATGAAATTGCAACGGTGCAAAGAGATTACGGCAACAGGGAAGATCGTAAGCTGGCAAGGCTTAAATATACGATTGACCGCATGGGCGTGGATGCCTATAAGGCCGAAGTTGAAAAAAGAAGCGGCGTAAAGTTTCAACCGCTGAAGCCTTATGTATTTACCCAGCGCATTGACTCCTATGGTTGGGCGAAGAACCACCTGAATAAATGGTATTATACAGCCTTTATTGAAAATGGCCGGATACTGGATGACCGTGAAAATGGCAGACTCTATAAAACCGCCTTTTATGAGATCGCCCAGACAGGAAAAGCCGATTTTCGTTTCACGTGTAACCAAAATATTGTAATCAGTGATGTGGCTGAGGCGGATAAAGCAGAGATTGAAGCGATCCTGCGAAAATACGGTGTAATGCAGTTTACAGACAGTGCTTCTGTTATCCGTAAAAACGCCATTGCCTGCGTGGCGCTCAATACATGTGCCCTGGCACTTGCTGAATCGCAAAGATATTTACCCAGCCTGCTGGACAAGATCGAGCCTATTTTACAAAAACACCATCTGGAAAACGAAGCAATCTCCATCAGAATGACAGGCTGTCCCAATGGTTGCGCTAGGCCTTATATAGCCGAGATTGCCTTTATCGGGACTTCTCTGGGACACTATAATATGCATATCGGGGCAGACGCGCTGGGTTTTCGTTGCAATAAACTCTATAAGGAAAGCCTGGATGAATCCCAGATCCTTACCACACTGGATGAACTGCTGGGACGGTTTGTGGCGGAAAGAGAAGAAAAAGAAAGTTTCGGGGATTTTGCATTCAGAAAAATATTAGCCTAATTCCGCTCATATGTTAGCGCAACAAACATCTTTACCTGTGGTCAGTCAGGACAGCCAGACGCCCACGCAGTCTTTGCCCAATCCGCTGTTTCCGGTTTTTCTAAAACTGGAACAGCTGAGGCTACTACTGGTGGGCGCCGGGAACGTGGGGCTTGAAAAGTTGACGGCCGTGCTGTCTAACGCGCCCGCCACCAAGGTTCAGGTCGTCGCGCTGGAGGTCAGCCCTCTATTTAAGGCCTATGCGGATAAGTATCCGAACGTAGAGATCAGGATCAAAGCGTATGAATCTTCAGATCTGAATGATTGCGATATTGCCATTGTAGCCACAGCAGACATTGTCCTTGATCAACAAATCAGGCTGGATGCGCAATCAAAAAGCAAACTCATTAATGTGGCAGATAAGCCGACACTCTGCGATTTTTACTTAGGTTCCATCGTTAAAAAGGGCAGCATTAAAATTGCAATTTCGACTAATGGCAAGTCGCCTACCATGGCCAAAAGGCTTAAAACCGTACTCCAGGACGGGTTGCCTAATGAACTGGAGACTTCACTGGATAATCTGCAGAAATTCAGAAAAACCCTGACAGGAGATTTTCAACATAAAGTTCAGGCGCTCAATCAAGTCACCCAAGGCCTTGTCAATCCCCTGCAAAGGAATGAAAGTGAAAAGCCCAGGTTGCTGAGAGCCAGCTTTTGGAAAAAACTGGCTTTATATGCACTGGCTTTTTTAGCCGTTATGCTGTTGGGTTACTGGCTGTTTGGCTATGTCCTGCCTTTAAACTGGGTCGACAGAAGCTTCGATTATTTGGCTGGAAGCCTGGATAAACAGTTTTTGTGGATGTTCGCAGCGGGCTTTTGTGCCCAGCTGGTGGATGGGGCCATGGGAATGGGCTACGGGGTGCTCTCCACTACCTTTTTACTGTCCTCAAATCTTCCGATCCCGATCGCCGGGATCAGCAGCAGTGTCCATATGGCAGAAATGTTCTCCGTGGGAACAGCCGGGATCAGCCATTATAAATATAAGCATGTCAATAAAAAACTTTGGGTAGCCCTTGTGATCCCTGGTGCCATCGGTGCTATTTTAGGTGCCTTGTTTATCGGCACCATGGGCAAAGAGTTTGGTCATATTTTAAGGCCACTAATTGCCATTTATACGTTTTACCTCGGTTTTAAGATTGTAAAAAAAGCCTTTAAGAACCTTAAACTGCAACGGCACCGCAAGATCGTGAATGTCCGGCCGGTTGCCTTTGTAGGGGGATTTTTAGATGCCTTTGGTGGCGGCTGGGGGCCGCTGGTCACAAGCACCTTGATTTCCGGTGGAAGAGATCCGCTTTATACGATTGGCTCTTCAACTTTTACCAAATTCTTTACTTCCATTGGCAGCACAGCCACTTTTATTATTGTGTTCGGACAGATGCACTTCCAGGTGATTGCAGGCCTCATCTTTGGCGGTGTATTAGCGGCTCCTTTTGCTGCCAGGCTTTCTGGCAAACTTCCGATTAAAACCATGTATATCTGCGTAGGGATCCTGGTGATCTTGTGTTCACTAAGAGTTCTCTGGGGCGTTTTTATGCCCTAGTTTATGGCTGGGTGCTACGCAAATATCTTTTTGATCCTTAAAGAAGCTTGAGCGTCAAAGCATCCCAGGACGCTGAACCTTAAAATAAAAGGTTTCTTATCACATTATGGCATATAGCTAATTCCAAATTTTTACGAACTGGGGTGTCCTCCTTTTCGCCCGATGGGAAGCATTGCCCGACTTTAATAAATTGCAATGATGATAATATTGAAATATCATACGCTGCAACACGGTTGCCTCAGGGTTAAAATCGTTTTAATAACCGACAAATCAT
>Ga0164242_10002644_pt1 | contig 20722 bp, 22 predicted proteins | sample OricomgcompostMG_FD_108783 | JGI IMG/M metagenome (GOLD analysis project Ga0164242, IMG submission 108783) | Miracle-Growth compost microbial communities from Emeryville, California, USA - Original compost - Miracle growth compost (MG) ... | reverse complement strand
GTCCCGCCTAACTCGACCCCGGTAACCTCCTCCGCGGATCTGTCGCCTAGTGGCCTATGGCGCTCGCTTGGAAAGCGGGTTGGGTGCAAGCCCTCGGGGGTTCGAATCCCCCCAGATCCGCCATGTGATCTCTCAAGAGGTTCCGGGCCCCTCGTCGGGGTCTGAGCCCGCCGAGGGCGAGTAAGTGGACGATGTTGGCGTGAATGGAGACGTTTTCGCGCCAACTTCGTCCACTTAGTCATCCGGGCCCGTCTCGGCCGGCGCCCATATCGCTGGCTCCTCGAGCACCCCGTGCACGGGTGTCGGCCTCGCCGAGATGACCTAGCGTCATCTACCGACACCGTCGTTCGAGGAGGCAGCAATGCAGCAGGTGAAGGGCGTCATCGCTCGCGGGAAGGGCCAGCCGGTCGAGCTGGTCGACATCATGGTTCCGGATCCCGGGCCCGGCGAGGCGGTCGTCGCGGTACACGCCTGTGGGGTCTGCCACACCGACCTGCACTACCGCGAGGGCGGCATCAACGACGACTTCCCCTTCCTGCTCGGGCACGAGGCGGCTGGCGTCGTCGAGGCGGTCGGCGACGACGTCACCGAGGTGGTCCCGGGTGACTTCGTGATCCTCAACTGGCGCGCGGTGTGCGGCCAGTGCCGGGCGTGCAAGCGCGGCGAGCCCTGGTACTGCTTCGCCACCCACAACGCGACTCAGAAGATGACGCTGACGGACGGCACGGAGCTCTCCCCGGCGCTCGGCATCGGCGCCTTCGCCGAGAAGACGCTGGTCGCGGCGGGTCAGTGCACGAAGGTCGACCCCTCCGCGCGTGCGGCCGCGGTGGGCCTCCTGGGCTGCGGCGTGATGGCGGGCATCGGCGCCGCGATCAACACCGGCGCGGTGACGCGTGGCAAGTCCGTGGCCGTCATCGGCTGCGGCGGCGTCGGGGTGGCCGCCATCGCTGGCTCGGCGCTGGCCGGCGCGAGCCCGATCATCGCCGTCGACATCGACGCGAAGAAGCTCGAGACCGCGAAGAAGCTCGGCGCCACGCACACGATCGACTCGTCGAGCACCGATCCGGTGGCCGCGATCAAGGAGATCGCCTCCCAGTTCTACGAGGGCGCCGACGGTGCGGACGTGGTGATCGAGGCGGTCGGGCGTCCCGAGACGTGGAAGCAGGCGTTCTACGCGCGCGACCTCGCCGGCACCGTCGTGCTCGTCGGCGTGCCCACCCCCGACATGAAGATGCCGGACCTGCCGCTCATCGACGTGTTCGGCCGCGGGGGCGCGCTGAAGTCGAGCTGGTACGGCGACTGTCTTCCCAGCCGCGACTTCCCGATGCTCGTCGACCTCTACCAGCAGGGCCGGCTCGACCTCGACGCCTTCGTCAGCGAGGAGATCGGCATCGGCGACGTCGAGGCGGCCTTCGAGAAGATGCACCACGCCCCTGATGGGCAGAGCGTCCTGCGCTCGGTCGTGATCCTGTGACGGCTCGTGTCGACCACGGGGTCACCTCGGGCACGTTCTCGCTCGACGGCGAGACCTTCGACGTCGACAACAACGTCTGGGTGGTCGGCGACGACGAGGAGTGCATCGTCATCGACGCGCCTCACGACGTCGACGGCATCCTCGCGATCGTCGGCGACCGGAAAGTGCGGGCGATCGTCTGCACCCACGCCCACGACGACCACGTCCGGGTCGCGCCGGCCTTGCGGGAGCGAGTCGTCGCGCCGATCCTGCTCCACCCCGACGACCGGCCGCTCTGGGAGCTGACCCACGGCGGTCCGGACGATCCGACGGGCAACCTCTGGGATCTCGACTTGACCGACGGCCAGGAGATCGCCGTCGCCGGCACGACGCTGCGCGTGCTGCACACCCCCGGTCACGCACCGGGCGCCGTCTGCCTCTACGCGCCGGAGCTTGGCTGCGTGTTCACGGGCGACACCCTCTTCAACGGCGGCCCCGGCGCGACCGGCCGCTCCTACAGCGACCGGCCGACGCTCGAGGAGTCCATCCGAGCGAAGCTCTTCGCACTGCCCGACCACACCGTCGTCCACACCGGCCACGGCGACGACACGACGATCGGTGCTGAGCGGGCCAACCTCTAGGTGTACTGATCGCAGAGGTTGGTCAACCGGCTGATGGGCGTTGATCTGCTGATCGCGGTGTGGGGCCTGTGGTGATTGTAGAAGTGCAGCCAGGCCGGGAGGGCGGCTCGTCGTGCTGACTCGGAGCTGTAGAACTTCTTGAACGCCCATCCGTCGGCGAGGGTGCGGTGGAAGCGTTCCAGCTTGCCGTTGGTTTGGGGTCGGTAGGGCTGGGTCCGTTTGTGGACGATGCCGAGCTCGGTGCAGGTTTCGCGCCACAGGTAGCTGCGATAGCAGCTGCCGTTGTCGGACAGCACTCGCTCGACGGTGACGCCCCGCTCGGCGAACCACGCCACTGCGTTGCGAAGTACGGCGGTGGCCGTTTCCTTCGACTCATCGTCATGTATCTCGGCGTAGGCCACCCGGGAGTGGTCGTCGATGACGGTGTGGACGAAGGCGTTGCCAACCAGCGGGTGGCCGAAGTTCTTGTTGCGAGCACCGGTGCGTCGTGCGGTTGCTGAGCGGTTCTTGCCGGCCTGGCGGCGTCCTAGGTAGCGCCAGCCGCCGCCGTCGGGCACGTTGCCCAGCTTCTTGACGTCGACGTGGATCAGCGAGCCGGCATAGTCGTGCTCGTAGCGCCGGATCGGTTCGCCGGTGGCCCGATCGATGTGGGAGAGCCGGTTGATCCGGCACCTGACCAGGATCTTGTGCACCGTCGATGGTGCAAGACCGACCTGGTCGGCGATCTGGACCGGACCGAGCCGGTGCTTCCACCGCAGGTGCACGATCTTGCGCACGATGGGTCGGGCAGTGGCTTTCGGCGAGTGGCGCGGCCGCGACGAGGCGTCGTTCATTCCCGCCGGACCGAGTAGCCGGTAGCGCTCAGCCCACCGCTTCGCGGTCGGCCAAGACACGTCATAGCGCTCAGCGGCACGAGCGATCGGCCAGCCCTGATCGACGACCAGTCGCGCGAGTCTCAAACGATGGATCGGAGTCAGAGCAGCGTTAGCGTGGGACACGAAGACCTCCAGGGTGTCGGAGCCGGTTCTTAGACAGCTCCACTCCACGCCCGGAGGTCTTCGCCTTCCAAGCTCATTCAGATCGTGTCGTCACACGACCTCAACCAACGTGCCCGATCAGTACATCTAGGGGGTGACCTCGAAGGTCATGCCGGCCTTCTCCATCCGGGCGAGCAGCGCCTCGCCGGCCGCGGCAGCGGTCGTGACCTGCCCGGACGTCGGCGGGTTGTCGTCGAAGAGCAGGCTGAGCGCCGTCTCGGCGGCGAACGCAGCGGTCACGTCGTACGGGTCGGGGCCGGTGATCCGGGTGTGGATCGAGCGGCCGTCGCCGGTGGCGAAGTAGTCGACCGTGAACGCAGCCTTGGCGCGGACGTCGTCCGACGGGCCGGTGCCCTGCGGCAGCTTCGACGCGAGCCAGCGCCGCGCAGGCCCTATCTGCGCGACGAGCAGGATGAACGGGATGCCGACCACCGTGAGCGCGACCGTCAGCGTCCGCCGCACGCCGGCGTAGTGGCCGTAGGTGAACGAGGAGCCGTAGAGCGGGAGCGCCTCGGCGCTGCGGACGACGATCTCGGGGTCGATCGTCGGCAGTGGCAGCATCCAGACGCCGAGCTCGCGGTTGCGCTGGATGCCGCCGAGCTTGTGGTGAGCGCGGGCGAACCGGCCTTCCGCGGACCGTCGCTGGCGCGCCGTGGCGCGCATCGTTCGCAACCGCGCGAACTGGCCGAGCGCCGAGGCGAACGTGCCACCGGAGACGCCGCCCGAACTGCGGACGATGCCCTTCGTCTCCACCGCTCCGCTCGCCGCGAGCTGCTGCGCCGTATAGAAGGCGCCGATGTCGTGCGGAGCGGAGTCGAAGCCGCACGCGTGCACGAGGCGCGCACCGGTCTGCACCGCGACGTCGTGGTAGCGGACGTACATGAGGTCGACGAACTCCGGCTCACCCGTGATGTCGACGTAGTCGGTGCCGGCCTCCGCCGCAGCCTTCACCAGGGCCTCGCCGACCTCGAGGTACGGCCCGACCGTCGTCACCACGACGCGCGTGCGCCCGACGAGCTCGGCGAGGGAGTCGGGGTCGCCGCTGTCGGCCACCAGCAACGGGACGTCGATCCCGACCGACGCGAGCTTCTCCTTGCTCCGTCCGGCCATGGCCCAGCGCAGGCCGGTCGGGCCGCGCTCGGCGAGGTAGCGAGCCGTCAACTGTCCGGTGTATCCCGTGGCGCCGAACAGCACGACGTCGAACTCGCGCTTCATGGGCTACTTCGCCGTCCAGTGGTCGTACGCGGTGCCCTTCTGGAACTTGAAGGAGGGGACGTCGGCGGTGCTCCACTGGACGTCGAACGTGCGCGTGTAGCCGGTGTGCGCGATCCTCCAGCCGGCGTCGGTGCGCACGTAGCGGTCCTCGTAGAACGCCGCGCCCTCGAGCGCGAAGTCGAAGTCCGGCGCGAGCACGGTGTCCTCGAGGTACCAGATGCCGGTGGCGGTGTCGCCGTCGATGTCGATCTCCGGGTGATGCGCGTTATGGAGCGAGATGACGCTCGGGCCGAGGTTCTCGCGCATGTACGCGACGAGGGACGCACGGTCGGCGAAGTCGAGGCCGGCGTAGGCCCCGGTGGCGTCGGGGACGAAGCAGTCCTCGAACACGTCCCAGAGCTTGAGGTCTAGCGCGCGGAAGTAGCGGTACTTGAGCCGCTCGATGGCGTAGCGGTCGTCGCTGTCGGTCACGGCGCCAGACTAGAACGCGTTCCACTTGTGGTGCATCCGGTCGTGCCCATGCTGCGCCGGCGCGACGGTCGCGGCGCGGGCCGGCGTCAGCATCAGGCAGAGCAGCGTCGTTCCCACGACGAGAACGACCGCCGTGGCCGCCCCGGCGACCAGCCAGACGTCGCAGTCCGCCTTGACCAGCAGCGCCGCCCGCACCCGACTCCGGTCGTAGGCGTCGACCAGCCGGCTCATCGCCACACCGTCGTCCCCGCGACGGCAGTGGCGGAAGCGAGCACGGTCAAGGCTGCGGCACGGCCGTCGCAGAGCACCTCTCGCGCGCGGGCGCCCAGGCGCGCGACCTCGTCCGCCTCGTCCGGCGAGGTCCGCGCCACGAGCCACGACGCCGTCAGGTGCGGCAGCGCGAGCACCGCGGCCAGCGCGACGCCGAACGCCACGAACCAGGCCACGCTCTCGGCTCCGGGCAACCGGCTGACGACGGCGACCGCCGCGACCAGGGCGAGGCCGACTTGCAGCCCTCGCGGCGGCCGAGGCACGGTCGGAGCAAGAGAGGTCAGCGCGACGGCGAGGTCGTCGTAGACCACCGGCGCCGGCTCTTCGTCGGCCGGCGTCAGCGCGAGGATCGCGCCGTCGATGACGTGCTGGGCGCGCAGCCCCAGGTCCGGCGCGAGCGGCGTGCCGACGAGAGTCCGAACGACGAAGCCGTCGGGCTCGTCGAACGACGTCGCGAAGGCCGGGACGAACTCGGCCAGCGGAACCGCGTCCGGCACGACCAGATCGACGCGACGCGAGCCGGCGACGACGCTCAGCCGGATCCGGGTCATGCCCCGAACGCACGGGCGCCGCGCCGGTCGGCGGCCGCGTACTCCTCGTTCGACTCGGCAACCGCCGCCTGCGCCTGGGCGAGGATCATCCGCAGCTCGTGGATCGCCGCGTCCCAGCGCACCTTGGCGACGATGTAGGCGGACTGTGCCTCGCCCTCCCACTCCGTGGCGAGCGGCGCGAGATCGGCGGAGAGCTGCTGGAGCCGGGCGTCGAGCCCACCGACGGCGGCACGCAGCTCGCTTGCGACCAGGTCGAGGGCGGCGTGGTCGACGAGGATCGCACTCATCGTCGTCACACCAGCGCGCTCTGCGTGCGCGCGTACGTCGCGGACTGGGTCTCGTCGGTGCGGAGGTTGTCGGCCTCCGTGGTCAGCAGCGCCTGCTCGAAGTCGCTGAGCACCGCGACGATCTGCCGGTGCTTGGCGTCCCAGGCCGCGTGCATGGCGAAGAACGAGGTGGCACCGGCGCCGCGCCACTGGCGCTCGGTGTCGGCCAGCTGCGCGGCGAGGCGGCCGGCGATGCCGTCGAGGTCGGTGCGGGCGTCCGCGACGAGGCGAGCGGCGCGGGTGAGGGCACCGTCGGCTTGGGCGAGAGTGGTCATCTTTCCTCCCTTGTTCGGAGCTTGGTTGGAGGTGCCACGGTGCCTTCTGTTCCGGCGGCGTTGAAGGGATGACCAGACCAGTGGTCTGGACCAGGTCGAGTTCTGTCAGTGGTCGCTCCTACCTTCGCCGCATGGACGAACCCATCCCGCTGCCCACGCCTCCCGTCATGCCTGACGGCACCGGCATCGGCAGCCTCGGCCTGGCGATCGGCGGGCTCGGATCCCTGGGGTTGCTGGCCGGAGTCGGCGCCGGCGGGCTGCACGGGCCCGCGCTCGTATCGGCCGGCGCGGTGCTGCTGGGGGTCATCGGGCTTGTGGTCACGCAGCTCGATCAGCGTCGTCGGCAGCGGCGAGCGACGGTGACGCGTCCTCGTGAGGAGTTCTCGCGGCGGCTCGACGCGGCGCGTCTCCTGGTCGCGGACGCCGCCTCCGTCCAGCGGTCGCGGCTGCGGTCCGACCATCCTCCGCCGTCGGCGTTGGCGTCGCTGATCGCGGCCGGACGGGCGGCACCTCGGGCACGCGGCCATCCCGACTTCCTGCGGGTGCGATGCGGTGTCGGCGACATCGCTCTGCGGCCGCCGCTCGCCTCCGGCGAGCCGTCCGCGGACGCCGATCCTTGGTGCGTTCGGCGGCTCGGCCGGTTCGTCGCAGGGCATGCCTCGCTGGCTCGTCAGCCCGTCCTCGTCGACCTCGCCTCGACGCCGCGTCTGGAGCTCGGACGAGCAGCCGCGCGCGCTCTCGTCTGCTCGACGGCCGCCCATCACAGCGCCTCGGACGTGGCGATCGTGCTGCGAGCCGTTGCCGGTCACGAGGAGCTGTGGGACTGGCTGAAGTGGCTTCCTCACGCTCAGGCGTCAGCACATGGAGGTGCGCCGCATCAACGCATCGTGATGATCGCCGACGGGGTCGAGGTGCCCTCGGCACCCGGGACGAGCGTGCTGGCGGTCGTCGATGCCGCCAACCGGGCAGTCGGGCTGCCGGCCTGCGAGCTCGATCGGTGCGACCTCGCGACGGCTGAGGCGGTGGCCCGGCAGGTCGCCGCGCGGGGCTTCTCCCGACCCTCCGTCATCGATCTGGCTCGTCCCCGTCGCGGATCCGAAGAACTGCGCGTGACGCTCGGTTCCGACGACTCCGGCGGAGCCGTCGAGCTCGATCTCAAGGAGGCCGCGCTGGGTGGCTCGGGCCCTCACGGGCTGCTCGTCGGAGCGACCGGCTCGGGCAAGTCCGAGCTGCTCCGGACGATCGTTCTCGGCCTCGCCGCCAGCCATCTGCCCGAGCAGCTCAACCTGCTGCTCGTCGACTTCAAGGGCGGCGCCACCTTCGCCCCGCTGGCGGCTCTGCCGCACGTGGCCGGGGTGGTGACGAACCTCGCCGACGACCTCGTCCTAGTCGATCGGCTGGGCGCCGCGATCGGCGGCGAGCTGCGTCGTCGGCAGGAGACTCTGCGCGAGGCGGGTGTCTCGTCGGCGAGTGAGCATCCCGAGCTGCCGGCGCTGCTCGTCGTGGTCGACGAGTTCTCCGAGCTGCTGTCCGTCCGGCCCGACTTCGCCGACCTCTTCGCGTCGATCGGCCGGCTCGGCCGGTCGCTCGGCATCCACCTGCTGCTCGCGTCGCAGCGCCTGGAGGAGGGACGGCTGCGCGGGCTCGAGTCGCACCTCTCGTACCGGATCGGGTTGCGGACCTTCAGCGCCCAGGAGTCGCGGACGGCGCTCGGCGTCCCGGACGCGCACCTGCTCCCGCGCGAGCCCGGCTGCGGCTACCTGCTCACCGGACCGGACTCGCTCATCCGGTTCGACGCGGCCTACGTCTCCGGGCCGGCACCTCCGCCGCAGTCTCTGGAGGTGGAGGCGTTCACGCTGGCAGCCGCCCTGGCAGCCGCGCCGATCGGAGGACCGAGTGTTCTCGACGTCGCCGTGGCGCAGCTCGCGGCTCTCGAGTCTGCCGCGCGACCCCTCTGGCTGCCGCCGCTCGGCGGCTCGCCACGGCTCGACGACCTCAGCCCATCCGACGGGCTGGGTCATCTGCCGATCGGAGTGGTCGACCGTCCCGAGCACCAGCGCCGCGACGAGCTCGTCCTCGACCTGACCGGCGCCGGCGGGCATCTGGCGATCGTCGGCGGGCTGCGCAGCGGCAAGTCGTCGACCGTGCGAACACTCTTGGCCGCGCTCGCTCGCCAGCGGGCGCCGACCACCGTGTACGCGCTCGACTTCGGCTCGGCGCTGAAGGGCGTCGACGCGACGGCGGCCGGTCGCGGCCAGCCGGACGAGGTGCGACGGATCGTCACCGAGGTGGCGGCGCTCGTCTCGGCACGCGAAGCCGGCGCACCCGTCGCCGACGACGTCCTGCTCATCGTCGACGGCTGGAGCGCACTGCGCACGGAGCTCGACCCGCTCGAGCCGATGGTCCAGCAGATCGCGCAGCGCGGGCTGGCGGTCGGGATCCACGTCGTCGCGACGGCGACCCGCTGGTCGGACATCCGGCCGTCGATGCGCGACCTCTTCGGCAGCCGCATCGAGCTCCGGCTCGGCGACCCGCTCGACTCCGAGGTCGACCGGCGCACGGCGGCACAAGTGCCGGCGAACCGCCCGGGCCGCGGCCTCACCTCCGACGGCCACCACTTACTGGTAGCGGTGACCTGAGCGCCGAGTCGGGAGAAGCTGCGCCGTCGGGAGAAGCTGCGCCGAGTCGGGAGAAGCTGCGCCGAGTCGGGAGAAGCTGCGTCAGCGCTGCTCGTCGCGTGCGTCGGCAGCAGCGCGCGCGGCGAGCATCTCGTTGTAGGCGGCGAGCTCGGCGTCGTCGTCGCGATCGGCGCGGCGATCGTGGCGCTCGGACTCGAGCCGGTCGTGTCGGTACCACTCGGCGATGAGGACGATCATCACCAGCACCATCGGCACCTCGCTCAACGCCCACGTGATGGACCCGGCGACGTACTGGTCGTGCAGCAGGTCGGTGGCGTACGGCCGGTTCAGGAGGCCGTAGTAGGTGCCCCCGATCACGGTGTCGGAGTTCATCACCGCGATAGCGAAGAACGCGTGGAACGGCATCGCGAGCAGCAGGATGCCGAGCCGGCCGAGGAACGGCGGCCGGTACGCCAGCGGCGCGCGTCCGATGATCACCTCGAAGAAGAGCAGTCCGGCAATCAGGAAGTGAACCTCCATGAACGCGTGACCCAGGTGGCTCTGCATGAGGTCGTCGAACCAGCTCGTGAAGTAGATGGCGTAGAGACTGCCGACGAAGATGACGACGGCGACGATCGGATGCGAGATGAACCGGACATAACGCGAGCGCAGCACACCGGCCAGCCACTGGCGCGGGCCGCGTCCGCCGGGCATGTCGGGGCCCGGGAGGGCGCGGAGTGCGAGCGAGATGGGGTCGCCGAGCACGAGGAAGATCGGCGCGATCATCGACAGCGCCATGTGCGACACCATGTGCCAGCTGAACATGACGTGCGAGTAGGTGCCGAGCCCACCGAACGTCGCGTACGCGACGATGAGCAGCCCGACGAACCACGAGACCGTCCGGCCGATCGGCCAGCGGACACCGCGTCGCCGTAGCGTCACCAGTCCGGTGAGGTAGCCGGCGGCGCCGAGGAAGAAGATCGCGAGTCCGACACCGGACGCGGTGTACGACCAGAGCACGCGCGCCGCAGTCGGGGCGGGCGGGAGCGGTCCGCTGAGCAGTTCTTCGGCGACGGAGGTGTACGGCTCGCCGGTCGGCGTGGGCGTCCGCGACAGCGCGACACCGAGGCCCACAGCGATGGCCATCAGCGTCAGCTCGATCGCCGTGAGCCGCGCGAACCGCCCGACGGCGCTCGCCACGGCGGTGGTGTTCACTCGCCGCCGCAGCCGCGCGGCGACGAGGCCGAGCAGGATGAGGACGACCGTCTTCGCGATGACGCCCGAGCCGTACTCGGTGAACAGGTCGCCGAAGCCGTCGAGCCGGACTGCCGCGTTCATCACGCCCGATCCGGCGGTGATGAAGTAGCACCAGATCGCGACCTTGCTGAAGCGGGCCGCAGCACGCTCGTGCACATCTGGCCGCGAGGCAGCCAGGTGCCACCACAGCGCGACGACGCCGCCGACCCAGACGACCACGGCAGTCAGGTGGAAGAAGAGACTGACGACCGCGGTGTCGTGGCTGCCGCTGGAGTTCGAGTGCCCGCTGAGTGCCACGGGCACGACGGAGAGAACGGTGAGTGCCAGCAAGGCGCACGACTCGCGGACGCTGACGACCCAACGGCTCCCGATCGCGACCAGCAGCGCGAGCACCACCTGCGCGACGTACGCCTGGCCCTGATCGGTCTCGAACACCGACGCCTTGAACTCCGCCCACGGCAGGCTGCCGATCGGCTCCGCCCACTGCTCGGACGCGCCGAGGGCGACCAGCGCGATCTGCACCAGCACCCAGACCCACGCCAGCCAGCGCACCGTCCGCAGCGCCCGAGCGCCCGAGCCGCGTAGCTCGCTCGCGAGGTCGGCGGAGGTCAGCAACGGCGTCAGCAGTGAGCCTGCGATGACGATGATCGCGGCGTTCGACAGGAAGGTCAGGACGGGGACGCCCCAGTTGGTGACGAAGCCAGGGTCGGGGATGCCCGGCGGCGGCGTGGTGGGGGCACCGCCGGCCAGCTCGAGCAGCAGCCACATCGCCACCAGCCCGAGCACCACCAGACCCGGCACCGCCCAGCGACGCGGGTCCACGCGGTCGGTCATTCGCGCCTCCTCGACAACGCCAGCAGCCCGAGGGCCGCCAGCAGCAGAACGGCCCCGACCACGAAGTGGTCGGCGTGCCGCTCCACGAAGCTCTTCTGCGACGGCACCGGCGCCGTCTGACTCGCCGTCGGGCCCGGCGACATCGCGTTCCCGGTGACGGTGAAGCCGAGCGTTCCGGTGACGGGGTGGCCGTCGTCCGACACGACACGGTATGACAGCGAGTACGTCCCGGCCGAAGCGGCGGTCGACAGCCGCTGCGTCACCGTCGTGCCGTCGATGGTCGCCTCGCCGCTCGCGACCGACGTGCCGTCAGCCGAGGTCACGGACACGTACGCCGGCGTACCGACGTTCTCGTCGAACGTCAGGATCACCTCGGCGGGCAGCGACGGCAGCGTCGCGCCGTTCGTCGGGTTCGACGACACGAGCTCGGCGTGCGCCGACGCCGGGGCAACCGTCACGAGGACGCAGAGCGCCACGGCCACCACCAACGCCGACGCACGCCTCAGCATCGGCTAGGCCTTCCGCGACCGCGGGATGGCGATCGCCGCGCCTGCACCCAGGACGATCACCACGGCGATGAGCACGTACCACCAGTGGTCGTGCCACCAGCTCGGCGAGCTGGCCGCCGGCGCCGACGCGGCCCCGACGTTGAAGTGGATCGTCTTGCTGACGGGGTGGCCGTCGTCCGAGACGACGCGGTAGGACGCGGTGTACGTGCCCTGCGGTGCTCCGTCGGTGGCGAGCGTCTGGCTGACGACCGCACCGTCGATCTTCGGGTCGCCCGTCGTGTACGACTTGCCGTCGGGGCCGGTCACGTCGACGTACGCCGGCGTGAAGACGTCCTCCTCGAAGGTGAAGGTGAGCGTCTGCGGCAGGGCCGAGATGGTCGAGCCGTCGGCTGGGTCGGACGAGACGAGCGCCGCGTGCGCCGACGCCGGCGACGCCACGAAGGCGATCGACAGCGTCGTCAGAACGGCGGCCGCGCCGAGCCCTCTGCGCAGGGTGCGGCCAAGGTGAAACAGATTCATAGGAGTCCTTGAAGAAGAGCGCGACGATGCGCACCGTCGCGCGGTGGTCGGATGGTCGTGATGGCTGTCAGTCAGCCGAGCACAACGGCGGACCACGCCGCGTCCAACCCGAGGTGACCCGTCGGCCCGACGCGCGGACGACGACCGGCATCGCGCGGGGCATCCGCCGCACGAGGACGATCGCGCCGTCCCGCGGGCGGCCGAAGAGCCGCGTCCACACCGCGGTGACGGCCGCGATGAGCGCACGGTCGGCGCGCGTCACGACGAGCACGGTCAGCGCAGCGACGACGAGGTGCGCAAGCAGCATCCGCACGGTGTTCTCGTCGCCGACGCCTCCCGGGTGGAGCATCAGCACGCCGTGCCAGCCGACCTGGGTCAGCAGCGCGACGGCGCCGACACGCGCGGGGTCGAGCGCAGCTTCTCCCGACTCGGCGCAGCTTCTCCCGACTCGGCGCAGCTTCTCCCGACTCGGCGTGAGGAGCAGGCCGAGGGGCACGGAGAGGAGCATCACCGTCCAGGCGGTGCCGAGGGTCGCGGTGCCCCCGGCGAGGAGGTGGGCGACCACGGCGCCGACGCCGCAGACCACGCCGCTCGCCACGCCCCGCACCCGCACGCCCACAGACTAAAGTCACGGCCATGCTCGCCGGCACCCGGACTGCTCTCACGCTCGTCGTGCTGCTTCTCCTCGTGGTCGGCGGCGGTGCCCTGGGCTGGGCGGCGTTCACGTCGCCGCTGCCCGAGCGGCACGCGGCGCCGGCCTGTACCGACGTCACCGTGATGCCGGGCGACCACCTCTACCCGGGCCAGGTGACGGTCAGCGTCCTCAATGCCAGCAGGCGCGAAGGGCTGGCCAGCCGCACGATGGTGGCGCTCACCGACGCCGGCTTCGCGGCGGGCGGCACGTCCAACGCGCCGAAGAACGTCAAGGTCACCAACGTCCAGATCTGGGCCGACGACACCGAGAGCCCGGCCGTCGCGCTGCTGCAGACCTTCCTGCCCGACGCCCAGGTGCTGTCGAAGGACGCCGACGAGCCGGGCGTCACCCTCGTCGTCGGCGAGAACTTCGGCGAGGTCGGCGACGGCGCGAAGTCGGTTGCCGTCACGAAGCCCGCCACGGTCTGCAGCCCGCAGCTGTCCTGAGTCAGCGCGCCGGGTTCGGATCCGGCGGCGGGATGAGGTCGAGGCGGCGGGCCAGCCACGGCAGTGTCGGCCCGGTGACCAACGTGTAGATGACGACCATCACGAACACCAGGTTGAAGAGGTGTTCGGAGTCGGTGACGCCGGCCGCGAACGGGATCGTCGCGAGCACGATCGGCACCGCCCCACGCAGGCCGGCCCACGAGAGGAACGTCAGGTCGCGTGGGTTCATCCGCTTGACGACGAACGCCGAGATGACCGACACCGGTCTCGCGACGAACGTCAGCACCAAGCCGGCGACGAGCGCCTCTCCGACCACCGACCAGGTCAGCGTCGACGGTGAGAGCAGCAGCCCGAGCATGACGAACAGGCCGATCTGCGCCACCCACGCGAGGGACGCTGCGAAGTCGGCGGCGTCGTCGCGGTGCGGCAGCCCGCTGTTGCCCATGATCAGCGCGGCGACGTAGACCGCCGCGAAGCCGCTGCCGTGCAGCTGGGACGCCGCTGCGTAACCGAGCATGATCATCGCCAGCATCGCCAGCGGATAGAGCGACGACGACTGCAGGGCGACGCGCCGCAGCAGGCCGCCGCCCGCCCAGCCGATGATCGCGCCGACGACCACGCCGAGCACCAGCTCGCCGACGATGATGAGCGCGATCTGCCACGGGTCGTGGTGATGCAGGCGGCCCTCGCTGATGAGCGTGACGAGCACGGCGGTCGGGGCGTCGTTGAGGCCGGACTCGGCTTCGAGCGTCGTGCGCACGCGCCGCGGGAGCCGCACGGTTCGCAGCACGGAGAAGACGGCAGCGGCGTCGGTCGGCGAGGTGATCGCGCCGAGCAGGATCGACAGCTCCCAGCTGAAGCCCAGCACCCAGTGGCACAGCGCGGCCATGACGAAGACGGAGACGATGACGCCGATCGTCGCCAGCCAGCTCGCCACCGGCATCGACTTGCGCAGCTTGCGCCAGTCGGCGGTGATGCCGCCCTCGGCGATGATGATCGCCAGCGCGGCGAAGCCGAGCGCGTGGGCCACGTTGGCGTCGTCGAAGCGGACGCCGAGCCCGTCCTCCCCGACCACGACGCCCATCAGCAGGAAGAGCAGCAGCGACGGCAACGCCAGTCTGCTGGTGAGTCGCACGGAGAAGATCGCGACGAGGACGATGACCGACGCGAACAGCGCAAACAGGTTGAGGTGCTCCACGTCGAACGTCATTTCGGCCCACCTCTATCCCCAGCGCGTCGTGCGCGAAGCCTATCCACAGGCATATGACAGCCGGATTTCCGAACAGCTGGCCGGGGGCCACCCTCAGGTGTCATCCGACACACGTAGGAGGCCGCATGCTCGCCGACGCGGACGCCGTCCGCGCTCTCGCCGCGATGCTCCGCGCCCGCGCCACCGAGGTCCGCCACGAGGGCGACTACCTCATCGCGAGCTCGGTCGCGCTCGACTGGCGCGGACGTGCGGGCGACGCGATGCGGATCGCCGTGGCCGACGCCGTCGGCGAGATGCGGGCGTCCGCCACGCTGCACGAGCAGGCGGCCGACGCGCTGCACCGTCACGCAGACGCCGTCGAGTCCACGCTGCATGTCTTCGCCGACGCCGCCGGCTTCGTCGGGCATGTCGGGCACGTGGTCGCCGACTTCGTGGGGCTGGACTCCCTGGGGCTCGGATGACCGCGACCATCACCGCCATCGTCGAGCCGCCCGGCGGCGGCATCAGCCTGCCGTCCTCCGACGAGCTCGGGCTGCTCGCCCGCGTCTGCGAGACCCTGGCCGAGGACGTCGTCGGCTGGGTCGCGCTCGGCGCGCGCATCCTGGCCGACCCCGACCTCGTGGCGTCCGGCGCTCTCTCGCCGCTCACGTTCGCCGAGGCCGAGAAGGCCGTCGTCGAGGCGACGATCGGGCCGCGCGGCCTGTCGCAGGCTCGGTGGGCGCTCGCCGCCGTCGCCGAGGGTGTGCGGCTCTTCAACGCCGCCTTCCCCGAGGTCGACCGCGCGGTTGCCAGCCGTCTCGCCGGCGTCGCCTCGCTCGTCTACGGCGGCGAGACAGGCGTCGACGTGCGACCCGTAGGCGCCGGCTCGGTTTCGGATGTCCCGGCCACCCTGCCCGAACTCATGACCGAGCTCGCCTCGGTCAACGCCGAGCCCGACGGCACCATCGAGATCCAGACCCTCACCGCCGCCGACGGCTCGCGCCGCCACGTCGTCTACCTGCCCGGCACCGACGACATGGCCACCCTCCCCGGTCATCGCGATGCCGACCTGCGCGACATGGACGAGAACGTGCGCCTCATCGCGGGCCAGCACACGGCGTACGAAGTGGGCGTCCTCGACGCGCTGGCCGGCGCGGGCGTGAAGCCGGACGAGCCGGTGCTGCTGGCCGGGCACAGTCAGGGCGGCATGGTCGCCGTGGCCGTCGCCACCGCCGCAGCCGGGCTCGGCTACCGCGTCACGAACGTCGTCACCGTCGGCGCGCCCGCGCCCACCGCGCCCCCGCGCGGCACCACCGTGCTCGCGCTCGAGAACGAGGGCGACATCGTGCCGCTCACCGACGGCGCGCTGGCGACCGCCACACCTCAGAAGGTCACCGTCGAGTTCGCGTCAGGCAGCACCGGCATCACCGATGCGCACAGCCTCCGCCACTACATCGAGGGCGCCGAGGCGGTCGAGGAGTCGTCTGACCCCCGCCTCCGTGGCGTGGCCGGCGAGGTCGACGCCTTCCTCGACGTCCCGGACGCCACCGTCACCGCCCGCACCTACGTCCTCACCCGCCACTGATGCCGACTCGTCCCATCTTGCGCCGACTCGTCGCATCTTTACGCGATGTCCGCCACAAAGTCCGACAGCTGGGTCAGATTGCGGCACTCCGTCATCGGCACGATCGCGCCGTACTTGCTCGCGTCGGAGTCGCCGGTGTCCCAGTGGCGCCGCGCCTCCGGGTTGAGCCACCAGGCGTTCTTGACCCTCTTGCGGACGTCGGCCAGTGCGTCCAGTGCGAGGTCGGAGTAGTTGTTGCGGGCGTCGCCGAGGATGAGCAGCGACGACTTCGGCGACAGGGCGTCCGCGTGCTCGTCGGCGAACAGGCGCAACGCACGGCCGTAGTTGGTCCGGCCGAAGCGGGAGGCGAACTCGGTCGCCTTCGTCAGCTCGGTCATGACGTCGACCATGTCGGCACCGGGCGTGAAGTACTCCGTGACCTCGTGGATCTGGTCGACGAACGTGAACGCGCGCACCTTGCCGAACACCTCGCGCAGCGCGAAGACGAGCAGCAGCGTGAACGAGGCGAAGTTCGACACCGAGCCGCTCACGTCGCACAGCACGACCAGCTCGGTGCGGTGCGGCCGCTTCGGCTTGTGGTGAGTGACGATCGGCACGCCGCCGGTGTCGAGGGACGAACGCATCGTCCGGCGGATGTCGAGCGGCCCACGCCGTCGCTGGTGCTGCTCGCGCGCCAGCCGGTTCGCGAGCCGCCGGGCGAGCGGGTAGATCTCGCGGCGCATGAGGTCGAGGTCGGCGCGGCGCGCGGTGAGGAAGTCGAGGCGCTCGATCGTCGGCTTCACCGCGACGGTGGCGATCTGCGCGGGGCCCTTCTCCTCGGCGATGCGCCGCCGGGCGTCGGCCTCGACCATCGCGCCGTACGACGCCGTCCGCTTGCTCGCGACGCGCTCGGCCTCCTCCTCGGTCCAGCCGTCGCGCCGCAGGCCCTGGATCAGCTTGGCCACGAGCTCCTCGGTGCCGAGCCGGCGCATCGTCGTGTACGACGACCACGACGACATGCCCGGGCCCCGCCCCGGCATCGAGCCGAAGCGCGCCACCGCCTCGGCGGCCAGGGCGCGCAGCCGCTCCATGTCGTTGTCGAAGAGCGCCTCGGCCAGGTCGTCCCGGAACCTCTCCAGCGCCTCGGCGTTGTCCTTGCTCACGCCTTCCTCGGCGATGCGCGAGGCCGTGCCGTCGCCGAGCATCGCCGGGAAGTAGAGCTCGAAGAGCTGCTCGAAGGTCGGGCGCTGGCTGCGCTTCTTGACGACGGTGGCGGCGTACGCGTCGCGGAACATCGCGCGCTCCCCCCAGCTCAGGACGCCGTTCTCGTCGTCGGCGCGGCCGAGCACCGACAGCGCGGCCACGGCGTCGAGCCCCTCGGTGAGCGACACCGGGATGCCCGCGGCTCGCAGAGCCTCGAGAAACTCGATGTGCCGGTCGACGAGCGTCATCGGGATCCCTGGCGCGGTGCGCAGCGGCGTGCTGGGGTGATCATGCGCGGAGCTTCAGCTCCTTGATGGCACGGTCCTGGTCGGAGACGTGCTTGAGCACGACGCCGAGCGTATCGTCGACGACCTTCTCGTCGAGGTCGCCGATCTGCAGCGCGATGAGCGTGCGCGCCCAGTCGACCGACTCGGCGATCGACGGCGCCTTCTTGAGCTCGAGCTCACGCAGCCGCGCGACGACGGTGACGAGCTGCTCAGCCACCCGGTGGTCGATCTCCGGCACCTGCGACACGACGATCTCGCGCTCCCGCTCGGCGCTCGGGTAGTCGAGATGCAGGTAGAGGCAGCGACGCTTCACGGCCTCGGAGAGCTCGCGGGCCGCATTCGAGGTGAGAATGACGAACGGCTTGCGGACCGCCTCCATCGTGCCGAGCTCGGGGATCGTCACCTGGAAGTCGCTGAGCACCTCGAGCAGCAGGCCCTCGACCTCGACGTCGGTCTTGTCGACCTCGTCGATGAGCAGCACGGTCGGCTCGCTGCGTCGGATCGCCGTCAGCAGCGGGCGGGTGAGCAGGAACTCCTCGCTGAAGATGTCGTCGTGGGTCTCCTCCCAGGCCTGGTCACCGCTCGCCTGGATACGGAGAAGCTGCTTCTTGTAGTTCCACTCGTAGAGCGCCCGCGCCTCGTCGAGGCCCTCGTAGCACTGCAGGCGGACGAGCTCGGCACCCGTCGTGCGGGAGATCGCCTTGGCCAGCTCGGTCTTGCCGACGCCGGCCGGCCCCTCGACGAGCACCGGCTTCTCGAGCGCACCCGCGAGGAAGGCGGTGGTCGCGGTCGACGGATCGGCGAGGTAGCCGACGGCGGCGAGCTTCGCGGCGGCATCGGCGGGCGAGGAGAACCAGGTCACCGTGGCATCCTGCCGGATGGAGTGTGAGGTGAACCATCCTGTCCAGGTTCCGCAGCCACAGTCGTTTCACAGGAATCCCGCGCCCGGATCTCAGCGCCGGCTCAGTCTGACGCGGCAGACTGAGCGTCGTGACTGGTCAGAAGCCGCGCGTGCTGGTCGTCGACGACGACAAGGCCGTGCGTGAGTCGCTGCGGCGTTCGCTGGAGTTCAACGGCTACGAGGTCGCGCTCGCGGCCGACGGCGCCGAGGCGCTGGCCGTGCTCGCATCCAGCGGCGCGGCCGGTGGCCACACCGACCTCGTGGTGATGGACGTGATGATGCCGCGCCTCGACGGCATCGAGACCACCAAGGCCCTGCGCACCGCGGGCAACGACGTGCCGATCCTGGTGCTCACCGCCCGCGACGCCGTGGGCGACCGCGTCGAGGGCCTCGACGCCGGCGCCGACGACTACCTCACCAAGCCGTTCGCCCTCGACGAGCTGCTGGCTCGCCTGCGCGCACTGCTGCGTCGCGTCGTCCCGGACGACGAGCAGGCCGACGAGGTGCTCCAGTTCTCGGACCTGACGATGAACCTCATCACCCGCGAGGTCTACCGCGGCGCGCGCAGCATCGAGCTGACCCGCACCGAGTTCACGCTGCTCGAGATGTTCCTGCGTCGACCTCGGCGCGTCCTCGAGCGCAGCTTCATCCTCGAAGAGGTCTGGGGCTACGACTTCCCGACGACCGCCAACTCGCTCGAGGTCTACGTCGGCTACCTGCGACGCAAGACCGAAGCCGAGGGCGAGTCCCGCCTCCTCCACACCGTCCGCGGCATCGGGTACGTCCTCAAGGAGTCCTAGGCCGTGGCGACGGCTCCTTACCGGCGGTCGCTGGCGACGCGCGTGACGGCGCTCGCGACCCTGGCCGTCGGACTGGTCGTGGCGATCGTGGCGGCGGTGACGTATCTGACCGTCCGCAACCAGCTGCAGGGCTCGCTCGACAGCACGCTGCTGCAGCGTGCCCACACGGCGGCCAACGTCTACCTGCTCGAGGCGGAGACCGGCAGCGTCATCCCGAGCTGGGCGCTCGATGCCGGCGACGTGCGCCTGGCCACCCTGACCGCCGCCGGCACTGTCTACGTGCCCGACAGCGAGGCGCGGGCGTTTCCCAAGGTAGGCGGCGCAGAGCTTGCCGTCGCGATCGGCAGCAGCAGCTACAGCCTCCGGACGGCCTCGCTCAACGGCGACACCTACCGCGTCGCGGCGGTACCGATCATGCCCGGACACGCACTCGTCGTCGCGCAGTCGCTCGCCGGGCAGGATCGCATCCTCGACCGGGTCGGACTGGTGATGCTGCTGGTCGGCATCGGTGGCGTGATCGCGGCCGGCGTGGCCGGCTGGGCGGTCGCGACGGGCGGCCTGCGTCCCGTCCGCCGTCTGACCGCCGACGTCGAGCGGATCGCCCGCACCGAGGATCTCACTCCGCTGCCCGTCGACGGCGAGGACGAGATCGCCCGGCTCGCGCGGTCGTTCAACGATGTACTGGTCGCCCTCTCCGCCTCGCGCGATCGGCAGCGTCAGCTCGTCGCGGACGCCGGGCACGAGCTGCGCACTCCCTTGACCTCGATGCGCACCAACATCGACCTGCTCGCCCAAGCCGACGACCACCTCGAGCCCGCCCAGCGCGCCGAGCTGCTCGGCGACGTCCGCGCCCAGATGGAGGAGCTCACGACGCTCATCGGGGATCTCGTCGAGCTCGCCCGCGACGAGCCGCTGCGCCCGGTCTTCGAGCCGCTCGATCTCACCGAGGTGCTCGCTCGAGCTGTCGAGCGCGTCCGGCGTCGCGGCCCGAGCCTTACCTGGGAAGTCGACGCACAGCCCTGGTTCGTGCTCGGCGAGGCGTCGGCGCTCGAGCGCGCGATCACCAATCTGCTCGACAACGCGGCCAAGTGGAGTCCGGCCGAGGGCACCGTCCGCGTCACCCTGCAGCAGGGCGTCCTGACCGTGGACGACGAAGGCCCGGGCATCGCCGAGGCCGACCTGCCGCACATCTTCGACCGCTTCTACCGCTCGACCGAGTCGCGCGGGATGCCCGGCTCCGGGCTCGGGCTCTCGATCGTCCGGCAGACCGCCGAGCGGCACTCCGGCACGATCGTGGCCGGCGCCTCACCGCAGGGCGGCGCCCGCCTGACCCTCACCGTGCCGGGCTCGGCCCGCCCCGCCCCGGCGACCCACCCGTAGGGCGGTGCCTGCCGCGTAGGTGCCCTCCGTCAGCCGGTGGTCGTGTTGGCCACCGACTCGCGCCAACTGCGCTCGAACGGCAGCCGCCAGGCGTGCGGCGCGATGAGCTGGTGGATGGCGTTCGGGCCCCACGAGCCCGGGTTGTAGAGCCGCACCGGGGGCGGGTTGTCGAGCAGCGGCTGGCTGACCTCCCAGAGCCGCTCGATGCCGTCGGCGGTGGTGAAGAGGGTGTGGTCGCCGCGCATCGCGTCGTGGATGAGCCGCTCGTACGCCTCGAGCACG
>Ga0164242_10002643_pt1 | contig 20733 bp, 22 predicted proteins | sample OricomgcompostMG_FD_108783 | JGI IMG/M metagenome (GOLD analysis project Ga0164242, IMG submission 108783) | Miracle-Growth compost microbial communities from Emeryville, California, USA - Original compost - Miracle growth compost (MG) ... | reverse complement strand
TGCGTCATCGGCACCCGCGCCGCCGCCTGGGCGCCGGTCCGTGACCTGGGTCTGCTCGCGTGCTGGGACGACGGTGACGATCTGCTGGCGGAGCCGCGTTCGCCATACCCCCAGACCCGCGAGGTGCTGCGCGCGCGTGCCGGTCACGAGCGGGCGGCCCTGCTGCTCGGCGGGTTCGCACGCTCGGTGCCGGTGCAACGCTGGCTGGAGACCGGTGCGGTGCGAGACGTCAGCACCCGGACCGTGCCCGGTAGCGTTCCACGTGTTGTCGTGGCCGGCGACGAGCGTGAGGTGGAGCGGGCCGGCGCCGCGGCACACGCGCACCTGCCACCGGTCGCCTGGTCCACCGCCCACGCCGCCCTGGCCGACGGTCCGGTGCTGGTGCAGGTGCCGCGGCGCGGCTACCTGCCGACACTTCGCTGCGGTCAGTGCCGGCAGATCGCCCGGTGCGGTGAGTGCCACGGTCCGCTCGGGCTGGCCTCGCCCACGGCGCCCGCTGTATGCCGTTGGTGTGGGCGGCAGGCGAGCCCCTGGCGGTGCACCGAGTGCTACGGCACCAGCCTGCGGGCGGCCGTCGTGGGGGCGCGGCGCACGGCCGAGGAGTTGGGGCGGGCGTTTCCCGGCACCACGGTGCTCCGGTCCGGGGCCGGGGAGGTGCTCGGCCACGTCGGCCCGGAGCCGAAGCTGGTGATCGCAACGCCGGGTGCGGAGCCGGTGGCCGACTCCGGTTACGCCGCAACCCTCCTGCTGGACGCGTGGGCGCTGCTCGACCGATCCGCACTGGACGCCGGGGAGGAGACGCTGCGCCGGTGGCTGGCCGCCGCCGCGCTCACCCGCCCGGCAGCACAGGGGGGCGCCGTCGTGGTGTGCGGCGCCGCATCGGGGGTCACCTTGCCGCCCGTCGAGGCACTCGTGCGGTGGGCGCCGGCGACGTTTGCCGAGCGGGAGCTGGCAGCACGCCGCGAGTTGGACCTGCCCCCCGCGTCCTGGATGGCTCTGGTGACGGGGGGCCCCGCCGACCTGGCAGCGTTCGCGGACTCCGCCCGCCACGCCCTCGACGGCAGCATTCCGCTCGAACGCATCGGTCCCATGCCACCGCCCGGCGGCGGCGAGGGGACCGCATTGTTGCTGCGGACCGCACTCGTGCACGCTCCGGCGGCCGCGCGGGCGGTCGCGGCCGCTCGTGCGGTGCGCAGCGCACGCAAGCTGCCGGGCAGCGTCACCGTCCGCGTCGACCCCACCGGCGCACTCCTGTGAATCTCCCCGACTCCGGCCCCGCCCCGGCAACCGACCCACCTGCCGGCATCGCTACTGTCTGAGTGATGAATTCGCAGCAAGTGCTGACCGCAGAGGAGCCTGATCTGAAGCCGTCGCCGGTGGACGCCGTCGTCTTCGACCTCGGCAATGTGCTGATCGACTGGGACCCGCGGCCGGCGATCGCCGCGGGCGTCGGTGACGAGCGGGCCGCCGCGTTCCTCACCGGCGGTGAATTCGACTTCGGTGCCTGGAACCTCGCACAGGACGCCGGTCGGACCTTCGCGGAGGGCGAGGCCGTGGCAACGGCGCAGTTCCCGCACTTCGCAGCCGAGATCCGTTCCTACCGAGCCAATTTCGGCGAGTCCCTGCGCGGGCCGATCGACGGCACGGTCGCCATACTCAAGCAGTTGCACGCTGCCGGGATCCCCCTGGTCGCGCTCACGAACTGGTCGGCGGAGACCTTCCCGGTCGCACTCGACAAGTTCGACTTCCTCGACCTCTTCGAGGACATCGTCGTCTCGGGCGAGGAGGGCGTCGCCAAACCGGACCCGGAGATCTTCGAGGAGCTCGCCGACCGCGTGCGTCACCTCGGCAGCCTCGACGACTGCGTGTTCATCGACGACAAGCTGGCCAACGTGCAGGCCGCCACCCTCGCGGGCATGGACGCCATCGTGTTCACCAGCCCCGAGGAACTGCGCGCCGACCTGCTGGTGCGCGGGCTCCCGGTCGAACGGTAGGGAGGCCGTATGTCGATCACGCCCATCCGGCTCTACGGAGACCCGGTGCTGCGCACCCCGGCCGCTGCGGTCACCACCTTCGACAAGGAGCTTCGCACCCTTGTCGCGGACCTGACCGACACGATGCTGGACGCTCCCGGGGCCGGACTGGCGGCCCCACAACTGGGCGTCGGGTTACGGGTGTTCACCTACCACGTCGACGGTGTGCTCGGACATCTCGTCAACCCGGACCTCAACCTGTCGGGTGAGCTGGAGGAGGACGAGGAAGGCTGCTTGTCGATCCCGGAGTTCTCCTGGCCGACGCCGCGGTCCGTCTCGGTGGTGGCTCGTGGTTTCGACATGTATGGCGAGCCGCTCACCCTGCAGGGCAGTCATCTGCTCGCCCGGTGCATCCAGCACGAGACGGACCACCTGGACGGCATCCTCTTCATCGACCGGCTCGACAAGGAGCAGCGCAGGCTCGCGCTCAAGGAGATCCGCGCTGCCGAATGGGCGGGTCTGCCGGGGCCGATCGTGCGCGACAGCCCGCACGCCAACCCGACCTACGGAGCCTGAGATGCGCGTCGTCTTCGCCGGCACACCCGAGGTGGCGTTGCCCAGCCTGCGGGCGATCGCAGCCTCACCGCACGAGATCGTCGGCATCGTCACCCGGCCGGACGCGCCGGCCGGGCGGGGCCGCACGCTGCGCCCGTCGCCGGTCGGCGAGCTCGGTGCGGAGCTGGGGGTGCCGGTGCTCAAGCCGCGGTCGGCCAAGGACGCGGATTTCGCCACGGAACTGGCGGCATTGCGGCCGGACGTGTGCCCGGTGGTCGCCTACGGCTCCTTGGTGCCGCGCAGGATCATCGACATACCGCGTTTCGGGTGGGTCAACCTGCACTTCTCGCTGTTGCCCGCCTGGCGGGGGGCGGCACCGGTGCAGCACGCGATCCTGCACGGCGACGAGGTGACCGGCGCGACGGCGTTCCTGCTCGAGGAGGGCATGGACACCGGCCCGGTGCTCGGCACGATGACCGAGACCATCCGCCCGGCCGACACCAGTGGCGCCCTGCTGGGGCGGTTGGCCGAGGCGGGCGCCGGACTGCTCGTCGCCGCTCTCGACGGGCTGGAGCGTGGTTCGATCACCCCGGTGCCGCAGTCTGCTGACGGGGTTTCCATGGCGCCGAAGATCACCGTTGCTGATGGTGAGATCCTTTGGAACGCACCCGCTTTCGCGATCGATCGACGGGTCCGTGCCTGCACTCCGGCACCGGGCGCGTGGACGACGTTCCGTGAGACGCGGCTGAAGATCGGCCGACTGAAGCCGGCCGCACCCGATGACCTGCAGCTGGCGCCCGGCGAGCTGCGGACCACCAAGAAGGCTGTGTATGTCGGGACCGGCACCACACCGGTGTGCCTGGACGTCGTGCAGCCGCACGGCAAGAAGGCCATGCCGGCTGCGGACTGGGCTCGCGGCGTGCGCGTCGACGAAGGAGAGACTCTCCGGTGATGACCCCACCACATTCTTCCCCCGCTCCGCTCCACCGGATACCCGTCGACACGCTCGGGACGGCGCTCGGCGGGGGCCTCCAGTGAACAACAGCGAGCAAGGTGGCGGGTTCCGCGATGAGCGCGGTCGTCAGCGCCCCGCGTCACGGCGCGCCGGCGGTAAGAACCGCACCGCCACGCGGCCGGCGGATCGGCGTCGCGGTGGGGACCCCACGCGCAAGGCCGCGTGGGAGGTCATGCGCGCGGTGGCCGACGGAGCCTACGCGAACCTGGAGCTGCCCAAGGTGCTCCGTGCGGCGGGTCTGCACGGTCGCGACGCCGCGTTCGCGACCGAGCTGACGTATGGCGCGATCCGTATGCACGGGCTGTACGACGCCGTCATCGAGTTCGCGGCGGGGCGGCCGGTCGGGCAGATCGATCCGCCCGTGCTGGACACGCTGCGACTCGGCGCCCACCAGATCCTCGGCATGCGGGTTCCGCCGCACGCTGCGGCGTCGGAGACGGTGGCGCTGGCCCGCGAGGTGAACGGCACCGGTGCCTCCGGATTCGTCAACGCGGTGTTGCGGCGGATCACCGAGCGCACCCGCGAGGAGTGGGTCCGCGAGGTCACGGCAGGGCGGTCGCGCGAGGATGCGCTGGCCGTCGAGCACTCGCACCCGGCGTGGGTGGTGCGTGCGCTGCGCGGAGCGTTGCGGTCCGGGGGAGTCGCCGACGAGGCCGAGCTGGACGCGGCGCTGGTCGCGTTGCTGGAGGCGGACAACGCCGCGCCGGCCGTGTCGCTGGTCGCCCGTCCCGGCCTGGCGACCGTGCAGGAGCTGGTCGACGCCGGCGCGCAGCCATCGACGTTGTCACCCGTCGGTGCGGTGCTGCCCGGCGGCGACCCGGCCGACCTACCGGCGGTCCGGCAGACCCGGGCGGCGGTGCAGGACGAGGGGTCGCAGCTGGTGGCGATCGCGCTCGCGACCGCGCCACGTCAGGGCGAGGGGCCGCAGGAGTGGCTCGACCTGTGTGCGGGGCCGGGAGGCAAGGCGGCCCTGCTGGCCGCACTGTCGCACGATCAGCCCGACGTCACCGTCTTCGTCAACGAGGTCAGTGAGCACCGCACCGAGCTCGTCCGGCGCACCATGCGTGCCGCGATCGATGCGGGTGTCGAGGTGATGATCGGCACCGGGGACGGGCGCGACCTGGGAGCCGAGGAGCCGAACACCTACGACCGGGTGCTGGTCGACGCGCCGTGCACCGGTCTCGGCGCGCTGCGGCGCCGGCCGGAGGCGCGCTGGCGCCGGACCCCGAGCGACGTCACGGACCTCACCACCATCCAGGCAGAGCTGCTGTCCTCGGCGCTCGACGCCACGAAACCGGGAGGCGTGGTCGCTTACGTCACCTGCAGTCCACACGTCGCGGAGACCACCGAGGTGGTGCGGTCGGTGACCGCCGGCCGGGCCGATGTCGCAGTGGAGGACGCACAGCCGCTCTTCCGGGACGCCGCAGGCGAGCAGATCCGGGATCTCGGTGACGGGCCGACGGTCCAGCTGTGGCCGCACCTGCACGGCACCGATGCGATGTTCTTCGCTCTGTTGCGCAAGAAGTGAATCCCTCAATCCAGCAACACGATTCGTCACGAGAAACCTGGAGGACGCGTGCTGATCGCACCGAGCATCCTGTCGGCCGACTTCGCCAACCTCGAGCGCGACCTGCACCGGATCGCGAACGCGGACTGGGCACACGTCGACGTCATGGACTATCACTTCGTGCCCAATCTGACCCTCGGCCTGCCGGTCGTGGAGGCGCTGCAGCGCGTCAGCCCGATCCCGCTGGACTGCCACCTGATGATCGAGGACCCCGACCGGTGGGCGCCCGCCTACGCCGAGGCGGGCGCGCACAGCGTGACCTTCCACATCGAGGCGGCGCGTGACCCCCGGATGCTCGCGACGGACCTGCACGCGGCCGGCGCCAAGGCCTGTATGGCGCTCAAACCCGGCACACCTTTCGCACCGTACGAGGAGCTGCTGGACGTGGTGGACATGGTCCTGGTCATGACCGTGGAGCCGGGGTTCGGCGGGCAGAGCTTCATGGCCGACCAGCTGCCCAAGGTCCGCGAGGTGCGGCAGGCGATCGATCGGCGAGGAGGGGAGATCCGCATCGAGGTCGACGGCGGCGTCGCGGCGTCCACGATCGAGCAGTGCGCCGGGGCCGGGGCCGACGTATTCGTCGCGGGCTCAGCGGTTTACGGCGCCGAGGACGTCGCCGGTGCGGTCGACGAGCTGCGGGCGCTCGCGCTGGCGTGCTCCGGTCACGCCTGACCCGTCGGGTGCCGTGTCATAATGAAGCCGAACGTGCTCCGGGGTCGGTGAAATTCCGAGCCGGCGGTGATAGTCCGCGACCCGGCTGTTTCGGCAGCCGGTTGACCTGGTGGAACTCCAGGACCGACGGTTAAAGTCCGGATGGGAGGCGCACGTTGGGGCCTGCCCTGCGGCAGACCCCGGCGGCAGTGCAGGCCAGTCGGTCCGCACAACCGCTCGTCACCCCCGGAGCCCGGTGAGACCGGACCGGAAGGAGTGGCGAGGCGGTGCACAACCCCTCAGTCTTCGAGCAGCCGATGCGCGCTGCGCTCGAGCTGGCTGCGCGCGGCCCCGTTGCCGACCCGAACCCGCGGGTCGGTTGCGTGATCGAGCGCGACGGTGTGGTGGTGGGCCGCGGCTGGCACGCGGGCGCAGGCACACCGCACGCCGAGGTCGTGGCCCTGACCGAGGCAGGAGAGCTCGCTCGCGGTGCGACCGCGTACGTCACCCTCGAGCCGTGCGCTCATCAGGGCCGTACCGGCCCGTGCACCGCAGCACTCAGTGCTGCCGGAGTGTCACGGGTGGTCTACGCGCAGCGTGACCCGAACCCGGTCGCACAAGGCGGAGCAGCGGTGCTTCGCGAGCGCGGTGTCGAGGTGCACGGCGGGCTGCTCGCCGCTGAGGCGCAACTCCTCAACGAAACCTGGGCTTTCGCCGTCTCGCACGGACGTCCCTGGATCAGCTGGAAGTTCGCGATGACGGTGGACGGCAGATCCGCTGCCGCGGACGGCACGAGCCAGTGGATCAGCAACCCGGAATCACGCGCGGAAGTGCACGAACTGCGCCGGCGGGTCGGGGCGGTACTGGTCGGCACCGGCACCGCGCTCGCGGACGACCCGCAGCTGACGGCGCGTTCGGAGGCGGGTGACCTCGTCGGGCGTCAGCCGTTGCGCGTGGTCGTCGGCGAGCGTGAGCTGCCTGCTGCGGCACGCGTGTTCGATGATGCCGCTCCGACGGTGCACCTACGCACACGCGACCCGCAGGTCGCGCTCAAGGATCTGCACGCCCGTGGCGTGCGGTCCGTGCTGCTCGAAGGCGGTGCGACACTCGGCGCGGCGTTCCAGCGGGCTGGTCTCGTCGACGAACTCATCGCGTATGTCGCGCCGGTGCTGCTCGGCGCCGGCACGGCGGCGGTGGCCGACCTCGGTGTCCGCACCCTGTCGGACGCCCCCATCTGGACCCTGCACGACGTGCGGCGACTCGCCGACGACGTGCGACTCACCTATCGGAGGAAGTGACGTGTTCACCGGCATCGTCGAAGAGCTCGGAACAGCGAAAGCGATTGAGCGACAGGGTGACTCGGCTCGCCTGACGCTCGGGGCGCACAAGGTGCTCGATCAGGTGGAGCACGGTGCCTCGATCGCGGTCAACGGAGTGTGCCTGACGGTCGTGGAGCACACGACGGACGAGTTCACGGTCGACGTGATGGCCGAGACGCTGGACCGCAGCAGCCTGGGCGCGCTGAGTCCGGGAGGGCAGGTCAACCTGGAGCGTGCCATGCGCGCCGACGGCCGGCTGGACGGGCACATCGTGCAAGGACATGTCGACGGTGTCGTCACGGTTCTGGGACGCCAGGAACACGAGCACTGGACCGAGGTGCGGCTGTCGTTGCCGGCCGCGCTGGCGCCATACGTCGCCGAGAAGGGTTCGGTCGCCCTCGACGGGGTGTCCCTGACCGTCGCGTCGGTCACCGACGACGCCTTCACGGTGTGTCTGATCCCGACGACGCTGCGGTTGACGACGTTCGGGGAGCGTGCGACCGGCGATCCCGTGAACATCGAGGTGGACGTGCTCGCGAAGTATGTCGAGCGCATGGTGGGACTGAACGAGCGAGGAGACCAGGAGTGAACTTCTTCGAGCACCTCTACGATGCGTCGATCACCATCGGCGGTCACGGCATCACCTGGCGGGAGATCGTCGGCAACCTCTTCGGACTGGCATCGGCGATCGGGGGCATGCGGCGCAAGGTCTGGGCGTGGCCGGTCGGCATCGTCGGCAATGCGCTGCTCTTCACCGTCTTCTTCGCACTCGGCTTCACCGCCCACGGCGGACAGGTGATGTTCGGGCAGGCGGGCCGGCAGGTGTTCTTCATCATCACCTCGATCTACGGGTGGTGGGTCTGGCAGCGCAACAAGGCGGGACGCCGCCCCGACGCTCCCGCGGTGCAGCCCCGGTGGGCAACCGGGACCGAGCGCCTCGGATACCTCGGATTCTGGCTGGTCGCAGTGGTTCTCGTGCAATGGAGCAGCCGGGTGATCGGGGTCGGCTGGACGCCGCCGAGTTGGTACTACTGGGCGGACGCCTGGATCTTCGTGGGGTCGATCGTGGCGACCTTCGCCATGGCGCGTGGCTGGAACGACTTCTGGCTGGCCTGGATCGCGGTGGACCTCGTCGGGGTTCCCGAGCTGATCCACTTCGAGTACTACCCGTCGGCCGCGCTGTACGCGTTCTACGCGTGCTTTGTGATTTGGGGCTTCTTCGTGTGGTTGCGGGTGAGCCGTCGAGCGGGCGACAGGTCCGCGGTGAATGAAGAGTTGGTGAGGTCATGACTGATCGGATCGAGGCCGCACTGGCCGAAATCGCCGCTGGCAGACCGGTGCTCGTCGCGGACGACGCGGACCGGGAGAACGAGGTGGACCTCGTGATCGCCGCGCAGCACGCGGACGCACGCTGGATCGGCTGGGCGGTCCGGTACGGGTCGGGCGTGATCTGCGCACCGATGCCGCACGAGGTCGCCGATCGCCTCGGTCTACCGCCGATGGTGCGAGACAACGAGGATCCGAAAGGCACGGCATACACGATCTCCGTGGACAGGGCCGGCCTCGCCACCGGGATCAGCGCCGCCGAACGTGCGAAGACCCTTGCCGCACTGGCCGACCCGAGCTCGGTCGTCGCGGACTTCACCCGGCCCGGGCACGTCTTCCCGCTGCGCGCCCGCGAAGGGGGAGTGCTCGAGCGCACCGGCCACACCGAGGCCGCAGTCGATCTGGCCCGGCTTGCGGGGTGTTCACCGGTCGGTGCGATCGTCGAGCTCGTGCATGACGACGGGTCGATGATGCGGCTCGGGGACGCCGAGGAGCTGGCCGCCCGGGAGGGGCTGGTCGTGATCACGATCGAGGACCTCGTCGCGTGGCGCAAGGTGCACGACCGCGTGCTGTGCCGGGCCCGCACCAAACTGCCCACGCCGAACGGCACGTTCACGATGTTCGGCTACACCGATCTGCTCACCGGCCATGACCACGTGGCGCTCGTGTCCCCGCAGGGCATTTCAGACGAATCTCCTCTTGTCCGTGTGCATTCGGAGTGTCTGACAGGAGACGCGTTCGGCTCGACGCGGTGCGACTGCGGGCCCCAGCTGGCCGAGTCCATGCGTCGGATCGGCGGTGGTGGTGGGGTGATCATCTATCTGCGTGGGCATGAAGGACGAGGTGTTGGCCTGCTCGACAAGCTGCGCGCCTACGAGTTGCAGGACAGCGGATTCGACACCGTCGATGCGCAGACCGAGCTGGGCCTGCCGATCGATGACCGCGAGTTCGGTGCCGCTGCGGCGATTCTGCGCGACCTCGGCGTCAGCTCGATGCGCCTGCTCACGAACAACCCACAGAAGGAGAGGCAGTTGGCGGCGTTGGGGCTACAGGTCGACCGGGTGCCGTTGGTCACCGGCCGTACCGTCAACAACAGTCGCTACCTCGACACCAAGCGGGACCGCCTGGGCCACCAACTGGGAGACACAGCATGAGCGGACACGGCGCACCGGCGCCCGAGGTGGTGGACGGCAGCGGGCTGCGCGTGGCCGTCGTGGCGGCGTCCTGGCACGAGCAGGTCATGGACGGGCTCATCGACGGTGCGCGCCGTGGACTCGAATCGAGTGGCATCAGGGACGCCGTAGTGGTCCGGGTGCCGGGCACGTTCGAGCTGTCGGTGGCGTGTGCGCGGCTCGCCCCGTCATACGACGCCCTGGTGGCGCTCGGTGTGGTGATCCGCGGTGGCACACCGCACTTCGACTACGTGTGTACGGCGGCCACGCATGGCCTGACGGACGTGTCGGTCCGCACGGGCACCCCTGTCGGCTTCGGTGTGCTGACCTGTGACGACGATGCGCAGGCGTTGGACCGCGCAGGACTCCCGGAGTCGGCCGAGGACAAGGGTTTCGAAGCTGCGACCGCAGCTGTGGCCACTGCCGTGACGCTGGCCGCGTGTGGCGACCGGCCCAGCTCCGCCGGATGACGTGCCGGGATGATCCCCGGCGGCGCCTGGCGCCATACAACAGGGATCAGAGTGTGGTCCAGCTGCCGCCGGGAAGTTCGGTGCAATTAGCCTTGGCTGACGTGAAGACGTTCGATCAGCTGTTTGCTGAGCTAGGGACCAAGGCGAAGGACCGGCCCGCCGATTCGGGCACCGTGCGTGAACTCGACGCCGGCGTGCATTTCATCGGCAAGAAGATTGTCGAGGAAGCTGCCGAGGTCTGGATGGCGGCAGAGCATGAGGGCGTGGAGCGAACCGCCGAGGAGATCAGCCAGTTGCTGTACCACCTGCAGGTGCTGATGGTCGCCCAGGACATCACGCTGGAGGACGTCTATGCCCACCTCTGAGATGCTGCGCGTGGCCATGCCCAACAAGGGCGCGCTCGCCGAGGCGAGTGCTCAGATCATGCGGGAGTCCGGCTACCGGGTGCGTAGGGAGTCCAAGGAGCTCGTGGTCGTCGACGCGGAGCAGCAGGTGGAGTTGTTCTACCTGCGGCCGCGTGACATCGCCGTGTATGTCGGCCGTGGTCACCTCGACGTCGGCATCACCGGCCGGGACCTGTTGCTCGACTCCGGCGCACCCGCGACTGAGGTGATGCAGCTCGGCTTCGGCGCGTCCACGTTCCGGTACGCCGCGCGCACGGGGGAGATCTCGTCGGTCGGTGAGCTTGCCGGCAAACGAATCGCGACCAGCTTCGCGGGCTTGGTGCGCAAGGACTTGGCCGACAAGGGGATCGACGCCTCCGTGGTCCACCTCGACGGTGCCGTGGAGACCGCGGTGACGCTGGGCGTGGCCGATGTGATCGCCGATGTCGTGGAGACCGGCACGACGCTGCGCAATGCCGGCCTCGAGGTCTTCGGCGACCCGATCCTGCGTTCCGAAGCGGTCCTCATCCGGCCACAGGACCGGGCGGAACCCGACGATGCCGTCGAGGTGCTGATCCGGCGTCTGCAGGGCGTCCAGACGGCGAACCGCTACGTGATGATGGATTACGACATTCGGGTGGAGCTGGTCGAGCAGGCCTGCGCCCTGACGCCGGGCCTGGAGTCGCCGACCGTGTCGCCGCTGCATCGCGAGGGGTATGTCGCGGTCCGTTCGATGGTGCCGCGCTCCTCCACGAACTCCGTGATGGACCGGCTCTACGAGATCGGCGCACGCGCGATCCTCGTCACCGAGATCGCAGCCTGCCGGTTGTGACGGCCGTGACATCGCACTCGGGCCACACCCTGCCTGCCTATGCAACGTTCCGGCCGCGCCGGTCGCGATTCGTCAGCGTCGGCGTTGCGGTCGCGCTCGTCGTGGTGTTCGTCATCGTGGCAGTGCGGATCCCGCATGGCGGCGTGACCGGCTGGAACACCCCCGACTCGGTGGCGATGGTCGCCTTCGGTGTGGCGGTCGCGGCGTTCCTGTTGCGGTACGCGTTCGTGCACGCGACGCCGACCCCCGAGGGCCTGCACGTCACCAATCTGATCGTTTCGCGCGACGTGGACTGGGCCGAGATCGTCAATGTGCAGTTCGGCAACGGCGCGCCCTGGCTGACTCTTGAACTCAGTGACACCGAGACGCTCGCAGTGATGGCCGTGCAGCGGTCCGATGGCGCCTTCGCCGAGGCGGAGGCCCGTCGGCTCGCAGCGCTCGTCGAGGCCCACAACCGCCCCCCGCGCGACGACTGAGTCGAGCCTGTGTCGAGACCGCGTCTTGATCAGTGAGTCCACTTGTGACTGGGGGTTATTCGGCGGGTGTGGTGGTGTAGGTGCGTCCCGACGGGCTGGTCCAGGTGCATACACCGTCGGGTGTCATGCTGACTGACCAGCCGGTGTCTTGCTTTGCCCGGTGATGGTGGCGACACAGGGTTTGCAGGTTGGTCGGGGTGGTGGGTCCGGTCGGCCAGGCGATGACGTGGTCCAGGTCGCAGTAACGGGCCGGGCGGGTGCAGCCGGGGAACCGGCAGTGCTGGTCCCGGGTGCGCACGAAGTTCGCGAGTCTGGTGCCGGGACGGTAGGTGTTCTGGCCGGTTTCGACGGTGACGCCGGTGTCGGCATCGACCAGCGCACGGGTGATCGTGGTCCCGAAAGAGCGGGAGATCGCTTGGATGACGGATGCGGGGATGACTCCGACCCCGGGTACCAGGGCGTCGCCCAACCACGCGACACCGGCTGGTGTCTTTGATGCTGCCGTCGGTGCCACAGCAGAGTTCTCGCCTGCCACTGCTGGTGGTATGGCGTGTGGGGGTGGCCAGGACAGTGCGGGGGCGGTGGTGTCGTCGCAGAAGCGTTGGTGTTCTTGCCACGCGGCCCAGTCGTCGAGCAGGTCGGCGGGGTCTTCATCGTCGGGGTCGGGCGGGTACAGCCGCTGCAGCAGGTCGTTGAACTCGGCCTCCACCTGCGCCGGCGTCTTCAGCGCTGCCCGTGTGCGCCCGGTCCCAGCGGTCGTGGTCGTCGTCGCCGCTGTGGCGGTTGTGGATGTGCCGTGGGTGGCCAGTCCGGTGATGGGGTGCGCGAACGCTGCCGGCCACCACGATGAACAACCGCCTGCGTTGCTGCCGGCGCCACCGGCGGAAGCGGGCCAGAACGCGGACCCTGCGCCCGCGGGTGCGCCGCGGTCGGCGTGGTGGTGGACGGGGGTGTGGATGACCAGGTGGGTGGTGATGTCGGCGTTGTTCAGAACCAGGTCGGTCAGGGCGTCGGCGCGGCATTCGGCCAGGGTTTTGTCCGTGGTGGTGTCGGTGTGCAGGTGCCGGGCGAGGTCGTCGACGGCGGCCATGATTTTCGCGGCGGATTCGGTGGGCAGGATCGCGTGCAGGTGGGTGAGGCCGGCCTCGTCGTCGGGGCGGGTGAACACTCCCAGGCGGTGCCGCCGGCGTCGTTGTGCGGCTTTGCCGGCAGCGGCCCGGTCGATGGTGGCGAGGATCTTGTCGGTGCGGTGCTGCAACTGCCGGGCCGATTGCCGGGCCAGCACGCCCAGGTTCTCCTGTTCGGCGGCGACCGCCTCGTCGTGTGTCGTGGTGGTGGCCGGGTCGTCCGGGTCCTCGCCGAGCAGGGCGGCTTCGACCTGGCGGGCGTGGTCGATCGTGATGGGGTCGCCCGTGTCACCTGAGGTGCTGATCCTGCCCAGTGCCCGGTGGATGGTGGCGAGTTTGGCCGGTTCCAGCCGGCCGGCGGCCACGTGTCGGAACAGTCGTGGGGTGCGGGTGATCGCGTCAGTGGCTTCACTGACACGGTCGACTGCTTGACCGGAGGTCCACCCGAACAGCGGGCCGATCTCGGCGCCGATGAATTCGTCCTGATGCGCCCCGATCGCGTGCCGGATCTCGGTGGTGCGCCACCCGTCCGGACAGGTGTGGTCGGGGGTGAGGGTTTCTTCGACGGCGGCGGCCTGAGCCAGTCGTGCCGCCTGGACCGCCCAGGCGGTGTTGAGGACCTGTTGCATGGCCACGGCCTGGCCCAGCAGGTCGTCTTTGGTCAGGGTGATGCTGTCTTGGCGGGTGGTCTCGAAGGCGGAGATCAGCAGTGCAGCTGCGGCGGCGATCTTGTCCGCTGCAGCAGTGTCGCTGTTGGCCCCTTCCATGAACTCATGATACGCGTGTTCGAAATAGACCGCAAGGGTTCTTAGGCGTTTTTTGCAGCGGTATCAGTGGTTTACGCGTGATTGTCAGATGTTCGCGTGGCGATGATGGCTTCCCCACCTCGATACGCGACCACCGTGATTTCGGGGAGCTGGTTACTGCGTACGCAGGATGATGTCCGCGCGCTCGCGGGTGTTGTCGGCGCCGAACACCTCGTCTTCCTGGCGTGCCCAGCGCCCCCAGTGCGGCCGATAAGCATCACCGTCGCGGTCGAGGGCGCGCCGCTTGCGGACCGGTTCGTCGGCTTCCAGCCAGAGACGAAGATCGGCATACGAGCGTGCGAGGCCGACACTGCTCCCCGCACCCTCGACGATGACGACAGCAGCCGGGTGTACCGGCACAAGAGGTCCGAATTCGTCGCGCTCCCAGTCGAACCTGCGGAACGCAGCCAACTCGTGCCGGCGTAGCGGGGCCAGCACCTGGGCAGCCACCAGGGCCGGGGTTGCGGCCAGGCCGTCCCAGCCGGGGTAGATGTCGTCGAGGTGGACGACTGTCGCATCGGGCAGTTGAGCGGACAGCTCGGCAGCGAAAGTGGTCTTTCCGGAACCGCTTCGCCCGTCGATCGCGACGATCACGGGGCGTGTGCGAATGTCGCGGACACGGCTCGCAACCTGCTCCACCTGCTCGCGCAAAGGCCCGTCGGTCACGTGGAGCAACCTAGCGATCCTGGCGACCGGGCTGGTGCGGACCCTTCAGCTCAGCGGTGTGAAGTCCCGGTTCGCGATGTGGCTCGGCCGCGGTGCAGCTGCGGCGAAGGGCTGCTGCGGAGTGTTCTCCACGCTGTTGAACACCAGGAAGATGTTGGAACGCGGGTACGGCGTGATGTTGTTCGCGGACGCGTGCATGATGTTGGAGTCGAACCAGAGCGCCGAACCGGCCGGGCCGGTGAACTGATCGATACCGCAACGCTCGGCGAGCGCGGCGATCGAGGCCTCACTCGGCACGCCGACCGTCTGCTCCTGCAGCGACGATGCGTGATTGTTGTCCGGTGTCTCGCCGATGCCGGGCACGAAGACCTCGTGGGATCCGGGCATCACCATCAGGCCCCCGTTGAACGGGTAGTTGCGCGTCAACGCTATCGAGCAACTGACGGCACGCGGAGTGGCGAGGCCGTCCTCGGCGTGCCAGGTCTCGAAGTCGGAGTGCCAGTAGAAGCCGGTGCCCTTGAACCCTGGCATGTAGTTGATCCGGGTCTGGTGCAGGTAGACCTCCGAACCGAGCAGTTGCCGCGCCCGATCGAGCAGCCGGGCATCTCGTGCCAACGCGTCGAGCTGCGCACTCAGCTGTTCGACCTGGAAGATCGAACGCACGTCGCCCGAGACCTTCTCGGTGATGATCCGCTCGTCGCCGCGAAGTGACTGGTCCGTGCTCAGACGCCGCAACTCGGCAGTGAACCGTGACACTTCGTCGGCACTGATGAACTCCGGGAGCATCGTGTAACCACGGCGGGAGTGCGCCTTCAGCGCGACGTCGTCGAACGGACCATCGGTGCCCGTGCCCCACACGGTCGGGTGGCTTCGCGCAACGAATTCGCCGTCCCGCGTGCGGGTCGGGTAGGCATCGAGAGTCGTGGTCGTTGTCGTCATACGGGTTCCGTCCTTCCGGTGGATCGTGTTGTGCGGTCGGCGCCTACGCCTCGAGGACCAGCGGATACACACCGTTCTCGTCGTGCACTTCGCGGCCGGTCACCGGCGGGTTGAAGACGCAGACAGTGCGCATCTCGGTGTGCGGCAGCACCTGATGCTTGTCGTGGTCGTTGAGCAGGTAGAGCGATCCGGGCCGCAACGCGTGCCGCTCACCGGTCGCCTTGTTCACGATCTCGCCTTCACCTTCGACGATGAAGACCGCCTCGATGTGGTTGGCGTACCAGAAGTCGTTCACGGTGCCGGCATACAGCGTGGTCTCGTGCACGGAGAAGCCGACGCCCTCTCGGGCCAGCACGATGCGCTTGCTGCGCCAGTTGTCGGTCTTGATGTCGTCGTCGGTGTCGGTAACTTCGTCGATGGAGCGAACCAGCATGCGTGTGTTCCTCTCGGTTGGCGTGGAATTCGTATGGCGTGCAGCGGCGTTCGTCAGCCGAGCGCGTCCATGGCCGCGGTGCGCAGTGTCGCCAGTCCGCGTGCCAACTCGTCCTCACTGATGGTCAGCGGCGGTAGCAGTTTGATGACCTCGTCGCGCGGACCGGAGGTCTCTACGAGCAGACCGGCTGCAAAGGCGTTCCGGCAGGTGGCCCGGGCGGCATCCGGGTCGGCGAATTCGAGACCGCGGATGAGACCGCGGCCCTTCGCGGTCAGCTCTCCCTCGGGGCGCTTGGCGACGATGCTGTTGAGTGTTGCCTCGACGAAGGCTCCCTTGGTCACCGTCGACTCCTCCAGGGCCGTGTCGGACCAGTAGGTGCGGATCGCCTCGGCTGCAGTCACGAAAGCCGGTGCGAAGCCACGGAACGTGCCGTTGTGCTCACCCGGATCCCACACGTCGAGCTCAGGTCGGAGCAAGGTGAGCGCAAGGGGCAGCCCGTAACCGCTGATCGCCTTGGACAGGCAGATGATGTCGGGCACGATGCCGGCCTCCTCGAAGCTGAAGAAGCCTCCGGTCCGACCGCAGCCGACCTGGATGTCGTCGACGATCAACAGGATCTCGTGCTCCCGGCAGATCTGCGAGAGCCGGCGCAGCCACTCCAGACGCGCCGTGTTGACACCACCCTCGCCCTGGACCGTCTCGACGATGACTGCTGCCGGTGTGTTGAGGCCCGACCCGGAGTCGGCCAGCAACCGCTCGAAGTAGACGAAGTCGGGGATGTCGCCGTTGAAGTAGTCGTCGTACGGCATCGGGGTGGCGTGTACCAGCGGTACCCCGGCGCCCTCCCGCTTCATCGAGTTCCCCGTGACAGCAAGCGCACCCAGCGTCATCCCGTGAAATGCGTTGGTGAAGTTGACGATCGACTCACGACCGGTGACCTTGCGCGCCAACTTGAGTGCGGCCTCGACGGCGTTCGCGCCGCCTGGCCCCGGAAACATCACCGTGTGGTCGAGTCCGCGCGGGCGCAGGATCTGCTCGGTGAAGGTCGTGAGGAAGTCCTCACGGGCCGTGGTGAACATGTCCAGCGAGTGGACGATGTTGTCCTCGCCGAGGTAGCGCAGCAGGGCGTCCTTGAGGATCGGGTTGTTGTGCCCGTAGTTCATGACGCCGGCGCCGGTGAAGAAGTCGAGATACTCCGCGCCGTCCGGGGTGTGGAGGAAACTGCCCTGCGCACGCCCGAACGTCACGGGCCAGGTGCGGGAGTAGCTCCGGACGCCGGACTCGAGCGTGGTCGTGTCGGTGGTCACGGTCATGGCAATCCTTAGGTCGATCGAATGACGTGCGGGCCGGATGCTCCGCACGCGCGCCACGGACCGTCGTCCGCGGCGGTAGGGGTCGTGGTGGAACGGTGGGTCAGCGCAGTGGCGCGATGCGCAGCATCGGCTCGCCGGCATGTCCGTCCGGGAAGTGCTCAGACGGAATACCTTCAGACCAGGTCATTTCCGCGTCGTGCTGCCGCGCGATGCTGCCGAACAGCGCTCGTGATGCGGTATTGGTTTCTTCGACCGTCGCCTCCAGGGCATCGATCGACTCGGTGCTGTCGAGCAGGTGCCCGATCATGCGTCGCGCGACGCCGCGTCCACGCTGGTCGTCGCGCACCGCGACCTGCCACACGAACAGGTGCGACGGCCGCTCCGGAGGACGGAAACCGAGCACGTATCCCACGATCTCATTGTCCGACAGTGCGATTCGACAGGTCTGCGCAAAGTCTCGGGCCATCAGCAGGTAGGCGTACGAGGAGTTCAGATCGAGCTCACCGCCATCGCGAGCGAGCGCCCACATCTGGGCTCCGTCGGATGGCTCCGGCGGGCGCACCTCCAACGCGGGCTGGGTCGCGGTGCGGGGAACGTGCGCCCGAAGCGCACGGGTCTTGCGGTGGTGGGTTGATTGCGGTCGGGTCGGTACTTCGATTGGTATCGGCATGACTGGCCTCGACGTTAAGCGCTGGTGCAGCGAAGTCAAGCGGAGCCGGTGACGTGGATCGGGTATCGAATTTCATTGGGGGAGCGCAGTTTCCGCACGATGCCGTGGATAGCTCGATGCCCGGGAGGGGTCCCGGAGACACCGGAAATTGCGTCTCACGATTCGAGACGGGCTGTGTCCGTGTGATTCCGGATCGGTCTCTATCCTTGACCCATGACGGTTGCCGTGCGTGTCATCCCCTGCCTCGACGTCGATGGCGGGCGGGTGGTCAAGGGCGTCAATTTCGAAAACCTGCGGGACGCCGGCGACCCGGTCGAGCTCGCGGACCGGTACGACCGCCAGGGTGCTGATGAACTGACCTTCCTGGACGTGACCGCGAGCTCCGCGGGCCGCGAGACGACATACGACGTGGTCGGGCGCACGGCAGAGCAGGTTTTCATCCCGCTGACCGTCGGCGGGGGAGTCCGCACGGTGGACGACGTGGACCGCCTGCTGCGCGCAGGGGCCGACAAGGTCGGTATCAACACCGGGGCGATCGCACGGCCCGAGGTCATCGCCGAGATCGCGGATCGCTTCGGGTCGCAGGTGCTCGTGCTGTCTGCCGACGTGCGGCGCTCCCAGCACGGCAACTTCGAGGTCACGACCCACGGTGGCCTGAAATCGACCGATCTGGACGCGATCGAGTGGTGCGTCCGTGCGGCCGAACTCGGTGTCGGCGAGATCCTGCTCAACTCCATGGATGCGGACGGCACCAAGGACGGCTTCGACCTGGAACTGATCCGCGCGGTGCGCGCGGAGGTCACCGTGCCCATCATTGCCAGCGGCGGCGCCGGTCGGGTCGAGGACTTCGTCGACGCCGTTGACGCAGGTGCTGACGCCGTACTGGCCGCCTCCGTGTTCCACTTCGGGGAACTCACCATCGGCGCAGTCAAGGATGCCTTGCGGGCCGCGGGCCACGAGGTGCGGTGACGCCGCAGGGCCGCCCCCACCGACTCAGAAGCCGAGGGATGACTCCCGGAAGGCCGCGACGTCGGCGTCGGAGCCGTCCAACTGCACGTCGGTGACCTGACCGCGGCCGAAGATGTAGAGCAACACCTCCGCCGGTGCCGCATGCAGCACGACGCTGCCGTGGTCGTCCTTCGCGCGACGCAGGCTGCGCCGGCCGTGACCGGGACAATCGGCGACGACGCCGGTGCGCACGGTGCGCAGCGTCAGTGCGCCGATGCGCGGCAGGATCCCCCAGAGCGCGGACTGTTCCTCGTCCGGCAGGTCCCGTCGGGCCTGCGGGTGGTCGCCCGCACGCAACACGTCCTCGTGGTGGACGAAGAACTCCGAGAGGTTGGCCTTCTCGTCCACTCCGGGCGGCCGGAAGGGGCTGAACAGTGGGGGACCGGTGCGTACCTTGTCCACCAACTGTTCCCACGGCATGGCGGCGACCTTGCGTTGGACCGACTCCAGATGACCGGCGATCACGGGCAGGAACATCCCGGCGGCCGCGTCGGGACGGGTCTCCCGCACGACGAGATGTGCCGCCAGGTCCCGCGTGGTCCAGTCACCACAGAGGGTCGGTGCGTCCGGTCCGGCGGAAAGGAACGTGTCACACAGTCCGATACGTTCTGCGTGGGCGAATTTCGGCATACCCCGATCATGTCGTAGTCGGGTCGCGCACGCGGCATTCCGCACCGGACCGTGCTCGTCTGCCGTCCGAATCGGTGCGGCAGAATGGCAGTTGTGAGTTCAACGGCACTCGATCCAGACATTGCGACCCGGCTGAAGCGGGATGCTGCCGGGCTCGTGCCCGCGGTCATCCAACAGCACGACACCGGTGAGGTGCTCATGGTCGGGTGGATGGACGACGAGGCGCTGCACCGCACGCTGACCACCGGTCGCGTGACGTTCTGGTCCCGCAGCCGCGGCGAGTACTGGCGCAAGGGTGACACCTCCGGCCACCTGCAGCACGTGAAGTCCGTGGCGCTCGACTGTGACGGTGACACCCTGCTGGTCCGCGTCGACCAGGTCGGCCCGGCCTGCCACACCGGCGCCCGCAGCTGTTTCTTCACCGACCTGCAGGCGGTGACCGCATGACGGAGGCACCAGTCGCCAGGCACGACGTGGCGGAAGTCCATGCCGAGACGGAGTGGGGTCAGACCTGGCCGGGTCTGCCGCAGTTCCTGGAGCTGGCCACGGGGCGGCGGGTCATCCCGGTCGTCCGCCGGCTGCTCGCCGACGGCGAGACACCGCTCGGCATCTACCGCAAGCTCGCCGACAACCGGCCGGGCACGTTCCTGCTGGAGTCCGCGGAGCACGGTGGCGTCTGGTCGCGCTACTCGATCATCGGCGCGGACAGCCGCGCCACCCTCACCGAGGAGGACGGCAAGGCTCTCTGGCTCGGTTCGCCCCCGGTGGACGTGCCTGTCGACGGCACCCCCACGGACGTGCTGCGTGACACCCTGCGGGTCCTGGACACCCCGCGCATCCCGGGCCTGCCACCCCTGACCGGTGGTCTCGTCGGTGCGATCACGTATGACGCCGTGCGGCGCTGGGAACGCCTCGCCGAGCCGTGCAGCGACGACCTGCGACTGCCGGAGATCGGCATGGTCCTCGCGACCGACCTGGCCGTGCTCGACCACACCGACGGCAGCGTGCTGCTGATCGCCAATGCGATCAACTACGACAACACCGACGCCCGGGCGGCGGAGGCCTGGACCGACGCGGTCGACCGGCTGGACGCCATGCAGGAGGCGCTCGCGGTCGACGCACCCAGCACCGTGTCGATCCCCGAGCCGGTCGACCTCACCCCGGTGAGCACGCACACGCGCGAGCAGTTTCACGACATGGTCGAGGCCGCCAAGGAGGACATCCGCTCCGGTGAGGCCTTCCAAATCGTTGTGTCGCAACGGTTCTCAGTGCCGTGCGGCGCTGACGCGCTCGATGTCTACCGGGCGCTGCGTGCCGGCAACCCGAGTCCCTACATGTACCTCCTGCGACTGCCACACCCGGACGGATCGACCTACGACGTCGTCGGGTCCAGTCCGGAGGC
>Ga0164242_10002642_pt1 | contig 20735 bp, 23 predicted proteins | sample OricomgcompostMG_FD_108783 | JGI IMG/M metagenome (GOLD analysis project Ga0164242, IMG submission 108783) | Miracle-Growth compost microbial communities from Emeryville, California, USA - Original compost - Miracle growth compost (MG) ... | reverse complement strand
GAGGCCCTCGACCTGGTGGAACATCGGGCTGTGGGTCGCGTCGTACTCGTCGGTGCGGAAGACGCGCCCCGGGCAGACGACGTAGATGGGCTCGTCCGACGACGCACCGCGCGTCAGCATGGTGCGTGCCTGCACGGGCGAGGTGTGGGTGCGCAGCACGACGTGGTTCTCGGCCGGCTCGGTCCAGAACGTGTCCTGCATGGTGCGGGCCGGGTGGTCCGGGCCCAGGTTGAGGGCGTCGAAGTTGAGCCATTCGGCCTCGATGACCGGGCCCTCGGCCACCTCCCAGCCCATCGCGACGAAGATGTCGGCGATCAGCTCGGCGCCGGTGGTGAGCGGGTGCCGCCCGCCGACAGGCCGCCGATCGGTCGGCAGCGTGACGTCGACGGCCTCCTCGACCAGGATCCGGGCCTCGTGCTCGGTCTCGAGCACGACCTGACGCTCGGCGAGAGCCTTGTTGACCGCGCCGCGAGCCTGGCCGATGCGCTGGCCGGCCTCCTTGCGTGCCGCCGGCGGCAGTGCGCCGATCTCGCGGTTGGCCAGTGCGAGCGGCGACCGGTCGCCGACGTGGTCGATACGTACCTGCTTCAGCTGCTCCAGGTCCTGGGCTGCTGCGATGGCGGCCACGGCCGCGTCACGCGCAGCATCGACCTCCTCGGCCTTCAAGGGAGTGACCTCCACTGGGTCGTAGTCGGTGTTGGGGCCGGACATGGGTGGCTGACACTGCCTTTCTGGCGACACGGCGTGCGGACCCAAGTCTAGGAAGCCGGACCTCCGGCGCGCGAACCGGTTGCTGACGGTGGACGCACGATCCCCTCATCGGGGGTGGCGTCCGGTGTCCGGGAGTCATAGATTGGCGGAACGCCGCCTTTACCTGGCGGCACCGCAGGACCCTCACACACGACTGCCTCGCCGGCCCGGCGGACCCGACTTCGGAGACTCCCGCCCACCGGACCCCGGACAGCCCCACGTATCCGTGCTCCCGGTACGAGGTGTGCCATGACCGGCTCGCTCCTCCGCCAGCAGTCGCCACGGCGGCTGCGCGTGACGGTGCACGGCGTCGTCCAGGGTGTCGGCTTCCGACCCCACGTGCACGCTCTGGCCACCGTCCTCGGCCTGACCGGCGCTGTGTGGAACGACGCCGCCGGCGTGGTGAGTGAGGTGCAGGGCACGCCCGATGCGATCGCCGCCTTCGTCGACCGGGTCGGTAGCCAGGCTCCGCCGCTCGCGCTCGTGACCGAGGTGTCCTCGCGCCTGATCACCCCGATCGCGGACGAGGCGGGGTTCAGCATCCGACCGTCCGAGCGCACCGCTGGGCGGACGTTCGTCTCTGCCGACGTCGCCATCTGCGAGGACTGCCTGGCAGAGCTGACCGACATCGCCGACCGGCGCCACCGGCATCCGTTCATCACATGCACCAACTGTGGACCGCGCTTCACCATCACCACTGACCTGCCCTACGACCGGCCCGCGACAACGATGGCGGGATTCGCCATGTGTCCCGCCTGCGCACGCGAGTACGCCGACCCGGCGGACCGCCGGTTCCACGCCCAGACCATCTGCTGTCCCGACTGCGGTCCGCGACTGCGGCTGGTGCCTGGCGCGGCCGCCGACGCGGCGACCAGATGGGGCGACGATGCGCTCGGCGCCGCCCGGGCAGTCCTCCTCGCTGGCACGGTGCTGGCGGTCAAGGGCATCGGCGGCTACCACCTGGCTTGCGATGCAGGTGACGAGACCGCGGTCACGCTGTTGCGCAAGCGCAAGCAGCGGGGGGACAAGCCGTTCGCACTGATGGTGCGGGATGTCGCAACCGCACAACGACTCGTCGAGCTCGACGAGACCGGTCGGCGTCTGCTGACAGCCCCCGCCCGGCCCGTGGTCCTGGCTCCGCGCCTGGTTGACGCGAGCGTGGACGTGGCGGCGTCGGTGGCACCCGGAAGCGCGGATCTCGGTGTGGTGCTCGCCTACACGCCGTTGCACCATCTCCTTCTCGGCCTGCCAGGCGACCTGGCCGGGCCCGCCGCGCTGGTGCTCACCAGCGGCAACCTCGCCGGCGAGCCGATCGTCACCGACGACGTTGACGCACTGTCCCGGCTGGCCGGCCTGGCCGACGCCTGGCTCACCCACGACCGGCCCATCCAGGTGCCCTGCGACGACTCGGTCACCCGCGTGATCGCCGGCCACGAGTCGCCGGTACGCCGATCTCGCGGGCATGCGCCGCTGCCCCTCGCACTCCCCTTCGAGACGCCGCCGGCTCTCGCTGTCGGTGCCGACCTGAAGAACGTCTTCTGCCTGGGCGAGGGCCGGCTCGCCTGGATGTCGGCGCACGTCGGCGACATGGACGACCTGACCACGTTGGTCGCGTTCGACCGGGCCGTGGAGCAGCTCCGGGCCCTCACCGGCGTGACGCCGGCCGCCGTCGCTGCCGACATGCATCCGGCGTACCGCTCCCGGGCACGGGCGATCGCGACCGGGTTGCCGCTCGTCGAAGTGCAACACCACCACGCGCACGTGGCTTCCACGATGGCCGAGCACGGCCTCGAGCCGGGGACGCAGGTGCTCGGGGTGGCGTTCGACGGCACCGGATACGGCGCGGACGGCGCCGCCTGGGGTGGCGAGCTGCTGCTCGCCGACTATGCGGGCTATGAGCGGCTCGGTCATCTCGGCTACGCCCCGCTGCCGGGCGGGGACGCCGGTGTCCGCAACCCGTGCCGGATGGCGCTCTCTCATCTGCGGGCTGCGGGACTGCCCTGGGACGCGGCGCTTCCGCCGGTAGCGGCGTGCTCCGAGGACGAGCTGAGGCTCCTCGACCGGCAGCTCGCCACCGGCCTGCGCTGCGCTCCCACCTCGAGCATGGGCCGGCTCTTCGACGCGGTCTCCTCGCTCGCGGGGATCTGCCACCGCATCGGGTACGACGCACAGGCCGCCATGGAGCTCGAGGCGCGGGCACGGGCCTCGACAGGCGCGTCCGGCGATCCGCGCTATCGGTTCCACGTGGCCGCCAGCACGTGGAATGCGGGGCCGGTGATCGCCGCGGCTGCCGACGACGCACGTCGCGGGACCCCTCCGGAGCTGATCGCCGCTCGGTTCCAGCATGCGGTCGTCGACCTGGTCACCGAGGTGGTCACGACCGCCGCAGCGGCGACCGGTGTTCGGACGGTGACGCTCTCCGGCGGCGTCTTCCTCAACGCCTACCTCACCGAGCACTGTGCCGCGGCGCTGGCCGCCGGCGGACTCGACGTACTCACCCATCAGCAGGTGCCCGCGAGCGACGCCGGCCTGGCCCTGGGCCAGCTCGCTGTCCTCGCCCGGCACGCGCCCGATCACGGGCCATCCATGACGTCCCCACCCGGGCGCCGGACTGAGGAGGAACGAGCATGTGTCTAGCGGTGCCAGGCAAGGTCCTGGAGATCACGGAGCGCGACGGGACCCGGATGGCCCACGTCGACTTCGGTGGCGTGACTAAAGAGGTCTGCCTGGAGTATGTCCCTGACCTCCAGGTCGGCGAGTACACGATCGTCCACGTCGGGTTCGCACTGCAGCGCCTCGATGAGCAGTCGGCGCGGGAGACGCTGGAGCTGTTCCGGCAGATGGGCGACCTCGACGCCGAGTTCGGTGACCAGTGGGGCCGAGCCGCGGAGCAGTCAGGGCTCCCGCTGCCCAACGGCGTACCGGGAGGGCTGTCATGAAGTATCTCGACGAATTCCAGGATCCTGCGCTGGCCCGCCGCTTGCTCGACGACATCGACGCCACCGTCACCCGGCCCTGGGCGATGATGGAAGTCTGCGGCGGCCAGACCCACTCGATCATCCGGCACGGGCTGGATCAGCTCCTGCCCGACGGCATCGAGCTGATCCATGGCCCGGGCTGCCCGGTCTGCGTCACGCCATTGGAACTGATCGACAAGGCGCTCGAGATCGCCTCCCGCCCCGGCGTCATCTTCTGCTCCTTCGGCGACATGCTGCGCGTCCCCGGGAGTGACCGGGATCTGTTCCGGGTCAAGAGCGAGGGCGGCGACGTCCGCGTCGTCTACTCCCCTCTCGACGCCCTCGACCTCGCCCGGCGCAACCCGGACAGGCAGGTGGTCTTCTTCGGGATCGGCTTCGAGACCACCGCGCCGCCCAATGCCATGACCGTCTACCAGGCCCGCAGGCTCGGCATCACCAACTTCAGTCTGCTGGTCAGCCATGTGCGGGTGCCTCCGGCGATCGAGGCGATCATGACCTCGCCCAGTTGCCGGGTGCAGGCCTTCCTCGCTGCGGGCCACGTCTGCACGGTGATGGGGGTCGGCGAGTATCCAGCCCTTGCGCAGCGGTTCGGCGTACCGATCGTGGTGACAGGATTCGAACCGCTCGACATCCTCGAGGGCATCCGTCGGACCGTACACCAGCTCGAGGAGGGCCGGCACGAAGTCGACAACGCCTACCGTCGCGCGGTCACCGACGACGGAAATCCGGTCGCGATCCGGATGCTGGAGGACGTCTTCGAGGTGGTCGACCGGACCTGGCGCGGCATCGGGATGATCCCGCAGAGCGGCTGGCGGCTCTCCGAGCGCTATCGGGAGTACGACGCGGAGGAACGCTTCCACGTCGGCGACATCCACACCGCCGAGTCCTCGGTCTGCCGCTCCGGTGAGGTGCTGCAGGGCCTGATCAAGCCGCACGAGTGCGCTGCCTTCGGCAAGGAATGCACGCCTCGCAACCCCTTGGGGGCGACGATGGTCTCCAGCGAAGGCGCGTGCGCGGCGTACTACCTCTACCGGCGGATGCAGCCGCCCGCGCCACGCATTGCCGATGCCGGCAGCCGGGAGGTGAGCTCCGTTGGCTGAGACGGCCTCGACAGGGTCGAGCGGCGGACCGTCGGCGACCGGCGTGCTGGACTTCGAGGGCTGGACCTGCCCGCTCCCGCTGCGGGACAGCCCGACGATCGTGATGGGTCATGGCGGTGGTGGGGCCATGTCCGGCGAGCTCGTCGAGCACCTGTTCCTGCCAGCTTTCGGTGACGCCGCCGCGGAGTCGCTCGGTGACTCCGCCGTCCTGCCGCCGCCGACCGGACGGCTCGCCTTCTCGACCGACTCGTTCGTGGTGCGGCCGCTCTTCTTCCCCGGCGGCAGCATCGGCGAGCTGGCAGTCAACGGCACCGTCAACGACCTCGCGATGAGCGGTGCCCGCCCGCTCTTCCTCTCGGTCGGCTTCATCCTCGAGGAGGGCACCGACCTGGCGGTGGTGGGCGCTGTCGCCCAGCACCTCGGGGAGGCGGCGCGCGCCGCCGGCGTCCGGGTCGTCACCGGCGACACCAAGGTGGTCGAGTCCGGTCACGGCGACGGGATCTACATCAACACCGCCGGCATCGGCGTGGTGCCCGACGGCGTCGATATCGGTCCACAGCGGGCCCGGCCGGGCGACGTGGTGATCGTCAGTGGCGAGATCGGCGTACACGGGGTCGCGATCATGAGCGTGCGCGAGGGGCTGGAGTTCGGGACCGAGGTCCGCAGCGACACCCGGCCACTGCACGAGCTGGTCGCCGCGATGCTGGCGGTGACGCCGGAGATCCACGTGCTGCGCGACCCGACCCGTGGCGGTGTGGCGACATCACTCAACGAGATCGCGCGCTCCTCGGGGATCGGGATCGCACTCGAGGAGCGCGCGCTGCCGGTGCCGGACACGGTCGCGAACGCATGCGCGTTCCTCGGCCTGGATCCCCTTCAGGTGGCCAATGAGGGCAAGCTGCTGGCGTTCGTGCCACCGGAGCAGGCCGACGCGGTGCTCGCCGCGATGCGAGCACATCCGGCGGGAGTCGACGCGGTCGCGATCGGCAGCTGCGTCGAGGACCATCCCGGCATGGTCGCGACCCGCACTGGCTTCGGCGCGACCCGCGTCGTGGACCTGCCGCTCGGCGAGCAGCTGCCACGGATCTGCTGATGAAGTTCCTGGTGCTGTGGCAGCTGGAGCAGGGGCTGCTCTCCGAGGCGATGGTCCGGGCGATCGCCCGGATGCCGGAGTACGGCGCCGGCCTCGAGCGCGATGGCAAGGTGCTGATGCGCTACCACGTGGTCGGCGCCCACGGCGGCGCCTGGATCTACGAGGTCGGCTCACACGAGGAGTTCGAGCGACTGCTCGCGCTGGCCCCGGTCTTCAACTTCGCCCGCTACACGATCCACCCGCTGGCGGACATGAGCCAGCCCTCGATGTCCACGGAGGTGCCCAATGCCGGCTGACAACCTCGCCTCGGAGCCACTACTCCCCCGCCCGACCGGCGCCGGCGGGCGTCCTCTGACCTCCTACGAGGAGCTTGGGGCGCATCGGCACCTGGTGATCAGCGAACGGCTGCGCGACCGGCGTCGTACCCTCGGTCTCACCCAGAAGGAGGTCGTCGCCCGGCTGCGACGGATCGGTGTGCTGACCACCAACAAGGCGCTCTCCGCGCTCGAGCACGGTGCTGGGCTGGACGTCTCCAAGCTGCCCGAGATCGCCCGGGCCCTGGACTGCTCGCTGACCTACCTGGTCGGGCTCACCGACGACCCGCGCAGCTGGGAGCCGGACTTCGAGCACTGGCCCGGGCGACGCCGGCATCCGCCGGCAGAGTCTCCGAGTCGCGCGCCACGGCCAGCGGAGGTGCCCGCACCGCGCGCAGCGTGCCCGCCCATCCTCGGACCGCTGCGCTGACCTCACATGGAGCGCATCTTGAGATAGCGCTGCACGTCGGGCAGGACGGCGTAGCCGACCGCACCAAGGCCGGCGAGGACCAGGAGCAGGAGGAGTGGTTTCATGTGCTCACCTCCTCCCCGAGTTCTCTGCGCTCGCCGCGCTCCTAGCGAGCTCGTCGAGCCGGGCCAGCTCGCGGCGAGCTACGTCGAGGACCAGCTCCGCCGCAGGTACGACGGCGATTCGCACGGGCTCGCTCAGCCCGATCCCCTCGGTCAGGTCGGCGGGCTGGACGCCGACCACCACGATCCGCCCGACCTGTCCGCCGAGGATGCCGATCAGCTCGAGGGCGCCGCCGGGCGGGAGATCGTGGGGATCGAGCACCGGCTCCGCCACGGCAGCGCTCAGGTCGGGCTCGATGACATAGAGGCTTCCCGGCGGGCCCTCCTGACGGCCGACGGTGTCGACCAGCACCAGGACGTCGTACCCGTCGAGGAGCTCGTAGACCAGGTGGATCGAGCGGATGCCGTAGTCCTCGAAGCGCGCTCCCGCCGGCAGCTCCCGGCCGACCAGCTCGGCAGCGACGGCGCTGCCGAAGCCGTCGTCGCCCAAGAAGATGTTGCCCACGCAGGCGATCAGCAGCCGGCCCGTCATCGGGCCGCCTCCGTTCGAGGCTGCGCCAACGGCTCGACCTCGTCGGGCGCGAAGTAGAGATAGCGGCCATGGGCGGTCTTCAGATCGGCTCCCGGGTCGTCGTCGACGGTGACAGCCAGGTGGTCATGCCCGTCCACGTCCTTGAGTACGGCGGCCACGGTCGCCGTACGTCCCGCCAGGAACAGGTCGTGCGCGTCGGCGCGCCGCCGCCCCGGGCGTAGCAGGACCCGGTCGCCGCGCCCGATCTCGACCGCCCCGACTCTGACCGTGTCGTGCTCCGGGTCGACTGAAGCATCACTGCCGGGATCCCACCATGGCGCCTCCGGCACGGCAGGTGACGCGGGCGCGGCACCGACGGCCGTCATCTGGTCCAGGTAGTGCACTGTCCCGTGCAGCCGATCCCACAGCTCGGCCGGCATGGCATCCACCTCGCTGAGCAGCGCTGCAGCCCGCGGATCGGTGCCCCGCACCTCGGCTCGCTCCGCCTCGGTCAGGGTGGCGGTCCGCAGCGAGAGCAGCTCGTCGACCTCGAGTGCGTCGAAGAAGCCGGTCTCGCTCTCCGGGGCGACGCTGGCGTGGTCGTAGAGGATGATCGGCGAGGCCAGCACGACCCGGTCCCCGTCGTCGGCCAGCACCGGGAACAGCCCCTCCTGCCGACACTCGGCCACGATCGCGCCAGCCCACTCCGGCGGATCCAGCATCGAGAGGAACCGAGCATCGGTCTCCAGCAGCAGGTGGACGGCCACCAGCGCATGCCGCAGCCAGTCCTCGCGACGTGGGCCCGGCGCGGCGACGTCGGTCACGTTGGTCACGCGCAGGCTCACGACCACCACGGGGTACGGCGAGGGCGGGCGGCGTACCTCCGTCTCGACGCGCACCCGCAATGGCTCACACGTGCGGACCAGCCGGCCGCCGGGCACCTGTTCCACCTCGCGCCCACCGGCGATGTCCAGCACCTGGCTGGTGTCGCGGTCGAGCGGGAGGTCGAGGCCCAGCTCCTGTTCCCGACTCTCGTCCCAGGCGACGTACTCGGCCTCGGGCGTCACCAACCGCTCGACCGGCACACCAGCGCTGTTCTCGACGATGCGGTGCTGTACCTGGAGCAGCCGGACGCTCGCTCGCAGCGTCGGCGCCCGGCCGTCCAGGACGACATCGGTGCGACAGCCGATCCGCTCGGACGGGTCGAGAGCCACCGCGGCCGGTGGCATCAGCACGCCCCACTGCCAGCGCACCCGGTTCTTCACCGCGCTCGCCCGGTAGGGATAGAGAACATAGCCCTCGTAGAGGACTGCGTCGGCGAGACGCTTGGCTGCACCGAGATCCGGCACGTGCTTCGTGGCCTGGGTCATCGCCCCTCCAGGAGGTCGTCGAAGAGCGGATCCCATCCGGCGACACCGAGCGCGCTGCGCCGCTCGGCGAGTCGGTCATAGGTGTCACGTGAGACCCTGAACCAGGCCTGGCCCGGGTAATGGGCATCCATCGCTGCGCGCCATACCTCGACCGGCAGCCGCGCCGTAGTCTCGGTGTGCCACGGCAGCGGCTGCACCGCCAGCCGACCCGCGCCATCGACGGTGAAGCTCTGTCCGCTGAAGAGCAACAGCAGTGGCGAGCAGCCCGAACCGAGGGCGCTGAGGTACTTGTGTGCGGCGACCTCGACGTCGTAGGAGATCGGGAGGTCGATGTCGAAGATGGTCTCGCCGCTGAAGCCGGGCAGGATCTGCGACCAGAACGCGAGCTGCAGCGGATGCATGCTGCTCCCCCAACGCTCCCGCTCACCGAACAGGTCCGCGACCCGTGCCGACTCGGCATCGTCGTAGCTGCGGCGTAGCGGCTCCACCCGCACCTGACAGCGCAGCGCAAGCGCGTGCAGGCGCACACCGGTGTGCTCCACGGCCCGCATTCGCAGCGTGACGGTCGGGCCGGCGGAGTACGGGGTTGCGAGGACATCGACGCAGTCCAGCTCGATCTCCGGGGCGGCGGTCGGGACCGTCCCCATGTCGAAGCCACTCATGCCGGCACCGCTCGCCGGTCGAGGTCGGCGAAGAACGCGTCGATGGCATCCCACACCTCGCGCCCGCCGGCCAGCCCCGCCCATCGGCTACGGACGACACCGACCAGCTGATAGCAGACGTCGATGGGGACGAGGTGGCAGGTGAAGGCGCCGTCGTGGTGCCGGACGAGCGCCGCCTCGACGTCGGGCTCGAGGCCGTCCAAGGCGGGGTTGTCCTCGGCGATCGTGCTCCAAGCGCCGAGGTCGAGCTGCGACTCGGTCGCGCCGGCGGGGCTCGGGTAGAAGGCCAGCGGTCGGCCGTCCTGGAGGAAGAAGAACGCCAGTTCCACCGGAATCAGCAGCCGGTCCCACGTCGCATCGTCCAGCCGTAGGTCGCCGATGGCGCGGACGGTCTCGCCGACGCCCCGATAGCGGCCGCCGCCCGCGCCGCGGGGCGAGAAGAGCAAGTAGCAGGGTCGGCACACGCACAGCAGCCGATGATCCGCGACGTCGGCGACGTGGCCGTGGCGCTCGTCGACCGGCGCACCGCAGAACTCGCACCGCTCCCCCGCCACCAACGAGGGCGTCGGGGTGCGGGCGCGGCGCAGGGCGGCCAGACCACCTCCGAGACTGCCGCCGGGGCCACCGCCGGTCATGACGGCACCGGGCAGTCCTCGGGCCGGTACCGCCCGATCTGCAACAGCGGGGGCTCCCCTGATGCGCTGGCGCCATCGACGACTCCCTCGGTGGCGACCCCTACCACGTCCGGGGCGGCCGCGAGCACCGCCTGCTCGATGGCATTGCGCACGGTCAGGGCCGACGACGGGCAGCCGTCACAGCTGCCCTCTAGCCGCAGATGCGCGACTCCCGCTGTGTCGACGCCCGCATAGGTGACGCCACCGGCATGCGACCCGAGGTAGGGCCGCACCCCATCGAGGGCACGCTGGATGCGGGTGTCGACGTCATCGGGGTGAAGGTCGTGCAACACCAGCAGCCCACCCACGAGGTCGTCCGCGGCGAGGTCGCGCAGGCCGTCGGGCGCGAGCCGTTCGGCCCACGCGGCGACGCGCTCCAGGCCGGCGCCGTACAGCGTCATCACGCACTGCACCAGCTCAGTGGTGCGCTCGGCGACGGCCGGTGGTGCGCTCGCCGCGAGCTCGTCGAGCAGGGCGTCGATGCGCTCACTGGCCTCACGCAGGGATGGTGTTTCCATGACGGTCACGGTCGGCTCCCTTCTTCTCGAGCAGCGCGGCGAGCCAGACGTACCAGGCGTCGAGGCCCTCACCGGTCCGCACCGACAGCGGCAGTACGCCGACGCCCGGGCTCAGCTCGCGTGCCTGCGCGACCAACCGGTCCAGGTCGAGGTCGACGTACGGCAGCAGATCGGTCTTGTTGACGACGACCAGGTCGGCGGCTGCGAACATGTGCGGGTACTTGACCGGCTTGTCGTCACCCTCGGTCACCGACACGATCACAACCCGGGCGTGCTCACCGACGTCGAAGAGTGCGGGGCAGACCAGGTTGCCCACGTTCTCGACCACCAGCAGCGACCCGGGAGACGGGTCTAGCTCATGCAGTGCACGGTGCACCATGCTCGCGTCGAGATGACATCCCGAGCCGGTGTTGACCTGGACCGCTCTCGCCCCGGCGGCCCGGATCCGGTCGGCGTCGTACGTCGTCTCCTGGTCGCCCTCGATGACGCCCACAGCGACTTCCAGTGCCGCGACCGTGCGCTCCAGGAGCGAAGTCTTCCCGGCTCCCGGTGAGCTCATCAGGTTCACCGATACGATGCTGCGCTCCTCCAGCGAGGCCCGGACGTGTGCGGCCAGGTCGTCGTTCTTGGCGAGCAGGCGTTGCTCGACGCTCACCGTCTCGGTCCCGGCGGCGATCACCGGGCCGTCACAGCCGCAGGTTCCGCACATGGCTCCTCCTCCTTCAGGGCGAGCACTTCCAAGGCGGCGAGCGCGAGGTCGTCGCCGTCGGTCTCCTCGATGTCCAGCCGCGCTCCCTCGAGCGCGGTGGCGACCGTGACGACGTCCCAGCTGAACGCCAGCGCGTCGGACATCACCCCGGCCTCCCGGCCGACCCGGAGCCGGACTGCCACCACCTGGCGGCCGATCAGGTCGGGTCCTGCCAGCCGGTCGGCGACCAGGTCGACCAGGTCCTCGGCGAGGCTGAGCTCGTGCATCAGTACGGCTTCACCGGCACCGAGGGTGTGTGCAGGTGCTCCACGACGTTGCCGGCACCGGTGAACATGTGGACGCCGCATGGCAGGCACGGGTCGAAGCTGCGCACCGCGCGCATGATGTCGATGCCCTTGAAGCTCTCCGGCGGGTTCTCCTCGAAGATCGGCGTATTCTGCACCGCGTCCTCGTAGGGCCCGGGTGTGCCGTAGGTGTCACGGACACTGCCGTTCCACGGCGTCGGCGGGTAGGGGTGGTAGTTCGCGATCTTCCCGTTGCGGATCACCATGTGGTGCGAGAGGACACCCCGCACCGCCTCGGTGAAGCCGCAGGAGACGGCCTCGTCGGGCACCTCGAAGCTGGTCCAGGTGTCGGAATGCCCACCCCGGACCTCGAACATCGCCTGTTCACAGAAGTGCAGCGCCACGGCCGCGGCATAGGCCTGGAAGTAGGTCCGCGCCCGGTTGCGCTCCAGGGCATTGCTCCAGCGGGGGATCTTCCACTCGAAGCTGACCTCCGGCTTGAGCGCGGTCTTCGGCAGGTTGATCACGACGCTGTGGCCGGTGGCCTTCACATACCCGACGTCGACCAGGCCGGAGAGCGCCGTCGACCAGAGCCGGGCGATCGGGCCGCCGCCGGTGTCGAGCGCGAGGTGGTCGGTGCCGTCGAACCAGCGCGGCGACATCGTCCAGGAATAGGCGTTGTCCCAGTCTCGCTTGGCCGGCTTCGGGATGGTGTGCTGGTTCCACGGGTGCCGCTCGTCGACCGGATTGCCCAGCGGGTCCCGCGTAACGAAGACCTCGCGGCCGGACTTCACCCAGTCCTCGTAGTAGGAGTGGCCGAGCAGGATGCGGATCCCGAGGTTGATGTCGACCAGATCGTTGGTGACCAGCTTGCCGTCGACCACGATCCCGGGGGTCACGAACATCTTCTTGCCCCAGTCGGACATCGTCTCGTAGCGGAAGTCGCAGTACTCCGGATCGTTGAGGCTGCCCCAGCAGCCGAGCAGGATGCGCCGCTCGCCAACGTGCTCGTAACCGGGCAGCGCCTCGTAGAAGAAGTCGAAGAGGTCGTCGTGCAGTGGCACCACCCGCTTCATGAACTCCACGTAGCGCATCAGCCGGGTGAGGTAGTCGGTGAAGAGCTGGATCGATGCCGTAGTGCCGACGCCGCCCGGGTAGAGCGTGGAGGGATGCACGTGGCGGCCCTCCATCAGGCAGAACATCTCCCGGGTGTAGCGGCTGACCGCCAGCGCCTCGCGGTAGAACTCCCCCTCGATCGGGTTGAGCGCCCGCATGATGTCGCCGATCGTGCGGTAGCCGTGGTCGGCGGCATGTGGCGCCTCGGTGGTGTTGGCCCGCTCGAGTACGCCGGGATTGGTCTCCTTGACCATCCGCTCGCAGTAGTCCACCCCGACCAGGTTCTCCTGGAAGATGTTGTGGTCGAACATGTACTCCGCGGCCTCACCGAGATTGATGATCCACTCGCCGAGGTGCGGCGGTGCGACGCCGTACGCCATGTTCTGGTTGTAGACCGAGCAGGTGGCGTGGTTGTCACCGCAGATGCCGCAGATCCGGCTCGTGATGAAGTGCGCGTCACGTGGGTCCTTGCCCTTCATGAACAGGCTGTAGCCACGGAAGATCGAGGAGGTGCTGTGGCACTCGCGCACCTCCTTCTGTTTGAAGTCGATGCTGGCGTAGATCCCGAGGCTGCCGACGATGCGGGTGATCGGGTCCCAGGACATCTCCACCACATCGGTGTCGAGGTGTCCGGTCTTGGCGGGCTCTGTCATGGTCATCGGTCTGCTCCCGTCACCAGGTCTTCTCGAAGCCGGTCTTGAGGGTGGATCCCTTGGTGCGCCACTTCGGCTCCTTGTCCAGGGTGTCCTTGGTGATGCCGCGCAGTCTGCGGATGGCCACGCCGTACACCGTGCTGGCGGTGCTGGAGAGCTTTCCGCCGGGCGGCTCGTCCATGAACGGCATGAACTTGTCCGGGAAGCCGGGCATGGTGCAACCGATGCAGATGCCGCCGACGTTGGGGCAGCCACCGATGCCGTTGATCCAGCCGCGCTTGGGGACGTTGCACTTGACCACCGGGCCCCAGCAGCCGAGCTTGACGATGCACTTGGGTGAGCCGTACTCGGTGGCGAAGTCGCCCTGCTCGTAGTAGCCGGCACGGTCGCAGCCCTCGTGCACGGTGGCACCGAAGAGCCAGCGCGGGCGCAGCGCCTCGTCGAGGGGGATCATCGGTGCCTGACCTGCGACCTGGTAGAGCAGGTAGGTCAACGTCTCGGAGAGGTTGTCCGGGTGGATCGGACAGCCCGGGACGCAGACGATCGGCAGGCCGGCCTTGGAGGTCCATTCCCAGCCGAGGTAGTCCGGCACGCCCATCGCCCCGGTCGGGTTGCCCTGCATGGCATGGATGCCGCCGTACGTCGCGCAGGTGCCGACCGCGACGACGGCCGTGGCCTTCGGCGCCAGCCGGTCGAGCCACTCGGCCGTGGTCCGCGGCTGGCCGGTGACCGGGTCGTTGCCGAACGCTGCCCAGTAGCCCTCGGCCTTGATCGACTCGTTCGGGATCGACCCTTCGACGACCAGCACGAACGGCTCCAGCTCGCCCCGGTCGGCCTTGTGCCACCACTCGATGAAGTTGTCTGCACCCTGTTCGGGGCCGCACTCGAAGTCGATCAGCGGCCAGTGCACCGCGATCTTCGGCAATCCTGGCAGGGCACCGAGAACGATCTCCTCGATGCTCGGCTGGGTCGCCGCAGTCAGGGCGACCGAGTCTCCGTCACAGGAGAGGCCGCCGTTCATCCAGAGGATGTGCAGGGGCGCCTCGTCCTGCTCCTGGCCACCCGTCGCCGGCTCCGTCGTAGCTGTGCTCGTCATCGGCCACCGCCTTTCCGTCCCTCCCATCTTGAGGCGGTACGGCGGCGTCGGCGTGGGTCGCTTTCGCGTTGATCAGCGACTCGGCGAATCCGGGATCTGGGGACCGCGGTCGGCGACTGAGGCGCCTGTTGCCTTCAGTTCCGCACGCTCGGCCGGTTGCCTTCAGTTTCCAACCGCTCTCACAACAGGGCCACCCCCGCAACGGTGAGTCCGGTGATCTTGAGCAGCTCCAGCCCGACGTACCAGAGATGAGCCCGCGAGCGCGGTCCCTCCTCCCCCGCCAAGACCCGGTCCGAGCGCCGCGTCAGCGCCGGGCGCACCGCGAGGAGCTGCACCACGAGAACGGCGATCGCCACCGCGCCTGCGATGGTTGCGGTCCGGCCGGGCCGGCCCACCAGTGTGATCGCTAACACGACCGCGAGCCCGCCCTCTGCGCCGTTGAGCGCGCGGAACACCACCCGGCCAATGGCCAGGCCGGTGCGCAAGTCGACGACCCGGAACTTCAGCGGCGCCTCCAGGAACGAGATCGCAAGCACCATCCCGAGCCAGAGCCACCCGGCCGCGATGGCGATCGAGGTCACGCGGAGAGCTCGGTGAGCTCGCGCGAGGGGCCGAAGACCTCGTAGTGCACGTTCTCCTCCGCGACGCCGAGCTCGAGCAGTGCTGTCTTCACCGCTGCCATGAACGGCACCGGGCCGCAGAGATACACGTCGGCGTCGCCGGGTAGCACCACACCGGTGAGGTCGATCCGACCGGAACGCACCTCGTCACCGGCACGCTCTCCGGTCAGCTCCTCGTACCAGCAGACCTGGCTGGCGCCGGGCAGCGCGTCGACCAGCTCGGCCACCTCGGCGCGGTGAGCATGCTGCTCGACAGTGCGGTCGGCGTGGAGGACGAGCACCTCGCGCTCGGACCTGGTCTGCCCGAGGTGACGCAGGAAGCCGACCATCGGGGTGATGCCGATGCCCGCCGAGACCAGCACGAGCGGGCCCTCCTCGGTGAGGGTGAGCTCGCCGTAGGGAGTGGAGACGTCGAGGACATCGCCCTCACCGACCTGGTCGTGCAGGAAGGTGGAGACCTCGCCGGCCGGAGTGCTCTCGAGGTCTGGCACCCGCTTGACCGAGAATGCCCACGCTGTGCCGTCCGCGTGGCTCGCGGGCAGGCCGATCAGGCTGTACTGGCGGATCTGGCGGGCGCCGTCGGGCAGGCGCACCGCCACCGAGAGGTACTGGCCGGGCTTGAAGGCCGGCAACCGCGAGCCGTCGGTCGCCTCGACCACGAAGGACACAACCTCGGGGGTCTCCTGCACGCGGCTGCTGACGACCACGTTGCGCCACACGTCGCCGGGCTTGACGTCGGTCTCGGCGTACAGGCCCCTCTCGATCGCGATGAGAGCGTTCGCCATATTCCAGTAGACCTCGTCCCACGCGGCCGCTACCTCTGGGGTCACCGCGTCGCCGAGGACCTCGACGATGGCGGCGAAGAGGTGCTGGTGGACGATCGGGTAGGAGTCCTCGCTGATGCCTAGGGACGCGTGCTTGTTCGCGATCCGAGCAAGCACCGCTTCCGGCTCCGGGCCGTCCTCGGCGACGAGCAGGGTCGCGTACGCGGCGATGGCGCCGGCAAGGGCGCGCTGCTGCTCGCCCTGCGCCTGGTTGCCGCGGTTGAAGAGGTCACGCTGCAACTCCGGGTGCGCGGCGAAGAGGCGCTGGTAGAAGACCGGCGTGATGTCACCGATCGCGCCGCCAATCACCGGCAGGGTGGCGCGGACGACGTCGGTCGAGGTCGTGGAGAGTCGGGCCATGACAGGCTCCTTCATACGGGGTGGGAAATGGCGGGGCGTCGCGGTACGACGAGGGCGACCGGGGTCACCGTCGCGCCGAGCCGAGACCGAGCAGGAGACTGCGCGTGGGGCTGACCGTCACATCGGCGATCGTGAGCGGGTCGAGGGCGGCGAAGAACGCCTCCTGCGCATCCCGCAGCGCAGCACGCAGACGGCAGCCGGCGCGCAACGGGCACGGATGGGCGCCCTCACATTCGACGACCTCCTTGCCTTGGTCGGGACCGCCCTCGAGCTGGCGTACGAGGTGGCCGACGGAGACGCTCTCGGCGCCGTCGGCCAGACGAAGCCCGCCGTTGCGGCCGCGCCTGGTGTCGACGACGCCCAAGGCGCTGAGCGCGGTGACGACCTTGCTCGCATGGGTGGCACGGACGTTGAGCTGGACGGCCAGCTCGCCGGTCGTCGCGGCACTCCCCGGCTCGAGGACCGCGAGCCGCATCACGATGCGGAGTGCGAGATCGGTGAACGCGGTCAGCTGCATATCGCCGACCATATGCAATTACGCATCTCAAATGCGAATTAGCGCTGGCCGGCTCTGGTCATGGACCTGGGTCCTCGATCCGCCCCCTTCACCGCGTGGCGCGCAACGCGGCACGCCACCGCCGCAGGCCGACCCAGCGGCTCACCGTTGCCGACGGTCCTCGGTCGGCCACTCGGTGACGATCCGAGCGCCTCCGCCGGGCGCGTCCTCGATCGTGACGGTGCCACCCTGAGCCTTGGTCAGGCCTCCGACGAGGTAGAGCCCGAGCCCGGAGCCGCCACGGGCGCCGCCCTTCCAGAACTTGGTGAAGACCCGCTTGCGCAGATCCTGCGGGATGCCCTCGCCCTCGTCGTCGACGACGAGCCTGACCCCGTCCGCCATCGCCTCCACCTGCACGTGTATGACGCCGTCCCCGTGGCGGACGCCGTTCTCGACGAGATTGGTGACCACCTGGGTGAACTTGTCCGGGTCGACGAAGATCTCCGGCAGGTCGTCGGCGCTCGTCAGCTCGATACAGCGCGACGTACTGGCCCGCACGGAGTCGACGACCCGGCCCACCAGCGTCGCCGCGTCGCTGGGCCGCGGATAGAGCTGCAGCCGGCCGGTGTCGATCCGCGCGACGTCGAGCAGCTCCGCGATCAGGCGGGAGAGCCGGTCGGAGTCGGCGTGGACGGTGGTGAGCATGAGCTTCTTCTGCTCGTCGTTGAGCTTGTCCCAGCGATTGAGCAGCGCCTGGACGAACCCCTTCACCCCGGTCAGCGGGCTGCGCAGCTCGTGGGCGACGGTGGCGACCAAGTCGGAGCGCTCTCGATCGAGTCGGGCCCGGCCGCGGCCGTTGCGCAGCGTGATCGCCAGCTCCTTGCCGCGGTTGATCCTGGCCGAGACGAGCACCTCGGTGCCGTCGGGAAGCAGCCACGACTGCTCCGGCACGCCGGTCCGGGAGGGCAGGCCGCCGTAGGGCTCGTTGAGCTCCACCCAGCCTCGGCCCTCGCCGTCGCGCAGGGTCAGTACGTCGGCCAGCGGTCTCCCCGGGGCACCCTCGGCGTCGATGCCGAGCATGCGGGCGGCGAGTGCCGAGATCAGGCTGACCGCGCCGCGGGCGTCGGCGATCACCACCCCGTCGGGCAGCGCGTCTACGACCTGCTGGGCTGTCGGCTCACTCACGCGCCCACGCTAGAGCATCACTGAGTCGACCCGGCGGCGATATAGGGCCCGGGCCGCGACCAGGCTGACGACAGCACCGGCGACGGCGTACAGGGCGATGAGCAGGATGTGCGCGCCGGCACCCTGGCCACCGAAGTAGACGATCTCACGCAATGCAGTCGTGCCGGCGCCGTTGGGAAGAGCCTGGCCGACGCCACGCCACAGCGCTGGCAGCAGCTCCATCTGGTATGCGCCGCCAGCACTCGGATTGCCGAGCACGACGAACAGCAGCACCGTCAGCCCGATGCCGATCGTTCCGAACAGCACCTGGAGCGCCATCGTGACGGTCGCCGACGAGAGCACGAGGAGGGTGCCGACGCCGGCGAGCGCCCAGAAGTGCCCGGTGAGGGCACCGAGCAGTTGATCCACGACCAGGGCACCGCCGATGCCGGAGACCACCGCATAGGGAATCATCGCGCCGAGTCGGATCGCCGCACGCTTGGGATTGGCGGGCCGCGCACCGCGCGCGACGCCGAGCAGCGAGGCGACCAGATAACCACCGACGAGCCAGCCGATGACGAGGTAGAAGCCGCTCATCCCCCGGGCGTCGCCTGGCTGGAGCGGCACCAGATCGGTCGTGGCAATGGAGCGTTGCTGCCGCGTGGCGACCTGCTGAGCAACCTGCTCGACCGCCGTCGTCAATGCGGCGCCTCGCGCCGTGGCGACGTACATCGTGTCGGTGGTCCCGCTCGGAGCGACGACGATCGCCGACACCAGGTCGCCCGAGCGGACGCGGGCCCTGGCGGTCGCCGCATCGGGGACAGGCTCGGCCGCCAGCGGCGACCCGGCGATGCCGTTGAGCTGCTCGGTCAGCTGCCGCACCTGACCTGCCGGCGCCACCACTCCGACATGCACCTGGTGCGGGGTCGGGTGGTGGAACGCTCCGACGTAGGACGCGATGAACGCCAGCTGGACGAGAAGTACGCCGAGGACGAGTGCCACCGTCCTCGGGGCGACAGCGTCCCGGATCTCCTCGGTCAAGCTCGGACCAGCCATGTCTCCTCCATATACGCTACTTACGGTATCGTTATGATTCAGCCTACGCCCGGCGCACGCACGCGCCGCGTTCACGGAGACATGACATGGAGCACAACGCCGCCGACGACCGGTACCCCGACCAGGTCCGTGCGGGCAGGCCTCGACGCGCCGAGGTGGAGAGCGCGGTCCGGAGGGCGACCGCCGACCTCGTCTCCGCGCAGGGATACGCCGGCACGAGCCTCGACCAGATCGCTCGGGCAGCAGGCGTCGCCAAGACCACCGTCTACCGACGCTGGGCATCGAAGAGCGAGCTCGCCCTCGACGTGCTGGTCGAGACCCTCGGCACTCCACCGGCCCCGGAGGGCGATGTCGAACCGGGCCTGCGTGCCACGATCGGCTGGCTCGCCGACCAGATCGGACGTCGCGGCGTCTACCACCTGCTCACCGGGCTGGTGAGCGAGGCGGCACGCGACACGGAGGTACGACGCGGACTCCGGGAGCGGATCCGCACGCCATTCGCGGAGCGGGTAGAGGCGGCGTGGGGCGTGGCCCCCGATCAGACCGACCTGGCCTTCGATGTCGTCGTCGGGACGTTGTTGCACCACGCCGCGCTGGCCGGCGGCATGGACGGACGTGTCGTGGAGACGATCACCGGTGTTGCCGTCGGCCTGGTCAAGCCCTAGGCGCTCTGACGCAGCACCGGCATCGCACGGGCGAGGCGGTCAGGAGCGCTGGGCGCGAGCGCTCGCGAAGAGACAGACCGCGGCGGCGGTGGAGAGATTGAGACTCTCGGCCTGGCCGTAGATCGGGATGCTCACCACCCGGTCCGACGCCTCGCGCAGCGGGGCCGGCAGACCCCATGCCTCATTGCCGAAGAGCCACGCCGTAGGACCTGCGAGCTCGCTCTCGAAGAGCGACTCGCCGTCCATGTCTGCGGCGAGCACGGTGAGCCCCGCCTCCGTCGCCCGCCGTACGGCGAGGGCAGGGTCGCGCTCGATCACGATCGGCAGATGGAAGACCGAGCCGACCGAGGCCCGGATCGTCTTCGGGTTGTAGAGGTCCACTGCATCACCGGCGAGCACCACGGCGTCGGCGCCCGCAGCGTCGGCGCAACGGATCACGGTGCCGGCGTTGCCGGGGTCACGGACGTCGGCACAGATGGCAACGAGGCGTGGCTGGACATTCGACCCGCCGGAAGTGACCTCTCGACTCGCGACAGCCGACCAGTCGGCGTCAAAGAAGGAGCAGACGGCGACCAGACCAGCCGGTGTGACCGCATCGGACAGCATCTCGATGGCACGCGGCTCGACGAGCGTGACGGCGGCCTCGCCGAGGATGTCGGCGTACTGCTCGAGCGCGGCCTCGGTCGCGAAGACCTCCTCCACGAGGTCGGCGCCGAGGGCGCCTTCGACGGCCTTCGGGCCGTCGGCAAGGAAAAGCCGCCGCTCCGCACGTGCGGAGCGGCGGCTCAGCTTCCTTGCTTCCTTCACGCGAGCGTTCCCGACAGTGAGGGGAGCGCTCGCGGAAAGAGGAGGAGTCATGCTCAGGCGGAGACCGGAGCGTTGACGTCCGCGGGAAGGGCGTTCTTGGCGGTCTCGACCAGCGTGTTGAACGCGGCGACATCGTTGACGGCCAGGTCGGCGAGGATCTTGCGGTCGACCTCGACACCGGCCAGGTTGAGGCCCTGGATGAAGCGGTTGTAGGTGAGGCCCTGCGCACGCGCGGCGGCGTTGATGCGCTGGATCCACAGGCGACGGAAGTTGCCCTTGTTCTTGCGGCGGTCGTTGTAGCTGTAGACCAGCGAGTGGGTGACCTGCTCCTTGGCCTTGCGGTAGAGGCGCGAACGCTGACCGCGGTAGCCGGAGGCCCGCTCG
>Ga0164242_10002641_pt1 | contig 20736 bp, 21 predicted proteins | sample OricomgcompostMG_FD_108783 | JGI IMG/M metagenome (GOLD analysis project Ga0164242, IMG submission 108783) | Miracle-Growth compost microbial communities from Emeryville, California, USA - Original compost - Miracle growth compost (MG) ... | reverse complement strand
TGAAGCAGGCACTCTCCGATTATGCTTTTGTCTGAGCGAGGGCCGCTTGCCGGGTAGATGGGCTGAAATGACAAGTTTTCGGGCCGTTTCGACTTGGTATGCGGGATAGGGATTCGGATTTTTGGGGTCATTAATAAATCCATAAAAATCAAGGAGGTCATTATGCCCAAGTATCTGATTGAAAGAGACATACCGGGGATCGGCGCAAAGAGTCCCCGTGATCTGCAGGCCATTTCCCTGAAATCTTGCCAGGTATTAGAAAATCTGCCGCCGGATATCCAGTGGCAGCATAGTTTTGTCTTGGAAGATAAGCTGTTTTGCGTCTATGTATCGCCCAATGAGGAGCTGATCAGAGAGCATGCAAAGAAAGGTGCTTTTCCCTTAAGTGCGATCTATGAAGTGAATGCCATCATTGATCCCGCTGCAGCCGAGGGGCAGCTCTACTGCAAGCATGGCTGATCGGCGCCGTCTGTGATTTTCCCTGCAGCGGGTCCGGGTTGCAAAACCCGGGGAATGTTTGTTACTTTAAGACACCATTTCACACCCGCTGCACTTCTCGCCATGATGAACATCTATGATTTTATCCGGGATAACGCCAGCTATTTTGACCAGTCTACCTTCGGCCGGCATGGGGACTTGTTCATCGACTATTTGTGCCCGATCACCGAACCCCGGATGCGGGTATGGTCCCATAAAAACTGCCTGATGTACGTCATGCAGGGTGTCAAAGCATATGTATCGGGGAATACCCACCACCGGTCGGCGGAAGGGGAAGTGCTATTTATCCGCAAAGGGGGGTATGTGCTGTTTCAGCATTTTGAGCAGCCTTACCGCGCTCTGATCTTCATGTTCGACGACACGGCGGTCCATGACCTTTGGGTAGAGTTTCCCCAGTTATTGCCGCAGAAGCCCGAAGGGGAACTAGCCTTTGCCGAAGAGGCCCCTATCGTGGTGCTGGAATCTTCTGAATTGATCCGGTCGGTCTTTTTATCGGCCTTGCCCTATGCGGAAGATCCCAGCCTGGAAAGCCGGGTATCGCTGGAACTTAAATTCCGGGAGCTACTGGTGAGCCTGTTGAATCCCAAAGCGGATAATGCCCTGTACCGCTATCTCAGCTGGATCAGCCAGGACAAAGCCCTGCCGTTTATCAAGCTGATGCGTGAGAACGGCCATTTCAATTTTACGACGGAAGAACTGGCCAGGACCGCTCACATGAGCTTGTCGGCTTTTAAGCGGTTTTTTCGTAAACACATGGGCACCTCTCCCGGGAAATGGCTGAGCGCCCAGCGCATCGGCCATGCAAGGCAGATGCTGGGGGCGGGCAAAGCCGTATCGGAAGTCGCCTTTATGCTGGGCTACAGCGATGCCGCCGCTTTCTCCAAAGCCTTTAAGTCGGCCACGGGCCTCACGCCCCGGGATTTTGCCAGAAGAATCGGGCCTGAGGCCCGTGTATAGCCGCGTAAAGAACGGGTATTATTTGGTAACTTTGGAATAGGCTGATCGTAGGATGCACGCCGGATTGTTTTTTCACTTTTCAAGCAAACGAACCTATGTTAGCACAACCCCTGACTTTGCTGGCGGCATGCTTTATGGCGCTAAGTACGACTACATCGTGCCATAACGGAAACGGGCACACGACGACTGTTTCTTCCCAAACCGTGTCGACGGATTCGCTACCTCCCGTAGAGACGGAGAAACCCAATATCGGTTATCCTTCCGCTTTTGCAGGCCAGACGCGGGTCGCAGGCGTAAAGACCACCACTGCCTTGTCGATCAAGATGCTGGACAATTCGCTGGACCATCCCTGGGCGATTGCCCAGTTGCCCGACGGTCGGTTTCTTATCACGGAGAATAAAGGCACCATGCGGATTGAGACGGCCGACGGCAAGCTGGATAAAAAAATTACCGGACTTCCTGCGGTAGTCTCTGCCGGTCAGGGAGGCCTGCTGGATGTCACGCCCAGTCCCGATTTTGCCACCAACCGGATGATTTTTTGGGATTATTCCGAAAAGCGCCCGGAAGGCACGGTACTGGCTGTGGCAAAAGGCACGCTGTCTGCGGACGAAACGCGGATTGAAAATCCCACGGTCATTTATCGGGCTACCCCTGCCTTCGATGGGCGGCTTCAATACGGTTCGCGGATTTTGGTGGATCCCGATGGCAACCTCTTTGTCAGTACCGGGGAACGGTCGGCCAAAGAGATCCGGGTCCAGGCCCAGCAGCTCAACTCGGCCCTGGGAAAAGTGGTGCATATTACCCCGGACGGCAAACCGGTTCCCGGAGGCCCCTTTGCCGGCCAACCGGGAGCCCGGCCTGAAATTTTTGCCTACGGGTTCAGAAATCCCGAAGGCATGACCTGGAACCCGCGGACCGGAGAGATCTGGGAAGCAGAATTTGGCCCGCACGGAGGAGATGAGATCAACATTGTCCGGGCAGGAAAAAATTATGGCTGGCCGGTCATTACCTACGGCCTTGAATATTCGGGAGATAAAGTGGGAGAGGGTATCCAGCAGAAGCAAGGCATGGAACAGCCCGTATACTACTGGGATCCGAGCGTGTCGCCCGCGGGGATTACTTTTTATGACAGCGACGTGATCCCGGAATGGAAAGGTAACCTGTTTGTGGGTTGCTTAAGTGGATCGCACATTGCCCGGCTGGTGATTAAAGACAATAAAGTGGTCGGAGAAGAATGGCTCATGCAGGGGAAGGGTGAACGTTTTCGCGCCATTACCGTCGGGAAGGACGGTGCCTTATATACCGTAACGGACGGTGGAAAATTATACCGGATCGGCAAACAGTAAGTATTCCGTGGTCCTGTAGACACAGGGTGGACCGGTCACCACAACACCGCCCACTGCCTCGCGGCAGCGGCCTGTGTGCTTTATATGCTTTGTGGGAATGTGGAGATTACCGGAGTCGAACCGGTGACCTTTTGCATGCCATGCAAACGCTCTAGCCAGCTGAGCTAAACCCCCAAGGCGGCAAAGATATATTTTTTTCCGAAAAGCAGCGGCTTGAAAATCAGCCGCAGTAAGATTTTTCCTCATGAGATGTGGGCTGCTCATCGGAGCCGGAATGGTGGGACTGTTGTTGACGGTGATCCTGGGATGTTATGGGTGGATCAGCCGGTTTGCCCGGCCTTACCTCTACAAAGGATCCGGGCCGATTCCACCCCAGCAGGCCATATTGGTATTGGGCACCGCCCAATACACGCCGCACGGAGGGATCAACCGGTATTTTCAGTATCGCATGGAAGCGGCCGCCTGGCTGGCCCGCAAGGTGGAGACCGGTGCCTTCATTGTGAGTGGCGCCGACCGCCGTCATCCCCGTGTCCCGGAAGCGGCCGCGATGAAAGCAGTCCTGGTCTCCGGCGGATTGTCTGCCGATGCGATCCTGTCCGATGGGCAGGCATACCGGACGTGGGATTCGCTGCAAAGATGCCGCGAAGTCTTCGGGTACGATGCGCCCCTGGTGGTATCCCAACGGTTTCATGTAGAGCGCGCTATCTTTATCGCACGCATGCAGGGGATGCCTGTGAAGGGATACTGCGCCCGGGCCGTGCGGGGACGGGTAGCCGTGCGCATGTTTGTCCGGGAATGCCTGGCCCGAATCAGGTGTGTCTGGGATTGCTTTGTCCTTCATCCGGTACCCCACTCGCTGCGGCATGCGCTCCGGAAGTGAATCCCTGCCATGTTTGGTGATTTTAGGTGAAACTTTTAACTTTAACGTATATTCTTCACCTTAAAAACCTGCACGTATGTCCTTCATGAAAGATTTCAAGGAGTTTGCCCTTAAAGGCAATGTCGTCGACCTAGCCGTAGCCGTGGTCATCGGCGGCGCTTTCGGCAGGATCGTCACCTCGCTGGTCACCGATATTATCATGCCGCTCGTCGGTGTGCTGATCGGCGGGATGGACTTTTCCGACAAGAAGGTGGTTTTATCCCCCGCGGTGGTCGATGCGGCAGGCAAAGTGGTGAAGCCGGAAAATGCCCTGACCTACGGCTCCTTTATCAATGCGGTGATCATGTTTGTGATCATTGCGTTTTCCATCTTTCTCGTCCTGAGGGGGTTCATGAAATTGCAAAAGAAGAAAGAAGAAGCCCCTGCGGCTCCCCCTGCTCCCAGCAATGAGGAAAAGCTGCTGACCGAAATCCGGGATCTCCTAAAAAAATAGGGGAGACGGGTTTACCGGCTGAGCTGGCTCATGGCCGTTTTTTCTCCCCCGGCGTCAAACCCGGGCCTGCTCTCGTTCCCTCGTGCGCACCGCAGACCGTCAAAGCGATCAGGACAGGTGTAATCCCTTCCTTACGAAGGGTTTAACCGGGTTGCGGGGCATGATATTTGCAGATTACAGCCTTTTTACTGTCGTATGTTTAAAAACCAGTTATGATGAAATCTCTATTATTAGGCAGCATCCTGTTAGTAGCATTGGCCCCCACAGCCTTCGGCCAGGACAATACGATCCAGGACCTCAAAAATTCGGCGAACAAGCAGATCAGCATTGACGACACCTCCCACCAGATATGGCGCACCGGAGGCATCTTCAGTGTCAACGTGAGCCAGACTGCACTTTCTCACTGGGCTGCGGGCGGCGATAAATCCTCCTTTGCCCTGACTGGCCTGCTCAACGGATACGCCTCTTACAACAAAGGAAAGAACAGCTGGGACAACCTGCTGGATGTCGCCTACGGCTTTATGAAAACCACCAGCACCGGCATGCGCAAAAGCGATGACCATCTCTATTTTACCTCCAAATACGGAAGGCAGGCTACGGCCAATAAGAAATGGTATTATTCGGCCTTGTTTGATTTTAAGACGCAATTCGCCCGCGGTTACCTGTATTCCGACAGCGGGAGGACTTATAATTCCAACCTGTTTTCCCCGGCCTATATTCTGCTGTCTCTGGGAATGGACTATAAAGCGACCGATTATTTTGATGTCTTCCTCTCCCCGATCACTTCCCGCTGGACAGTGGTCGGCAGTGATGTGCTGGCTAACCAGGGCAAGTACGGCGTGACTCCCGGCAAGCATGTGCTCAACGAGATCGGCGCCTTCCTGGCTGCCAGTTTCAAAAAGGACCTGAACCAGTCGATCAACTATACCAGCCAGCTGCAGCTGTTTTCCAATTACAAGCACAATCCTCAGAATATTGACGTGTACTGGACCAATCTGCTGAGCATGAAAATCAGCAAGTACCTGGCGACCACCATCTCGCTGAACATGATCTACGATGATGATGTCAAATTTCCGGCAGAAGATGATCCCAACCGCCAGGTGGCTCACCTGCAGCTGCAGGAAATGCTGGGAGTGGGATTCTCCTATAAGTTTTGAGTCGGAAGACTTCAGATGTTTTGGCCAGGCCCTAAGCGAAGCAATTCTCTTAGGGCCTTGCGGTTTCACGGGATGAGGCTTCGGGGAGCGGGCGGCATGTCGTATCTTTGTGTGCCTTTTACGGGGAAATCACAAAAATTTAATTGATTATCAATAGACAGGACAAATGATAAAGCCCCTGATTGTGTTGGGTATATTATTGAGCGTCGGGCTGTGCAGCCGGGGTCAGGCCGTGGATACACTGGTCACCCCGATTCCGGACACCACCGGCGTGCAGGATCAGGAGATGCCCGACTCCGTGAACAGTGAAACTGCGCCGCTTCATTTCGGGACGGTGACCCAGATCAAGAATCTGGACAGCTACAATGCCAAAGAGGTGCTTACTGAATTGAATAAAGGCAAATTCGGTCACCCCATTGACCTGGAAAAAGACAGCGTACACTGGAAAACAGGCGGGATCATTAATATGAACATCAACCAGGGAAGTTTGCAGAACTGGGCCGCCGGAGGGGATCATTTTTCGCTCTCCCTCGGACTGATGGGAAATTTCTATGCCAACTACGCCGACCGACGCAACAGTTGGGACAACAATGTGGAATTGGCTTTTGGATACCTCAATACCACCAGTCTGGGGATGCGTAAAAGTGATGATAAGATCAACATATACTCCAAGTACGGGTTCCGGTTTTCCGATCACTGGTATTACAGTGCGATGGTGAGCTTTCGCAGCCAGTTTGCCAATGGGTACCTCTATCCCGATGACAGTACGGTCGTGTCCCATTTTCTGGCCCCCGCTTATGTGCTGGCCTCTCTGGGCTTTAACTATAAGCCCGCCGAGTACTTTTCCATATTCATGTCTCCGATCACCTCCCGTTTTGTCATCGTAAAGGACCGGACTTTGGCCGATAAGGGGTCCTACGGGGTGGACAGCGCCCGCTACGCCTATTACGACAACGTCCGTGTCCTGTTGAGCCGTGGAAGGCAGCTCCAGTATGAATTCGGGCCGTATATGTCTTTCCAGTTCAACAAGGACATCTTTGAAAATGTCAACTGGAGTTCCCGCCTGGATTTATATTCCAATTATCTGCGCAACCCACAGAACGTGGATGTGTACTGGACCTCCCTGTTTAACCTTAAAGTCAATAAATTTCTGACGGCCAGCCTCAATACCGAACTCATCTATGATGACGATGTGAAGTTCGTCACCTATGCCAAAAATGAAGACGGCACGGTGAAGACCGATCCAGACACGGGGGAACAGGTGGTGCTGAGCAAGACGGCCCGCATCCAGTTTAAGGAACTGATCGGCATCGGCTTTTCTCTGAAGTTTTAGGGCTCCTGAGCCGGTTGCAGCTGCCGCTTATAGAGCTGGATGGTGTTTTCCAGCCCGTAATACAAGGCATCGCAGATCAGGGCATGGCCGATGGAGGTTTCCTGGATCTCCGGAATGTGCTTTTTCAGAAAGGCCAGGTTTTTCAGGTTCAGGTCATGTCCGGCGTTGATGCCCAGCCCCAGCTGTGTGGCCGCCCGCGCGGTCTCCAGGTAGGTATCTTCGAAATGCGTTTTCCGGAAGGCCGGATCCTCCGCAATCCGCGGAAAATCTTCGGCATACGGGCCGGTGTATAATTCAATGCGATCGGCCCCGGTGCTTTTGGCCGCCTCCACAAGCCGGGCTTCGGCATTGAGAAACAGCGACACCCGGATTCCCGCCTCCTTTAAAGTGTGCACGATCTTTTTGAGCAAATCCTGATGCCGGATGGTGTCCCATCCGGTATTGGAAGTGACCGCATCGGGAGGGTCGGGTACCAGGGTACACTGGTCCGGCTTCACGGCAACGACCAATGCCATGAATGACTCCGAAGGGTAGCCTTCAATGTTGAACTCTGTGGTAACCAGCGGTTTGAGATCGCGGACGTCCTGGTAGCGGATGTGGCGTTCGTCGGGACGGGGATGGACGGTGATTCCCTCGGCTCCGAAGCGTTCGCAGTCCCGGGCTACCTGTAGCAGGTCGGGAAGGTTTCCGCCACGGGCATTTCTCAGGGTGGCGATCTTGTTGATATTGACCGATAACTTGGTGACGTGTTCCATGGCGCAAAGGTACAACAGGGCCATCAAATCCCTGGGCCTATGGAGCCTTCTGCCGGGGCGAAGGACGCCGGTGAAACCCTCCGATGAAGGGGCAAATAATGTATATTTGCGCCGCCGGCATGAAAAGATCACAGTGCCTTGAAGCGGAGGAATCGGATGGCTGGGAGAAACCCACGGCCGGCCTGGACACAAAACTCATATCATGCAGGAAGCACAAACTCATGCAGGAGTAGGATCGCGGGTGCAACACGCCTTATATGGTCCGGGAGTGATCGTGGGGGTGCGGTATGCGCAATACCTGGTCACCTTCCAAAACAGCGGAACCCAGGAAATTGACAAGACCGACCCGAAATTTGAAGTGCTGGTGGCCGAAAATGTGACCCCCGAGATCGAGACGACCTCGCAGGTAGAAAAGTCCCTGTTGAAAATTCTGCGGCTCTGGGCCGATACCACCGAGATCGTACCCCTGGGAGACCGTTGGCAGGGAGGTACCCTGATCCTTCAGCCGGCCGATCCCCAGCAAAAATCCAAGGAACTTCCCATCGATACCTTCTTTCATAAAATCGTCATGTTGCGGGACCGCCTGCGGGTGCTGGAGCAGCAGATCAACAGCCATAAGGGGCTCAGCGACGAGGATAAGGTCAGTCTCCAGCAATACATCACCCGGATATACGGGTCCCTGACAACGTTTAATGTGCTGTTTAAAGACCGCGAACATTGGTTTGTAGGCGAAAAAGGCAGCCGTGCCGACTAACGGCCATCCTGCAGTACGCAGGTTTTTTTTACTTTCAGCGAAATACTTCAGATGAGACAAATTACCGCACGGTTCATTTTATTCAGCTTAGGCGTGGCTGTTTGTCTGCTTTATGCCTGCCACCCCAAGTCTGCCCGGCAGGAACAAGCGGCCACCAAGACCCCGGAATTCCAACGGCCTGCCCAGCTGGCGCCTTTTGAGGCCGACAGTGCCTACAGCTATGTGCAGAAGCAAGTGGATTTTGGTCCCCGGGTGCCTGGCTCTTCTGCGCACAAGGCATGTGCAGACTGGCTGATCGGCAAGATGCGTGGTTGGGCGGATTCGGTAACCGTGCAACGGGCTGCAGTGAGTGCCCGCGGCAAATCTTATGATTGCGTCAATATTATCGGCCATTATAATCCCGGGGCAGCCGGCCGGATCCTTCTGCTGGCCCACTGGGACACCCGCGCCTTCGCTGATGCCGACAGCACCACCCGGGACAAGCCTTTCGACGGCGCCGATGACGGGGCCAGCGGGGTAGGCGTCCTTTTGGAAATTGCCCGCCAACTTGCAGCAAAAAAGCCGTCCCTCGGCGTAGATATTTTATTGACCGATGTGGAAGATGCCGGGGTGGACGGAGACGACGCCTCCTGGTGTCTGGGCACCCAGTACTGGGCTACCCAGGCAAAAGCCGCCGGCTACCGGGCCCAGTATGGCATCCTGTTGGATATGGTGGGCGGCCGGGGCTCTCATTTTTTCCGGGAAGCCCTCACCAGGCAATATGCGGATGCCCAGTCCCTGATGGTCTGGAACGTAGCCAACGTCATCGGGTATTCGGATTATTTCCGCTATGGTGATCTGGGAAGCATTGGCATCACCGATGACCATACCTTCGTCAACCGGATCGCCGGCATTCCGACCCTGGATATTGTCGCTTTGCAAGGCAACGGAGATTTTATGCCCTGGCACCATACGGTGAACGACAATATGCAGATTATTGATAAAAATACCCTGAAAGCCGTGGGACAGACCGTATCCCAGGTGCTGTACAGCAATCCTCCTTACTGACGGGCGGTAAGCCGCGGGCCCACGACGCGCATCAGCGAATCGGCAGGCACATCCTTGGCGATGACTTTGCCTTGGGGATCGATCAGAAAGTTGGCCGGGATGCCCTCCACGCCATAGGTCGCAGCAGGTGCAGAATTCCAGCCTTTCAGGTCACTGATGTGGTACCAGCTCAACTGGTCTTTGCGGATGGCCTCTTCCCAGGACTCCTTCTTCGTGTCCAGGGACACGCCTAAAATGACAAAATTCTGCCCTTTCAGTCGGTTCCAGGCTTTGACCAGCGTGGGATTCTGGTCCCGGCAGGGAGCGCACCAGGAAGCCCAAAAATCTACCAGCACGTACTTCCCCCGAAACTGATCCAGCGCCACCAGCTGCCCGGAAGTGTCCGGATACCGCAGGGCGGGAGCATGGTCGCCCACAGAGATGGCCATGCTTAGGCCCAGGTTATTGAGCCGTTTGTGATAGGCGTCGATGGCTTGTTGTACCAGGGCGTTGCCCGGAAAGCGGGCCGGGAGCCCGGCAAACACACTTTTCCCCTGCTGCCAGGCATCCTCATGGTCCAGCAGGCTAAGGGCGAATACGGCCAGGGTGGGGCTTTGGGTGGTCCGTGCTTCCTGCAACAGGGTGTCCATCAGCGCCTGCTGCTTTTGATACAGCGCACTCCTTTGGCCCCTCAGCAGGCTGTCCGGTCCGGAGAATGCCGCGATCTGCTGCTGCAACCGGTGTATATCCCGGTTTTTTTCATTGAGGGAAGACAAAAAAGCCTGCAGTTCCCGGGAGGCCGCTGATCCTTCGATCTGCAGTTGCCCCGGTTGCCGGTAATCTCCCGCTATGTGGACATCCGTTTGGTCCAGCACCAGCAGCAACCGGCTGCTGTCGGTGAACCGGATGGCATATAACCCTTCGCTTCCCGAAGGATGGATGTCAAAGCTGAAATCTCCTTTGAGCGGATCGATCGCGGCACTGTCTATGGTATAGGAGGCTGTGGGCCGGATCTCATCCAGGTAGGCAATCTTCACCGTGTCGGGCAGGTGCAGCAGGCTTGCCCGGATGTGTATCTGTGGAGGGCCGCCCAGCTGGCAGGAGCACCACAGGCCGGCCGCACACAGCGTAATCAGGATTCCTCTTCTCATAAAGCGCGTTTTCAGTATCATCAGGTGCGAGGCACTGAAGCAAAATTACATGGGATAGGCCGGAAAACCGCCTTTTCGGCAAAAAACTTAAAAGGTTCGTTTACAGCGTCCTCCAAATGCCACGTAGGACATAATAGGTCATTTACAGGATGAATTGATGCATTGACGAGATGCGAAAGCCAAAGCCGGGACGGCCGGGCTATTTTTGATCGGTTTTTCATAGGATATGGTTATAACGAGGGGGCTTCTGTCTAGTTGCCCCCTTAACCATTTGCAATCGGTACAGCGCAGCCCTACGGCCGCCGTACCGTCAGAAAAACCCTCCCTTCCTTTTTACTTTGGCTAGTCCAGGATAAACTTCACATGCACGGTGGCGGAGATCTTCATCTTCTGGAAGTCAATCTCGGGTAAGGCTTCCTCGCCAAACGCCGCGACGCCATGCACGGAAAGCTTGGCCATGCGGCCCGGCATGGGTGTGGGCGCAGCTGCATCGGTGATCTGGATCGCTTTTCCCGGCTGTTGGCCCAGCGGGCGGGTGAGGGCCAAGGCTCTCGCCCGGGCGTCGGCCACTGCCCGGGATCGCATGGTGTTTTCGATATCGTGGAGGGCGGAATGGTCCACATGGTCTACGGCACTCTGGGAAATCCCCAGGTCCTCCAGTGCCATGAAGACCCGCGTGGCAGTCACGGCGTCTCCCACCTTCAGCATATAGGATTTGGATTTGATCACTTGCTGACCTTTCAGAAAGTAGCTCTTGAAATTGCTCGCCAGGTCCGTGGCGGCCAGGTCTTTTTCGACGTTGATGCCCAACCCCTTCAGCGCCTGGTACATTTGTTTTTCGAGCTGCTCCACAGGAACTTTGTTGCGGTTGTCCTTTTCTGAGATTTCAATGGAAATGAAGATTTCATCGGGGGTGACCAAGGTATCGGCGTTGCCTTGTACGTCCATATAGGGCTGGTCGATGAAGTTTTTGGTTTGGGCCTGTAGCGTACCGGCGAGCAAGAGCGCCATCAGGCATGCACATACTGTTTTCATAAGGGATTGTTTAAGTGAACGGTCAAATGCCCGCAAAATACGGCAAAAATCACGGAGGTGCCGCCTGCTGCGGAGTCTCTCTAACCCGATACGGGATCGTCAGTTTCGTCCATGCGGCGAAGCAAAAGCTCCCGCATCTGGTCCAAAAAGCTGGTCCGGCTTTTTTTGCGGATACGGATGTCCTGGAATACGCGGTAGTAGTTTCCGAGCTGCACCTGGAAGGCCGCTTCCAGAAACTGCGCAATCTTTTTGAGGTCGGCCCGGCCGTGATTAAAAACCCCCGTGCTGTATAAGGCGTAGAGCAATTCGATCAGATAGGCTTTGGGCGCGGTCCAGGTCAGGCCCGGCACGCTCCGGGTTAAAAACGCACCGGTTCGTTGGCCCACGCGTTGCAACGCGTTGTCCAGATATACCGACAGCGGGCCATAAGCCAGGATCCGGGCCAGCCTCAGGCTATATAGGGTAGAAAATTCGGGGTCCATGATACAGAGCTCTTCGGCCAGAAACTTCCGGGGTGTTTTCCGGGTGAAGAACTCTTCATCCCGGTACACGGCACCGCATTTAAAATAGTGAAAGAACTCCATATGCTGGCGGAAGAACGCCCGGATCCGCCGCTGTTCCCGCTCCAGCAACTCTCTGCGAAGCGAAGGAACGGCCCGGGGGCTGTGGGTTTCGATGTAACAGATCCGCTGAAAGTAGATCAGCTTGGCCAGGAACTGGGGTTTGATTTCTTTGAAAAACCGGATCTCCTCTTTGGAATCCCTGAAGGAGTACTGCACTATAAAGGCCCTTAATCGGTGCAGGATGTCCCACAGGACGGTCAGGGCCTGGCGCGCCTGCAGCTCCATATTGTCACATTGCTGGCATATGCGGCTGATGTGGGATTCCATTTCTTCGTATAACCGGGTCGTAAATTGTTCCATGAAGCAGACTTTAACGGTTACGGTACTCATACGGTCTTCACCGTGCCGGTCATTGCACGACGGATGTGATCACGACGGAAGGCCGCAGAGAAGATTCGCTCAAGGCAGAATGTCTTTTTGGGTGACAAGCCCTGCTTTCAGCGCAAAGAGCATCAGCGCGCCCCGGCTTTTGATATCCAGCTTGCGGAAGAGTCTCTGCCGGAAGGTCTGTACCGTCTCGGTGGATACGCCCATGATCGCCGCGATTTCCTTATAAGGCATGTCTTTGCAGCAGAGCTTCAGAAATTCTCCTTCCCGGGGGGAGATCACCGGAGTCAGCTTCTGGCTGACATTGCTGATGGCCAGGGTGTTAAAATACTTTTCTCCCATTTTCACTGCCTTGATGGCCCGCAGCAGATTCTTAGGATCGTTTCCTTTTTCCACATATCCCTGGGCTCCGGCTAAAAACATCAGGTAGGTGGCATACTCGTTGCCATAGACGGTGAGCACGACCACACTGATGGAAGGATATTGGGCGCGGATGACGGGCATGACCTCGTGGCCGTCCATCACCGGCATGCTGATATCCAGCAGCAGGATATCGGGCAACGGGTCAGCTTTTCGCAGTTTACTGAGCAGGTCTTTTCCGTTGGCCGCCTCCAGGATGACCTTGTATCCCTTCCATTTGGAGATGACGCTGGAGACACCGTAGCGGACGAATGCGTGGTCATCTGCCAAAGCGATGCGGGTGAGGGGAGTTTCCATGATTCAGAGGGTTTAAGATAATTTTAAGCGTAGTGCCTTTCCCCATTTCGGAATGGATCGTAAGAGAGCCATGCATCATGTGGGCGCGGGTGCGCATGTTGGTGATGCCGATACCTTGCGGGTGATTCATCGCCTCTGCATCCATGCCTTTGCCGTTATCGGTGATCCTGAGGATCAGCGTACCGTCTTCCTGGGATTTAACACTAACGGCTGCATGGGTCGCCTGCGCATGGCGCATGATATTATTGAGCCCTTCCTGGACGATCCTGAAGATCATCAATTCCTGTGCGGTACTGAGCTCGGGAAGTTGGGGGCTGCATGTCAGGCTGCAGTGCATCCGGTGCAGGGAGCGCACATGGGCGGCTTCCTGTTCCAGCGCTTCCACCAGCCCGATGTGGGCCACGCGGTCCGAGTTCAGCGAATGGCTGAGATCGGCCATATCAATCAGGCAATGATGGAGGCGGGAAGCGCAGTCTTTGACCTGCGCGATGAGCTTGTGACGCGGAGCTTCCTCCAAGCCGTCCAACAGGGTCATGCGGATCATGCCCAGTACCTGCCCGACGTTGTCATGAAACTCCCGGGACGCCCAGTTCAAGGCCTGGTCCTGTACTTCGATCCGCGTTTGCAGCAATTCCCGCGCATAATGATGCTGGGTTTCTTTAAGCTGCAGCACATGGCGGTGAATCCCTTGCTTGTGGATAATGACAAAACAGGTCAGGATCACCACCAGCATGACCATCACCATGGATCCCAATATGATTAGCGGAATGAGATATTCAGGCATCGTGGATCGTTTTTTTAGGCATATACAAGAGGATCAATGCGCCGATCAACAGATAGAAAAGCACATTGATTAACCAAAAAAACAGGTAAAAGATCTCCTGCTTTCCTGAACGCAGGTGGGTCACCATTTGGAGAAGCGGCCAGGTAAAAAAGGTGCTGCACCAATAAATGAGAAAAATAAAAGAAAGCCAGAAATGGATATTCCTGGCTATGTATATCTGCGTATTGTCCCGAAACATCACCAAAAAAGTGAACAAGGCCATCCCGATGATGCAGGCTCCGGAAAACAACATGAAGTTAGAGTCCAGCACCTGCATCGGTTGCAGGTACACGGTGTTCACTACGGCCAGCACAATGCCGAGGGCCCCGATGATATACCCGGTATGGTATCTGCGAAACTGCCTGACGGCATAGTTGTAATACAGCGCGGTGAGGGCAAGATTGATCGGGGAGGACATGTGCAGCCATGCCATGTTGCTGCCCTCATAGAGGGCCATGTACGCGGAAGCCAGTTCACTCAGGAGGGAAAATCCAAGCAGCACCGTAATGATCCGTAGCGCAGTATGCATCCGGCGATAATACCACAGGCTGCATCCAAAAGAGAAGAATAACACAGCCAGATAAACCAAGAATTGGGTTTGGAGGTTTATCATCAGGGAGTAGTTTGCGCCAATGTGCCGTTGGTAGTAAGCGTATCTGTTCCCAAACAGCGGGGAGGACAGGGGAACGCGTGCTCGTAGGGTTCCCCCTCTGGATTGTAAATATACTCATTATTTTGGTCCAGACCAACCACGATAAGCGTCAGGGCATGGGAATTCGCCGCTGGACGCTCTCCTTCATGCCCGGAATCAATATAGTCCAGCGAATGTGCCAGCATCAATTTTAGCCGGACAATCTGTTTTCCTTTTCCTTCACTGAGATACCGGCGTAGCGTATCGGCGTTAAACGTCCAGGAACGGGTCTCATTGGTGTTGACCTGGGAATTGATGCCCTGCAGATAACTGCGGATCATCCGGTTGGCAGTGGCAATTTTGATACCGCGGGAATCCCCGTCCGGCGCGGAAGTGCTCACGCCGACCTGTGGGCCGACCCACATAAAATTCCGGGGTACAGCCGTGCCTATTTTCCGGGAACAGGTGAAGGGCAGGGAAGCGACGAGCAGCAAAATACACAACATGATTTTCATGGCGTGAATGTTTTAAAGTGAGAGATAATTGATTAACCGGACAAAGCTATCGGTGTCTTCTTTGGCGTTTGTCGTCGTTTGCGAGTCGTATTTGTCCCCATTTATAGGGACATCCATTGTCCCTACTTTTAGGGGCACTTTATTTTGAAAGTTTTTTTAGAGATTTGCAAAACCTGCTCCGCGGGATCAGTACCCGACACTTCGTTCCCCAGTACTTTTCTTCCTCCTGGAAAAGCCGCCCTTCCTGTGTGGTCGTGCCCTGGCATGATCATCAGGCATTGTTCAACCTTAATGATTATGCCATGATTTACCTGGATCAATATCATGCTCCTTTTTCTTCCCTCCGCAACAAGATCCCTTTATCTTACAAAAGTGAAGCGATGCATGCAGCGCAGTACGCCTATACGGAAGGGACTTTCGGAGATTTTCTGACGCAGTGGATCCGCTGTAACGGCCTGGAAATATCCTATGATATTTTCCGCATGGACAGGCGGTACAACTTTCATGCGGTTGCCGAAAGGCCTTTGGTGGCCCTGCTGTTTGTGCTGGAAGGCGCCGTGAAGGTGCATATTCAGGGACTGGACATCCGTATGCTCAAAGCCGGCAGGGGGCAACTGGTATACCTGCCGGTGAAGGCCCATCACCCGCTGTGGCCGGAACCCGGCCTGAACCGTGTTTTTCAGGTGGCGTTTTCGCTGACTACTTTTGAGATGTTACAGCCGGCTTATCCTGAGGCAGAAGTCCTGCTGGCCGGGGTGAGGCGCAAGCCCGACGAGGGATGGCAGCAACAGGCGGTAAAAATTACCAAACACTGCCTGCACATTATTGATGAATTATGCCGGTGCCCCGACGGCCAGGAAATGAGGAAGGAAACGTTTCTGAAATACTGGGCCGAAAAGTTGTTCCGCGAATACGTGCGCCACCTTCCGGTAGATCCGGCATCCTGGTCGACCAGTCAGCGGCAGCGGGTGCAAGCTGTGATTGATTATCTCCGCCAGCATCCCGATCTGTCCTTGCGCATCTCCACATTGGCCCGGGAGTTTGGCTTATCGGAAACTGCCCTCAGAACCCAGTTCTTTCGCTATACCGGCCACACCATCCGCGAGTTTACCTATGAAGTCCGCATGAAAAAAGCCATGGAGTTATTGACCGAAGGGCAAATGCCCATCCGGGATATTGCCTATCAACTGGGTTATGACAGCCAGTCCAGCTTTGGGCGGGCCTTTCACAAAAAATACGGCCGGTCGCCTCGCAGCTTCCGTGCTTCTTGACAAGAGAGGGCAAGTCTTCTCTCAAGAAATGACAAGGGGAGGGGTACAGAAATTAAATGCGGAAAATATCAAATACACGGCTCGTGGTGATGGTATATTCGTATTGCCATTGGGAAAATGAAGAAAATGAAACGTACTGCCGTCATCGAAGTCATCGCTGCATTATTGATCCTCTTGTTTCTGTATGCGGCATTCAGCAAACTGCTTGAGTTCAGAACCTTTGTGGCGGAATTGGACGAGCATCCATTATTCAGGCACCGGGCGGTATTTGTTGCGGTCGCCATTCCTCTTGTCGAGATCTTCACGGCTTTTTGTTTGTTCATGCCTGCAATCAGGATATGGGGATTATGGGGGTCCTTAGTATTGATGGGCATATTCACATTGTACATAGGGGCTATGCTCGCCTTTGACTCCCATCTGCCCTGTAGTTGCGGGGGAGTCTTGCAACAGCTTACTTGGAAAGAACATTTTATATTCAATATTGGCTTTACTCTGCTGGCATTAGGAGGTGTTTTGTTACAGCGGAGTACCGGTAAGCCAGGGGACGTTTTCGGATACAGGAGTCATTTAGTGGATTGACCTTATTGCGCAATGGCTGCCTTAGTCGCGAATAGGGCAGCAGGCCGGCTTATGTAGATTACCACCGGTTCAGGCGGCCGTCCGTCACCACCCAACTTGGCGGATAAGGAGAAGCCCAAAACCTTTAGAACAGAGTAGGCGTATTATTTGATTTTAAATCATTGAATCATGAAAAAGTATCTTCTGGGCGTCATTGCCCTTGCACTGGCCATGGGGTTCAGTGCTTTCACTACCGACTTTCACGGAAAGCGGGATACGACGTATTTTAAGTATACCAGTACGGATCCTAATGGGTATACAGACATAGCTAATTGGGCCATCTCTACTACCCTTCCTCCTGGATGTAGTGGCGGTACTAGTACCTGCATAGTATCGTCAAATCAATTTACCACGAAACAGGAGCTAGTCAATTATTTAGAAAATATTCATATGGACCCACAGGTACCGGGTGGAGACGAATATAGGATCGAGGACAAACAGCTTCAACTGGCCGAATCAGAGTAGTTATTAATTTAAATTAAAATAAGGCCGCCTAATTGGGAGGCCTTATTTTCTATAATTGTGTGGTATATTTTAACGAGGATTCTGTTTAATGCCAAATAGGTTTACTATGTCTTCAGGAACGGCCAACGCAGAACGAGGATCATTCGGGGGCAATGAGTAAGTATGCCCATCAACGATCCTTTTAAGAATAATGCCCGCCCCTTCTTTATTCAAGCGTTTGATGTCCATCCATCGAATATTGCGCATGACGAGCTCTTTTCTTCTTTCTTGTAAGAGAATTTCCAGTGCTTCATCGGAAGTAGTTGCTTTGAATGGCTTAAATGTACCCTGTTTCCATCTGTTAACCATCAGTGTATTGAGGTCTTGCATGGCGAGATCGGTTTTTCCCATCCGGGCATAGCACTCAGCCCGCATGAGATATAGTTCGTCTGTAGCGATACCATTCCATAGACTGACTTGTCCTGAATAAGATCCTTTGTAACTATGGGAGCCGTCCCCATTATCTTTAAAATAACACCATTTTCTGAGATCATTGTCATTGTATGATTGGTATAATACCGTATCTATTTTAGCACGACTACCCAATAATTGCCTTACGGCAGTGTAACTTCCGAATATGATTTCGGGATTGTTGCTGAACGTGAAATCTGCGAAAGGGAAGTCAGCATTTTGGGAAACTTGGTTATAATCTAACAGATCACTTTTTAATTGTAGTCCCATATTCGCATAATGAAAGCAGCTGTCATATTTTCTCATAAATAAATAAACGCGGGCAAGAAGACCGCAGGCAGCTGGCTTTGATGCACGGAATACATGGAGAGGCGTGACAGGCAGTAATGCAATGGCCTTGTTCAGGTCATTAACTATCTGATCGTAGGTCTGTTGGACAGAAGCCCGCTTAGAAGGCTTGTTGATATCTGGGTCCAATCGCAGCGGAATACCGAGGTCGGTAGATGCGCTATTTTGATCATAGGCGAGGCACCATAAGGAGGTAGCCATCATAAAATTATGCGCCCGGAGAAAATAAGCCTGGCCTTTGACGCTGTTCCAATCAGTCTCGTTTTCCGGGGTCTTAATTACATTGTCAATATTACTGAGTATTACGTTCGCTGAGTAAATATTTATATAACAGTGGTACCATGGATTGCTCAGATCTCCGTAATGGTCAGTATATATTACATTGGATCCTGCCCATACATATAGATTTTTCATATTATCGGGTAATTCCTGATAGGACTCATCCGTGACGTAGTAATTTTCTGCGGCTGCTTCTGAGATAGCGGGATCGTGTAAGCTTACTTGGTTATAGTCGTCTAGCAGTCCTTGCAGATCGCTTATACAGCTAATTAAGGCTAATTGCTGATCTGATTTAGCATCAAGGTATTTTTGGCATGATAAGTTTCCGAAGCTTAGGCCTAAACCTATGAATATTGATAATATATATGTTTGTCTCATATGTCTACGTTGTTTTGGCGTCAGAATAACATAATGTGCAAGTTGTTCTATCGAGTTTCGTTTTTATTGTAGATCTGTAAGATCAAAACAGAATCTTTAAACCAATTGCATAACTTTTTTGCAGCGGGGAAACTCCCTGATCCGGATCCAAGTTGTCCTTGTTGGCTCTCCAGAGTATGCCTAGGTTGTTCAAATAGAGATAGCACTTTAAACTTTGGAACGGTAAATGTGGGACCTGTTCCCGGGTTAAGAGATAGCTTAAGTTGACGTACTGAAGCCGTATGTTGTCTCCCCGGTCAATGAGTACTTCGGAAAGTTCATAGAAATCATCTCGCGCCGCTGAATTAGGATATACCATGGAGGGCACATTGGTATGTTTTTCATCTCCTGGTTTCTGCCAACGGTGTATATAGTCCCGGTTACCCCTGAAGTTGCCACCAAATAGTGAAGAATAATTTACCGATGCTTTCCGGAAATAATAATCCAAGTTATATCGGAGCCAGGCAGACAGGGTAAAGTGATGCCAAGAGAATGTGTTGCCAAGAGAACCGAATATTACAGGTTTCTTCGTACCATGGTAAATTAAGTCGTCCATATTGTATCCTGTACTTATGATGCTGCTATAATCTTTGCTTACTTTCCCATCCAAATACCCCATTGGATCTCCAGTTTGGGGATCCAATCCTGCCCATTTGTAAGAATATACACTATAATAAGGCTTACCTTTTTGTCCATTTATCCCAACACTGGCTAGCACGAAGGCATTTGGAGTGGAATAGTATTTCAACATCTTAGTCTTGTTCACATTAAAGTTTAAGGTGGTGTTCCATCTGAATTTGTGATTCAGATTCGTACTATGGAGAGCCACATCCAGCCCAGTTGTCCTCAACGAGCCTGCATTCTTATCAATCACTGGCGTAAGTCCTAAGGTGTAGTCTATGAGTATCGGTGCGATCAGATCGCTCGCCTTTTTACGATAATAATCTATACTTCCCGAAATGCGGCTATTGAAGAGACTGAAATCTAGACCAAGATTTAACTGGCCGACATTTTCCCATCTGAGATCTGGGTTATAGAAGCCTGAAGCAGTAGTCAAAGGTGTGCCAGTAAATGGACTGTTGTTTGAGTATCTAATCGTGACCAATCCTGTCGAAGAAGGATTGACATTGCCGCTGTAGCCGAAGGTAGTGCGGATCTTTAGCCGTTCGATAAAAGAGACATGGAAGAACTGTTCTCTAGATAGAATCCAGCCGAGTCCTGCAGACCACAATGGTTTCCATCTATTCCTTGTGGTAGCGCCGAATAGATTAGATCCGTCCCGTCTAGCACTTAGGGAAAGAATATATTTTTGGCTGTAATTATAGGCGGCATTGGCAAAGGCGGAGACAGTCCGTTGTGTCGTGCTGGAAAAATCCTTCCCGTCATATATATAGCTACTAAATCCAATCAACATGGGGTAGCGGTTAGCGAAATCGATATTGCGATAAAGAAGTATGTCTTGATCGAATCCATATGTACGGTTAGAACGGCCCTGATTGCGTACTTGCATGATTTCGCCTCCCATAATAGCCGTAACGGTATGTTTTCCCCAGGATTTATTAAAGTTGAACTGTACTCTGCCCTCTTGGGATTCCAGTTTATCTGTGGACTGGTCTAAGATGCTGCCTTCAGGGATGATTCGGGTCACTTCGCCCGTGACTGGGTCAATCTGAGAATAAGTGTTCACCATATCCCGGGTATAGAAGCTTTGGGCATCATGTAAGATGCGTTCTTCAGCAGCCTCTTGCTGGTAGTGATATTTTAGATCCAAGTTGAGCCAGTCTGTCAATTGATAATTGATACCGAAATTCAAAGTAACATCCTGGGATTTATTGGAGGAATGTACATGCATGTAATCTGTGAGGGG
>Ga0164242_10002640_pt1 | contig 20739 bp, 10 predicted proteins | sample OricomgcompostMG_FD_108783 | JGI IMG/M metagenome (GOLD analysis project Ga0164242, IMG submission 108783) | Miracle-Growth compost microbial communities from Emeryville, California, USA - Original compost - Miracle growth compost (MG) ... | reverse complement strand
TGTGCAGTGGTTATCGAAGCTCCGGCAATCGAAAAATGATAACTCTGGCCGCCTTTTAATTTTTTATAAAACTTGGCAAGATGCATATTATTGTCCCACATTTCATGAATCAGTTCCGGCTCAGAACCGTGTGGCTCATCAAATAAAAAGGTGGTGGCAGACGCGATGGTTAATTTGCCTGTCGGGCTTTTTGCAGTAGAAACAAGCAGACTTATTTTTACATGAGGTCTGTCAATCTGGTTGTAATAATTTTCAACATCACGCAATTCATCCGGCGCTTCCATCACGCTTGCCGGAATGATCTCAATATCCTTTTTCGCATTGATGGTAACATCAACCAAAACCGTGTAAGGCAAATTTCTCAAAGCATAATAAGTGTAGGAAACAGTGGCTTTATCAGCATAATCAAACGTGGTCGTTAAGCTTGCATGTTTCATATCGAGAACCTGCCGCATATTTTTTGCATCAGCAGAAGCAATGCGATGTCCGTCAATATCCAGGTTCATATTTACCAGGTTAAAACTCTGTAAAAAGTTACTTACCATACCACGGCCATATTGATCATAAGCGCCATTCAACACAACGGTTTTGCATTTTAAGGGTTCTGCAGAAGAAACAATTCCGATAACTCCGTTGGCAACGGTTTCTCCATAATAATTTGAAGGATCAATTTTGTCCGCAACAATTTTCCAGGGATCATTATTTTGGGAGAAGGAATAAAAAAAAGAAAATGCAAGCAAGGTGAGAATGAAAGACCTTTTCATTTACGGTAATTTTTAAAATGAATATCAGGAATAAATGTAAAGTAAATTGTTTTATGCAATCAGATTGAAAAAATATTTGTAGCTGGAATAACGGTCAGGCAGCTTAAAGAAAAACTGGTTTTCATTATATAATAATACAGCTAAAGAGGTAAAAAACAATTCGTCAAATTCGTAGCTCACTTTCTTCCTGTCGCAGCCCAAAAAATTCCTGCAAACAAATGATTCAAAAAAACGGGATCACTAAAGTCGCCGGGCATATGTCCAAGCGCAGTGTAAAAAGAACGTCCGCCGTCAAAAGTGTGATACCAGGCAATAGGATGAAACTTTCCCATTCCCTCTCCTTTCTTTGTGCCCCAATCTGCTTTTGGATTGTAGCTCGATTCGTCAACAGCTAAAATATAATGAAGGCCTGCAACCCTTTCTGCATCAAACTGGTACCATTCATCTGTCCATAATTTGTTCCCTTCAAAACCATGCAACCCGGGAAAAGTAGTATCGGTAACATCAATATTTGCTGTTTGAATTACCGGATGGATATGAAACATTCTACCTACTAATTTTGTATACCATTCCCAATCATATTCGGTATCAGAAGCGCTGTGAATTCCTACAAATCCATTTCCTGATTCGATAAAACGTTCCATTACTTTTTGCTGCGCTGAGTCAAAAATATCACCGGTAGTATTTAAAAAGATGACCACCTGGAATTGTTGCAGGTATTTATCTGTAAAGCCATTCGGATCTTCAAATAACACAACATCAAAAAAATTTTTTTTGCCTAATTCCTGCAAAGCCAATACACCGGCATGTATTGATTCATGATGCCATCCACGTGTTGTAGTTACAACCAATGCTTTAAATTGTTTTTGACCTTTGACTACATAAGAAAAAGAAGTTTGAATGATCAGTACAATGAAAATAATTTTTAAAGTTTTCATGTTGGTTTTTAATTTGAGAGGGAAGTTAATAAATTAGGTAGAAATAGTTTTATAACATTTATTTCTTTTGATTTAAAATTTTAGTAATCAATTACAAGTTCATAATCTTATTTTGCACCATAATTTTTTCGAATGAAGAAGTTCCTCATCCTTGTATTTTCTTTTATTGTTCTGGTAGTGATTTGTATTTATATTTTTATTCCTGGAAAATTGGAGATTTCTAAAATTGACTACGCCAAATGCAATATTAACGGCGCTTTTCGTGTTTTAAGCGATACCTCAAGCTGGCAAAAATGGTGGCCCGATAAAGATGGTTTTTATAAGAAAAATACAGGCGGACAGGAAATATTTTATTACAAAGGCACTGGCTACAGGTTATCTCAAAAATATTATAACTCCATTGAGGTACAGATGAAAACAGATTATTCGACGATTGATAGCAGGATCGATCTCATCAAATTAAATATGGATTCGGTGGTTTTGATGTGGAAATGCCAGGTACCTACAACTCTTCAACCTCTTTCAAGAGTTTTAAAATACCGCGAAGCTGAAGATATTAAAAATGACATGGCCGTTATTTTGGGACACCTCCGTTCTTTTTTAGAAGACAAAAAAAACATTTATGGAATTGATTTGCATGTAAGCATGTCCCAGGATTCGACCTTGGTTCTTACCACTTCTGTTTCAAAAAAATATCCAACCACTTCTGATGTATATCAACTCGTGGAAAATTTAAAGAACTATATAGCGGGCCAGCACGCAAAAGAAAATAATTTTCCTATGCTGCATATAAAAAATCTTCCTGATTCTACATTTGAAACGATGGTAGCCATACCTGTAAATAGGGAACTACCGGGTAAAGGGGCTATTACTTTTAGTCGTTTCGTTCCCTGGAAAGTTTTGACCGCAGAAGTAAAAGGTGGAGACAAAACCGTTCAGGATGCCTTGAATGAAATGAAAACTTTTATAAGTGATTATCAAAAAATGGCAATGGCTATTCCGTTTCAATCCCTGGTTACCGACAGAAGCAAAGAGCGAGATACTTCAAAATGGATCACCAGGATTTATACTCCTGTCCCTTAAGAATAAGTTTTTTATTAAACCAATGCAATTTTTTTCTAAATGAGTGGTAAAAAAATTATCGGAATTGATCTCGGCGCCACGAACGTCCGCGGAGGTTTGGTAAATGGAAAGCAACTATCTCAAATTGTTTCAAGGCGCATTAACAGCGAAGGATCCATTGAAGAGGTGATGAAAGATGTTTTTGAAATTGTTGACAACTTAATAGAAAATGATGTAGCTGCCATTGGCATTGGCGTTCCAGGTGTGGTTGATATAAAACAGGGCATTGTTTACGATGTTCAATATATTCCTTCATGGAAAGAAGTGCATTTAAAAAAGATTTTGGAAGAGCGGTTTCAACTGTCGGTTTTCGTAAATAATGACGCGAATTGTTTTGCTCTTGGTGAATATTATTTTGGAAAAGGCGCAGGCAATGAAAACATGATCGGGTTAACTATCGGAACAGGCCTGGGCGCGGGAATTATTATTAACCATCGATTGTATGCCGGGCCAAATTGCGGCGCCGGAGAATTTGGGATGGCTGACTATCTCGATCACTGTTATGAATATTATGCCAGCGGACAGTTCTTTCAAAATGTGTATCACACGGATGGACAGGAAGTATTTGAAAAAGCAAAAGCAGGTGATGCTCAGGCCCAACAATTGTATGCTGAAATGGGCACACATCTTGGAAATGCCATTAAAATGATCATGTATACTTATGATGCCTCTTTTATTATTTTTGGTGGCTCCGTTCGGTTTGCTTATCCTTATTTTCAAAAAACCATGTGGCAGCGCATCCACACTTTTGCTTATTCCAAATCTGCAGCAAAGCTTAGAATTGAATTATCCGAACTGGAAAACAGCGGCATACTTGGAGCAGCGGGACTCTATTATAACCAGTAGGAACCGATACAAAAGTTGAGTTATTGATTCAGGGAAAATGTCGCCGGCTCTAATAAACTTGCTGCTTCTGCATCAAGATAAATACGAACATTGGCATGTTTTCTCAATAAACTTGCAGGTACCTCTTCTGAAATTTCTCCTTCCAGCATTTCCTTTACGATCCCGGCTTTTTTGATTCCGTTTGCCAAAAGAACAATATTTTCAGATTCCATTAATGTTCCCAAACCCAGTGTAATGCCTTCTTTCAGCACTTGTTTTTCTTTAAAATATTTTTGGCCGGTTTCGGCAGTGGTTGGGTCAAGGTTTGTAATGTGAGTGCGTGATAAAGCGGAAGTTTTTGGTTCATTCATTCCAAGGTGACCGTTTAATCCGAGTCCCAATATGGCTACATGAATACCGCAATGTTGAGCAATAAAATTTTCTGCATCATGACATTCCTTTTGCAGATCCTTTTTTCTTCCATCAAAAAAATAAAGTTTGTTTTCATTTATTTGTAAGGGATCAAACAATTGGTTATTCAAATGAAACCGGCAACTTCCTTCATCACTTCCATTTAAACCAATCCATTCATCCAATCCGACAAATGACCAGCCGGAAATATCCAACTTGTTGTTAGAAACCTGATTAACCAGGTTTTTATAAAGCCCGATGGGCGAATCTCCTGAAGCGACACTGATAAGCGGATCCTTTTTCAAGTTCATTAATTCTTTTACATCATCAGAAGCCTGCCTGGACAGATCATTATAATTATCAAATTGTAAAATTTCCATTCTTTATTTTAATAAATTAAAGAAGAGAAGAAAGGTTTTTTAACACTTTTCCACGTTTCCGCTTCTCAGAAAACCTTGCTTGCCTAATGGTTATAAAGTCAATTCGCCCCAGCCTTTTCTATACTCTCTTTTGATAAATTGGTTGGCTGGTTCAAAATTGGTGATCTTCATATTTTCGCCATCCCATTTATAAGTGATGTAACGGCCAGGGGTAGTGATATCTTCCACATCTCCATAAACCGGGTCATGCCTTTTCACTTTTTTACGAATATTAAAACTGCGCAATAACAGGTTGCCCATCAAAACAGTTTCGGTAAGGGGCCCTGCATAACCGACAAACGGAGAATCCACTTCTGCATTGCCGTAACCCGCAATACATGCATCAATCCATTGCCACCAATGGCCATCCATTCCTCCTTCAATCCGTGGATATTTTTTGGGAACATTTACCTCTTTGTTTAAAGAAAGCGGCAGCAATCTTGGATGGCTGCCACCCCACCCGCATGAAACTTTTCCTTTGGTTCCAATAAATAAAGAACCACCTTCAAAATCATTTTCTTCGGGCACATCCGCCAGCGCTTCATTCTCATTCAGATCCGGATCTAATTCATCAGGACGATCGGGAATCATACCTCCATCCATCCAGTATAATTTTATTTCGCGGCCATCCTTTAAAGTAAACTTATAACGAAGCTTACTTGAAACAGGAATGCTTTCAGGATAATCCGCTTCTTTGAAAATTCCGGAATAAATCGTACTGGCGTTACAGGTTACTTCTGTTGGATAGCCAAGATCTAATAATTTAAATGCCGGGCCGATGATATGACAAGCCATATCTCCCAATGCTCCGGTTCCAAACTTCCACCATCCACGCCAGTTGAAGGGAACTAAATTATCAATGTAATCTGTGTCAGGTGCTGTTCCCAGCCACAAATCCCATTTTAATTCTTTTGGAACAGGCGGATGTTGATTCGGCCATGGAATTCCCTGAGGCCACACGGGACGATTTGTCCAGTTGTAAACTTTTTCGATGTCGCCAATCAATCCCGCTTCAAACCATTCTCTCATCGTTCTCATGCCATCACACGATGCTCCCTGGTCCCCCATTTGAGTAACTACTTTATATTTTTCCGCCGCCTGGGTCAGAATGCGGGCTTCGTAAATATCATGTGTCAACGGTTTTTGCAGATACAAATGCTTTTTTAATTTCATTGCGCTTAATCCAACAATGGCGTGGTTATGATCGGGAATGGCAATAGAAACCGCATCAAAATTTTTACTTTCTTTTTCAAACATTTCACGCCAGTCGTCATAAAATTTTGCATTTGGAAATTCTTTACGACGCGGTGCAGCCATACGGTCATCCACATCGCAAAGAAAAGCGATCGCAGCATTTTTCTTTGGAGCACTGGCATAATGCGCAATATCATTTGCACCTTCGCCACCGCAACCAACGGCGGCTATATATAATTTATCACTCGGCGCGGTAAAACCCTTTCCGCCCAAAACATGGCGGGGGACAATTGAAAATGCTGCCGCAGTTAAAGCAGTGTTTTTAATAAAGTCTCCACGGCTGATTGTTCTTTTCTCCGGAATTTTATTTTCTTCCATAAAGCTGATGACATTATAAGATGATATAAAAAGTTAAATAGTCGAAAAATGAAAGCAGTCCCTTTAATATTTACAAAAGTAAAAAATTAGGATTTATAATTTCCTGATCTTAATATTCCTGTACCAAAGCTTTCCATTCTCCGTTCCCTGGAAGGAGATATGGCCACTTTTATAGGTGCCAAAGCCTGGCCATTCAACAAACTTGCTGTTTTTGATCATTTCCCGCCAATGTTCGTTCCAAAGATCTGTTTCAAGAACTTTATGGCCGTTTTGAAAAAATTCAAGATACCCGTTTTTTGAAATGATCTCATACAAATTCCACTTAGGCGCCTGGTTTACCCATTCGGTATCAACAGGAACCAAATCATATAGAGCACCTGCCCTGCATTTCAAAATGCGGCCGTCATCATTGCAGGCGAGATCGGCAATTTGCATTTCCGGGCCCGATTCATACGTGTTTTTAAATTCCGGCGATTCGTGCACATAAAACATCAGCCCGCTATTGGAACAAGGTTCCATTTTCCATTCCATTTTTAAATCAAAATCTCCAAACTCACCATCAGTTACCAGGTCGGCATAATCTTCATAAACGCTTTTATCATTTTTATTCAGCATGATAGTTCCATTCTGCACCTGCCATGCTTTTCCGGGAGCTTTTTCAAGGTACGAATGCCAACCGGTTAAATCTTTTCCATTAAAAAGAAGCATCCACCCTTCAGATTTTTCTTTCGCAGTAAGTGTGTTTGGAGTTTGTGCTGGTGTGACGTTTGTGAATAAAATTAAGATAAAGAGAAGGAATGTAAGATGCAATTTTGGAACCATGGTTGTAATTTTTTATGGAAAGGTAATGAAGCCAACTTAGATTAAGATATGAAATTGTTCAATCAACTTTTGACAAATTCCTCTGAATCTCGAATGCATTAACAATAAATTCTAATTACTGTTAATGGTATCTCTATATTCGATCACCATGGTACTATCATTATTTCTGGCAAGAATAAACGCTTCCTTTTTCCCTAAATTTATTTTTTCAATATGGCGAACCTGCCCTTTTATTTGAAGACCATTTATAGAAGTTGCATCAAATTTCCCTTTCCCTCTATTGATTAATACTGTTCCATAATCCGCATCGTATCTTCCCATCTGGATATTATTTTCATAATAGTTTCCAGCCAATAAAATATCCGGTAAATCATCACCATTCGCGTCCACAATAGCAGCAGTTTTATAAGATGAAAGCTGCGCAAGCCACGGCATCGGTTGAACAGCAAAATTTAATTTTCCATCATTTATTAAAATCGCGTTGGAGAAATAATTAGCAGTTAAAGTGTCTGATGACGCAAGTTTTTCATGCGTAAAGATTTCATCCAGTGACGCTTTTGCAAAATCCTGTGCATAAAGGAAACGCTTTTTAATGACGGGAATTTGTTTTATCAGCTCACCGCGGTTCGCAAATTCAATTTCGGTACCATCTAAATAATAGGTTACCACTTGTTCCTTTTTCCCATTATCATCAAAATCATTATAATACAATCGTACAGGCTGTTCAGCAGAAGCCTTCAGCCGACTGTTTAATCCCAAATTCCCCGCGACCAAATCGATATTCCCATCATTATTCAGATCTACCGGCAATACAAAATTCCACCAGCCTTTCTTATCAGTCAGCATCCTTTTAGTAAACGTTCCGTGATCATTAATGAACGCTACAATCCCACCCCATTCTAATGTAAGAATTAAATCTTTGTCACCATCTTTATCAATATCGAACCATAATGCTGATGTTACAAAGCCTACATCTGACAAGCCTATCGCGTATTGATTTGTAACATCTTTAAATTTTCCGGTACCGTCATTTTCCAATAAATAAGATTGGGGAACCTGCCCATAATTCCAGGGAACAGATCTGCCTCCAATAAACAAATCGACTTTACCGTCTCCATTAAAATCATAAGGAACCACGCATGAGGCATTCAGGAATAAATTATCAAATGCATCGGGCAGTTTATGAAAATTGGCATTACCGTCATTGAGATAAACCCGCGGGGTAAGGTAATGATCTTTACCGTAATATTCATTGCCGCCACTCGCTACTACAATATCTGGGAACCCGTCATTATTTACGTCGGTAAAACAAGCACCAACATCCTCATAAGTACTGTCTTTATCCAAATCCGGTTCTTCCTTTTTTATAAACTTTCCTGTAGGCTGCTGAAGAAAAATGGCCGGCTTTTTCCATTTGGAAGAACCAATAAAAACATCCTGCATACCGTCGTGGTTGATATCGCCAACAGTTAATGCAGGACCTTCTGTAGAAAGCATGTGAGGTATCAATGCTTCACGGTTAAACTCCTGGAAATCATTTTCCTCGTGTTTATACAAAAGATTCGTTTTTGAGGTAACATCTTCCATCGGTTTCGTTGGATTTTTCCAATGAGAAGTGATCGTAGAATAATCAAATTGAGGCAGCCCTTTTTGATAAGTTTCAGTAATTAATGAATCAGTGTTTTTGTATTGAATTTTCTGATAAGAATTATCAGGCCAAACAAGTAGAATCGAATCTACTTTTGTTTTTTCCAATCCAATATGAACCGGAATTTGCATACTCGATAAAAATCCCCGGACAGGATAATTTTCATATGTTCTTATTCCACCGTTTGCATACACAATTATTTTGGTGCCCAGCGCATTAATATTTTTTTCAGAGCCTTTTAATTTAATATCGAGGTAAGGCGTCTTCTTTTTATCGTTGGTTGTATTCCTGTATAAAAACGCCTGCTGATCTACATTGTTGGTGACGATATCAAGGTCGCCATCATTATCAAGGTCAGCGTAGATCGCTCCGTTGGAATAAGAGGAAATATTTTCTTTTACTTCATTTCCAATATCCGCAAAAAGCATTTTCCCCTCATTTTTGAAAAAACGGTTTGGAATTTTTGTTTGTGGAAATTTATTGATCAGCGACATATCGTTATCACTCAAACTATCCGTTCTCATTTTTGTTTGCAATTCATCATTGGAAACATAATTGATATAATCAATGTCATTTAATCTTTTTGAAATACCATTCGAAACAAACAAATCTTTTAGGCCATCATTGTCAAAATCCATCAATAAAGGCGCCCATGACCAATCGGTAGCATATACGCCTGAATACAATGCAACTTCGCTAAACATCCCATTGCGTCGGTTGAATTGAAGATTATTTCTGGTGTATTGATAATTGTAACCGTATTTAAGCTTGCTGTAAAACAAATCATATTCATCTTCTCCAAGGGCACTTTTTAAAATTTTCGGATCAGATGGGAGCATATCCATTGATACAATTTCAGAATAACCATCATTGTTTAAATCTGCTACATCCACACCCATTGTAAACTGGCTCGTATGCATCATTTCATTGTTCAGATCATCTTTAAAAGTTCCGTTATGCTGGTTCAAATAGAGATAATCATTTTCGTGAAAGTCGTTACCAACATACAAGTCCGGCCATCCATCAAGGTTAATGTCAGAAACACAAACTCCTAATCCATATCCTAAAACTGAACTATGAATGCCTGTTTCTGCTGTAACATCGGTAAAAGTATTGTTACCGTTATTTCTATAAATTCTGTCTCCGGAAAGTGGGTTTTTTGTTGCCAGTAATGTCTTCCTGATGCCAAAAGTTCCATTCTGATGAATCGTATGATTCAACAGGTACATATCAAGATCACCATCCCCGTCATAATCAAAAAAAACCGCTTGCGAACTAAACCCTGAAAAATCAAGGCCATATTCATGCGCTTCATTTTTATAAAAAGGAACTCCGTTTTTATCAATTCCCTGGCATATAAGCAATTGGTTATGGCTATGTAAAGTCTGATAATTACCTACCCGGCAGATATAAATATCCAGCAATCCATCATTATTAATATCAACTACTGAGACGCCTGTTGACCAACCTCCGTCCTCCGGAATCCTGGCTTCTTTAGTCACATCTGCAAATTGTAAATTTCCTTTGTTAAGATAAAGTTTGTCATCACTTTGATTAGCAGCGAAAAACAAATCGGTTTTGCCATCATTATTAAAATCTCCGGCACCTATCCCGGCTCCATTATAGAAATACAGATATTTAAAAATATTAAATTGTTGTGTAGGTGTAAGTTTATTTTCAAAATGCAAACCAGTTTGCGCTCCTGTCATCAAATCAAAGACAGCAGGCATATCTGTTTTGGTTTTGCATCCCGAAAATAAAACAATCATTATCGATGCCAGGCCTGCTACAAACCTGGATTTACAAGAAAAATAAAGCTTACAATCAATCATAATCATTTAGCTCTGGGAGTTTTTACAATCGGTTTTTCCTGGATTTTAAAATCATATAGAAGCGGGTAATCATTATTTCTCAGGAATAACATTTGTTTCCCTTTTTCACCCGGAATTTCAACAATATCCCTTACCATTCCTTCTACCTTCAAACCTGTTTCCTTTTGAGTAACCCATTTAAAATTTCCTTTTCCATCATTTAATAAAACATCTCCGAAACTGGCATCTAATCTTTCAAATTGAGGAAGAAAACAAGTAAGATTTCCTCCCAAAACCAAATCCATTGTTCCATTATGATCCACATCCAAACAACGAATTGCATTTATAGATGAAAGCTGCGCCATTGCAGGTAATTTTTGAATTTTAAATTGTCCGTTGCCTTCATTTATAGCAATAATTGAGGATGGATAATTAAATTCTTTTACCGTGGATTTTTGAATCACCTGCTCAGGAAATAATTGCTGTATCGATTTTGTTGCATAATCTTCATGTTTCAGATTTTGTTTCTTTATAGAGGGGATTTCTACCTGTAAATCATGTTTCAAAAACACTGGCATATCCTTTCCATTAACAGTATAAGTAAGAATCTTATCCAGGCTTCCATTTTCATTAAAATCATTAATCCAGATCTTTACCGGGTTTGATGAATCTGGTCTCAGGTAAAAGTTTTCACCAATATTTCCTAAGATCAGATCGGGTTTTCCGTCATTATTTAGATCAGCAGCAGAAACGGTTTGCCACATTCCAAAAAGGCTATTTAGATTTGATTTGATTTCTACAAAACGGTCCCCTTTCCATGAAAAAATCCTTGGAGGCATCCACTCTCCTGTTATAATTAATTCCTTTGATGAATCGCCTGTTACATCCGCCCAGATTGCTCCTGTAACCATTCCTATTTTCGCTATTTCAGGATTTTTGGTTTTGGCAATATCCGTAAAATGACCTTTGCCATCATTTATGTAAAGAAAACTTTCTGGTGAGACCCCGTATTCTCTCGGAAAATTTCTTCCTCCAACAAAAAGATCAGGAAATCCATCATGATTAAAGTCGTAGGCAATCGCCACACCCGTGTTCATGCCATTTGCCGGAAATGCATTTACATCAATCGTGAAGTTTCCTTTGCCATCATTTTTATACAAGCGGCTTTGCATTTGCCTGCTGTAATCCGGGTTACTATTTCCACCGGGGCCAACAAATAAATCCAAATCTCCATCGTGATCAGCATCAAAAAATAAAACCGCATCATCTTCAAAATCTGAATATTCATCAAAAACACGCTCATTCTTTTTAACGAATTGGCCGGTTTTTGTTTGGAGATAAATTTGACCAGGATGCCCTTTTGTTCCCCCAATATAAAGGTCTGCAAGACCATCTCCGTCCACATCACCTACTGTTGCTTTCGGGCCTTCTCTTGAAAGCATTTCAGGTATATTTCTCTCGAAATAAAAATCTATGTTGTCATCTTCCTGGTGTTTTTCAAAAGTGCTTTTTACAGGAATAAACAAAGGATTGGAGGTTGAAATCATAGAAGTATCTGCATACTTTTTAGTGTTCAAAGCTTCATGGATCACCAAAACTGTATCCACTGGTGGATGACCAAATGTTGAATAAGTTTTATCGGGCCACAGGATGACCATCGAATCAATTTTCACAGCTTTTCCTAACCCAAAAATTTGTTTGTAAGCAACAGAAGATTGAAATCCCCGGCTTGGAATTACCTCGCGGGTTAGAATCTGACCTCCAACATAAACCTTTATTTTGCTGCCAACAGCAAAAGTATTCTTATCCTTCCCTTTTAAAAACACACCAAGGAAATGATTCTTATTAATTTCCCTGGAATTATTTTTATAAATAAAAGCAGGGCCGTTTTCATTATTGATCACAAGATCCAAAGCGCCGTCATTATTCAGGTCAGCGTAAGCTGCACCATTAGAATAGGAGGGTTGTGTAAATCCCCATGATTGACCAATATCCTCAAACTTCAGGTTTCCTAAATTTTTATACACTTTATTGATCAAAGGATTTTGAGGAATTTTTCTTACCACCTCATCCACACCTTCTTTCTTTCCGGTAAGTACCATCTTCTGAATTACATCGTTGGCAAAAAAATCCATGAAGTCAAGATTAGTAACATCGCGGTTAATCCCATTACAAACAAAAAGGTCATTGTAACCGTCATTATCTCCGTCAAACATTAAGGCGCCCCAGCTCCAATCAGTAGCGGAAACCCCGGTAATATTGGCGATGTCTATAAATTTACCGTCACCGTTGTTTAATTGTAAACAATTCTTCGGGTATTGATATGAAAATCCGGCCTGTAATTTACTGTTGAAAAGATCAATATTATCAAATGAGCCCATCGTTTTTAACCGAAAATGATCCTCCGGAAACATGTCAGTGGTAAATATTTCGGGATATCCATCGTTATTGATATCTGCAATATCAGCCCCCATTGAAGACATACTCATATGCTCAATGCAACTGTCTGTTTCATCTTTAAAGGTTCCGTCTTTTTGATTGATATACAAATAATCCCGTTCGTAAGAATCATTGGAAACGTAAATATCAGGCCAGTCATCACCATTAATATCAGCGACAGAAACACCCAAACCAAAACTGATCAGGCTTGAATGAATACCTGCCTCTTTGGTCACTTCGGTAAAATGGCCATTATCATTTCTGAATAAATGATTTCCTCCCCCCTTTAAAAAATTCGCGACATTCCATTGTGATTCAGGCAAATCACGACGATTGGCATTATTCAAAGTATTTACCGGGATCGGACTGTTGTTGATCATAAAACAATCCAGGTCACCATCATTATCGTAATCGAAAAAAGAGACTTGTGTTGTATAACCAATAACATCTAATCCATATTTGGCAGCCGACTCTGTAAAAGTCATGTTGTGATTATTAATGTACAGCTTGTTTCTTCGGTTGCCATTGGTCATGTGACCGGAATTGCAGATGAATATGTCGAGCCAGCCATCATTATTGATATCGACAAAAACAACACCTGTGCTCCACATGCTATCTTGTTTGAACCCTGATTTAGAGGTTACATCCTCAAATTTAAAATCACCTTTATTCAGGTAGATTTTGTTTTCCCCCATATTGGAGGTAAATACAAGATCCGCTAGTCCATCATTATTCAAATCCCCGGCAGCTACTCCGCCACCATTATAAAAATTCCTGAAAAGAAAACTGTTTTCTAATTTCCCATCAACCACCTTATTGTCGAAGTTAATGCCGGTATTTTCCATCAATTGAAACAGGGGTTGTTCCTTTTTTTTATTGCAAGAAAATAAAATTAAAAGAAGAAAAACAGCAACAGTTTGTTTCATTCAATATTGTTTGGGTAGAAAGGAATAATGTGGCTTTGGGGATTAAAGGTAATGGTTGATGGTTAATATTCAAGAATAAACGAGAAGTTAATTTTTGAGCAGTTTTTTTTGAATTTGCCGCTGGTATTGATTTCGTAAAAATTATTTCTGATCTTTTTGAGTTTCAATATTTTTTATGTCAGTTGTAGTAGCAGGCATGATAGAAACTGCAGCGCCTCCGCCTTTTGCAAGATGAATTGAAAGTTCACTTTTATTGGTGACTATTAATTTTTTAATGGAATAAGCTGCCGGATTTTCTTGCCAATCTGCATTCGCACCATCTTCATAAATAGTAGCAACATATTTCCTGCCTTCATCTAAAAAGGATAATTGGATATCGGCAATGCGGCTGTTTTCATCAGTGATGGCCCCTACAAACCAATTTGGTTTTCCTTTTTCTTTACGGGCAATAGTAACATAGTCGCCAGGCTCTGCCCCAATGATTTTGGTCTCATCCCAATTAACCGGCACGTCTTTTATAAATTGAAAAGCATCTTCATGTGCTTCATAGTTTTCCGGTAGATCTGCTGCCATTTGCAGCGGGCTGTATATGATTACATACAAAGCAAGTTGCTTTGCTAAAGTAGTATGCACCTGCCTGTCAGGCACGGCAGCATTATATCCTTTCAATTTAAAAATACCGGGCGTATAATCCATTGGCCCACCCATGAGTCTTGTAAAGGGGAGAATCGTTTCATGCTCTGGCGGATTGCCTTTGCTAAATGCATTGTATTCATTTCCTCTTGCTGCTTCACAGGCAAGGAAGTTTGGAAAAGTTCTTTGTAAACCTGTTGGTCTTACCGGCTCATGAATGTCAATCATTACTCTATGAGCCGCTGCTTTTTTAATGGAACGTAAATAATGATTTACCATCCATTGTCCATCATGATGTTCGCCACGTGGTATGATCCTTCCAACATAACCGGTTTTTACAGAGGTGTAACCAAATCGATTCATGAAATTAAAGGCAGTGTCCATCTGTCTTTCATAATTAGTTGCTGAACCCGAGGTTTCATTATGCATGATCATGCTTACTCCTTTTGCTTTCGCGTAATCTTCAATTTCCTTTACCTCAAAATCCGGATAAGGAGTTACAAAATCAAACACATTTTCTTTCCAGTTGCCAAACCAATCTTCCCAGCCTGTGTTCCATCCTTCTACTAAAACCCCTTTGATTCCATTCGCCGCAGCAAAATCAATATACCGTTTTACGTTGGCAGTATTGGCACTGTGTTTCCCACTCGGAATCAGTTTCCCGTTGGCAGTGGTATCATCCGCGCTTGACGCATAACTCCACGTTCCTTTACCGGTTTGCATTTCCCACCAAACCCCCACAAATTTCATCGGTTTTATCCAGTTTGTATTTTCTATTTCCGAAGGTTCATTAAGATTTAAAATCATTTTAGAAGCAAGGATTTCTGTTGCCTTATCACTAACAATAACTGTCCTCCAGGGCGTATGAAATGGCGCATGCAAATAAGCCTTATTGCCAAACGCATCAGGAACCAAATTTACGGATAATTGAAAGTTGGCGCGGTCAACATGAAGCTGCATTGCAGGATAATTAATCAATGCCGCTTCATGAATATTGATATATAAACCATCATTGGTTTTCATCATTAACGGAGTTTGAACCGCATGAGGATCCGGTGCATCACGAACAGCAATAGCCGAACTATTTTCAACCATTTGGCGATTATCAATTTCACTGATTTTCGAAGTCGTGTATAAATATTCATTGGTATCATAATCGCCCGGAATCCAGAACGTTTTATGATCTCCTGCAAGGTTGAAATGAGTTAATTCATCTGCAACAATAAAATATTTCAAATTCGGTTGCGGTGGAAATTCATATCGAAATCCTACTCCATCTTCAAAAACTTTGAAATCAATATCGAGTAATCGTTGGGTTATTTTTTGTTTAAGATGAAAAATGATTTGTTCATAATGATTGCGGATTACCCTTTCTTCACCCCATACAGGCTTCCATGATTCATTAACAGCTTTCTTTTCAGAATTGATTAATTCAAAATTGGAAGAAAAATCATCCTTGTCAGAAAAATTAAAACCTGGCCCTGAGATTTTTGAAAATATAAATCCCATTTCTGATGGCTTGATAACCTGCTTTCCATTGTAAGTTATTGAATAAACAGGGGTTCCTTTTTCATTTAAAGTAAAAGAAACAGTTACTTTATTCATGCTAACAGAAAATGTATTTTTTTCCTGTCCGATTGCTGGGGTAAAAAATAAAGTGGCAAGTAAAAAGAAAATGACTTTTTTGAGGATCATAAAAATTGCTTTTAATAACTACTATAAAATTGTTGAAAATTGTTCTTTTTATATTTTACTGAAACCTTACAAATAGTATACTTCTTATGCAATAAACATAAAAGGCCAGCGAATAGCTGACCCTTTAATTTTAACCCATAAATTTATTAATAACCCGGATTCTGTTTCAGATTGGGATTGGCAACCAATTGGGTTGCAGGAATTGGAAACAACAAATATTTTGGATCATCAGCGGTTTTTAATGCCCAGGGTTGCAAGAATACCCCAAACCTGATTAAATCCTGTCTACGCCAGCTTTCCCAATACATTTCCTTTTGTCTTTCAGCAAGTATAGTGCTGTTATCATACAAATCGGATGTATTGACTAAAGATACACTTGTGAGTGGAGTAGCACCACGGGCAGCACGCAATATATTTACCGTAGTTAGTGCCCCCGTTGCATCATTATTTCTTAATTGTGCTTCGGCCACCATAAGTATAACATCTGCGTATCGGAAAAATACTAATTGATTACGCTGTACTCCCCCACTATAATTGGCATAATCAGGAGCATATTTTATAATCCTGATCCCATCACCTTCAAGTGTATTTGGGTTAGCTTCAACTAAACTTACACTGTCTCGGAAAATAAGAGGATTTCCCTTCCTGTCTACGACCTTTCCACCTGCTTCATTATATTGTTGACCTTCCAATAAACCCACTTTTAAACCTGAAACATCAGTTACACCAGGATATGCAACATTACCACGTCTTGTATCATTCGTGCCAAAGGCATTATAGAAGTCTGCAATGGTGCTAAATCCATTCCATCCAGCACCACCATATACACCAGGTGCATCCCATGAATTGTAATGAAGTGTCATCATCCACCTTGCATTTACTCCTGCAGGGTTTAAACCATTATTGGAAGATGTCCCATTATTGGAAGTACTAAAAATTCTTTCTTTTGAAGTGCCTGAGCCATAACCTGCTGCAAAACCGCCATTATTAGGACTAAAGTTATCAAAATAGTTAGGTGTTAAGGAATACTTTCCGCCACTGATAATAGCCTGGCCTAATGCAATTACCTTTTGCATATCAGCAGGATCATCAGCTCCGGGTGTTTGCCTGTTTAAAAAAGCTTGTTTATTTAGCAACACTTTCATTAAAAGGAATCTTGCTGCATCAGGACTTGCTCTGTAGGGAACATTTGCTTCATCTAATACAGGTATAATTCCGGTTAAATTACTAACTAAAGTGTCAATGGCATCAGCTGGAGCCATCACCGGAGCAGCATCCACAGTGTTATAGTTTGCAACAGTTCTATAAGGAACCTGGCCATATAAGTCTAAAAAATAGAATTGTGCCATCGATCTCAAAAAAGTGGCTTCTGCTGCTTGCTCAGGCGAAGGGTTTAATGCTAAAACAGTTGTGGCATCACTTTCAATTGTACCCAGATTTACAAAGACAGTGGCAGATTGACCATGTGTTGCATCCCAGGCATGAGCATGCAATACCCTCCAAACTCCATTATCATCCCAATCTCCTCCACGTGTAGGAACAAGGCATTCATCAGAAGTATTTTCTTCTAATGAAAATATTTGATCCTGGTTCGTAAAGGGAGCATTCAAATCATTATATGCATTTAAAAGTAACCCGGATGCATCAGCATTCCCTCCTCCCGGAGTTATTTCAAATTGGTCATTTAATTTTTCATTCAGTTTTGTACAACCAAAAATTGTGGCAGCGAGTAGTGGGACAATAAATATTTTAATATTTTTCATAATTAAAAATTGATTTTTTAAAAATTATAAGCCAAAGTTTATTCCGAATGTAATTGTTCTGGCAGTAGGGTAACCGATGTAATCCATCCCCAGTGATGGAACACCGTTATTATTATGATCGGTACTCACTTCAGCGTCAAATCCGGTATATTTTGTAATTTCAAACAAATTGGTTCCTGTAACAAATACATTCGCATTCCTTACATTTCGTCCAATTTTCCCAATATTGTAACTAACAGTTGCATTTCCCAATTTTATATAGTTACCACTTTGCAGGAAACGTGTGGAAGTAGAAACCGGATTTGCAAGACTCTCCTTTGTCCCTATTAATGTTTTAGAAATATTTTTACCATTTGAAATATTTCCCAGGTTAGTGACACTGGTTAAAGTATTATTATAAATTTTATTGCCGAAAGCTCCATGTGTATTAATACTTACAGTCAATTTTTTATAATTCAAATCAGTTGATATACCTAAAATAACATGTGGGTTTGGATCACCTACATAATCGGAGGCTTGACTCTTGGTAATTGCGATTCCGTTTTTATCAAATCCTTGAAATTGACGAATATAAAAAACATCAATTGGTTGATTATTTGCAATTGCTTCTGCAAATGCTGCCGAAACTCCTTGTCCGGTTACACTTCCTGTTAAATATAAAGGCGAGGTACCAAGTGCCGGATAAATAAATTTATTTCTAACATACTCGACATTTACATTCAAATTCCAGGTTAAATTCTCATTTTTTATTATTTGACCAGATACCGAAACTTCAAACCCTTTATTAGTTATATAAGCTCCTTCTGGCAAATTTTTCCAAATACTCGCGCCATTGGAGGGAACCGGTAATGTTGAAAGGAATAATACGTTCGTTGTTTTCTTGGAAAAGGCATCAATATAACCAAAAATCCTGTTTTGTAAAAAGCCAAAATCGATGCCTCCATCTACTGATGTTACAGTTTCCCATTTCAAATTAGGAGAAGCGTAATTTACAATTGAAAAAGGAGCAGCACCACCAGGAGTAGAATTATATCCATTATTGATCCCAATCTGTTTGGATGCACCTCCTGGTATACCATCCTGGCTACCGGTTTTGCCGTAGCCTAATCGAAGAGCAAGAGTATTTAAGGTTTTATTTCCTTTAAGAAAACTTTCTTCACTTATTACCCATTTTGCTCCAACTGAAGGAAAGTAAGCATATTTATTATTTGAACCAAACCTGCTTGAACCATCCGCCCTGAAAGTTGCAGTTAATAAATATTTGTCTAAATAATTAAAACTTCCTCTTGCAAAATAAGATTGCAACTCAACGCTTGGATCAACATAAGAGCTGGTTCTAAGATTTGCCTGGTTACCTGATTGTAAATTATTGTAATACGGGAAAGGTAAGGTTTGTCCAGCCGGTATATTCCAGTTAAATCCAAAAACAGATGTTGATTGGTTTTGATACTTTGTTGTCCAATACTCGTAACCTCCTACCAAATTCATTGTTAATTTATCTGTAAGATTCGCATTATAAGTAAGTGTGTGAGTAAGGGTCTGAGAGAAAAGTTGAGCGTTTGCAACGGTAGCTTGTCCTTTGCCATCCGCATTTCCACCAGTTGCTGCAATTAATCCTTGTAATTGAAACTTCCTTAACCCTGTTCCGTAATTTGTACCATATAAAAGTTGATATTCTAAATTAGGTAAGATTTTATATGCCGCACTAATGCTTCCTAAAATTGTAGTAACATTATTTTTATCATCATAATAATTCGATAATGCTAACGGATTAATTTGTCCGCTTGGATTTGTTTGATTGAAAGTTCCGTCGCTCCTTACTAATGCCAATGTCGGATTCCAGTTCATCGCAGCACTTATCAAATTACCCGTGCTTCCTGCATCTGTTGATATTGGAGCTATTTGTTCAGTATAATTTGACGCGGTCAAATTGAAATTAAGACTCAATTTATTATCTAAAAATCTGTGTTGACCCGAAAAAGTAGCTAAATATTTTTTCAGCCCACTTTTACGAATAATACCTTGCTGATCTGAAGCAAGAAATGAAGCGCGGTAACTTCCTTTATCATTACCTCCGCTAAAAGATACATTATAATTTTGAGTTAAAGCATGTCGGGTAATTTCTTTAAAAGGGTTTAAACTTAATCCGGAATCAGAGCCGGCGTTGTAAACTTTTAATTCAGAACGATATTGACTAGCGCTTAATACATCAGCATCTTTCATCAGACCACTAAAACCAACCGATGCCGCAAAATCAACCCGCATCTCACCGGAGGTTCCTTTTTTCGTAGTTATTAATATTACGCCATTTGCACCCCGTGATCCATAAATTGCAGAAGCAGAAGCATCCTTTAAAACATCAATAGATGCAATATCATTTGGATTTAAATATATTAATGGATTTACATCAGGTAGATCCCCAAGGCCTGAAACACTACCGAGACTTGGTCTTGGGCTTCTTCCATCAAGTGGAATCCCATCTACTACATATAATGGAGTAGTTCCTCCACGAATAGAATTATTACCACGAATTTTAACTGTAGTAGCAGCTCCCGGCTGACCACTATTCATACTAACCTCCAGGCCCGCTACCTTTCCGGTTAATAATTGATCAGGAGAAGCAATAACTCCTTTATTAAAGTCTTTAGCTGTTACTTGCGCCACAGCACCGGTTAAATCTCGTTTTCTGGCAGTTCCATAACCGATAATTACAACATCGGTAAGATGTGCGGCAGAATTAACAAGTTTAACATCAACGTTGGAAGTAGACGTAATATCTACTCGTTGTGTCTCAGATCCAACATAGCTGATTTGAAGCTGTTTCGCGCTTTGAGGCACATTAATGGAGAAATTACCGTCCGCATCTGTCGTTACGCCCGATTTCTGTCCTACCACCAATACCGTTGCACCAACTAATGGAGTACCATCTGTGGAAGTAACTTTACCAGTTA
>Ga0164242_10002639_pt1 | contig 20739 bp, 13 predicted proteins | sample OricomgcompostMG_FD_108783 | JGI IMG/M metagenome (GOLD analysis project Ga0164242, IMG submission 108783) | Miracle-Growth compost microbial communities from Emeryville, California, USA - Original compost - Miracle growth compost (MG) ... | reverse complement strand
CAGGTCGCTTACCGAATCCCCTGCTTTATCAATTTTGCGGCCATCAGCCGCCTTCAAGCACATGATTGGCCAAAGCACCCAACGATTGATTAAAGCGCACGATGCACGGCCATATAAGTTCCGTCAACCTGGCGGTCTTAGGGTCCTAATTGATATCAGCTAGGGCTGATTACCTACCGTATATAGCTGAGATCTCCTGCAATTCTCATTTACCGGCGGAGGCGGCTGACTGCCTACAGGTATGTGAAACTTGCCCATTGTACTTAGGTATGATGTGAAATCTCGCGCGCTATTCACTGCAGGGGGTTGGTTCATGACAATCACTCACTAACTGCATTCTGATACAGGGCGTGAAATGATCAAGTGCCTTGCCACAGTGGCAGGCCTCCTTATTGTACAGTACATGGGTATTTTATAGTATCTTAGACCGATCCATGGCCACCCCACGAACGGCCGTTCTCCTCATCGTTCCCTCCGAGCTTCTGCACCAGCCGGAATACATTTACAGTTAAATTCATGGTCCATGATATTAGGCCCACTGTCTGGAAGGCAGTCAGTGCCCTGGAGTAGTATCGCACGGTCGATTCGGTGCTGTTGTGATAAACCAACGCCTCGAAGGCCAGACTCGTGCTCGCTGATTTGAATATGACGAAGAAGAGGTCCATAAGGATCAGCGATATCTTCTGCGTCGCGGACCGTAGTCCCAACGGCTTGCCTGTGTATTCGTCCCACGTCATATACCCGATGTACGGGATCGCCACCGTGTCCACCACGATCGCCACGATCGCCTGGGTCCGCTCCGCGCTGGACCTGTCCTTGCCGTTCTCGATTTTGAATATGCGTACCGATAGAGCCAGGGCGATTATCGATGTGAGTAGGACCGTCAGGCGGAGAGCCAGCGGGACTAGAGGATGCTTGAGGATGATGTTCCATGCCCTCTTATAGAACGCCGATGTGCGTGACCGCCTCGAATCGACGGGCGGCGGCATATCCATGGGGTTGTTAAACCCCGGTTGGAGCTTTTCTAGCATGTCGACATCCACAATCTCGGCCTCCTCGTTTGGGATGTGGCCGTACTGGGAAGAATGGACGAAGCTCTGCCACGTGGAACGGCGCTTGGCCACGAGGTGACCCGACACGATCACCGGCTCTGCAGAGCGGAGATGATCCCATTTCCTTCCCCTAGCAGAGTTCTTGCCCTGCAATAGGTGCTGCAGGCTGAATTTCGGTTTCTTGCGAGTGCGCAGCTGGCGCGAGTCGTCGAACGTGTCGACATAGCCGTCCTTGGACACCCTCCTCGACAGCTCGGACGGTGTATTGTTGTGCTGGGGCGGGACTGCCCGGGGGGGAGGTCGGTTGAATATTGCTTCGTCGTCGTATGGCTTTCCTCCGGGAGGCACGGCGTACGACCCAATCCAAGCTTCGCGACAAGTTAGCAACCTAGTTTGCTCAAGGAACCCCCGAAGGGTGTGTTTGTGTGTGTTCTCTTACGTGGTAGCGACCTAGGCGCCCTATTGCGAGCTGCGTTACTACCGACTCCGCTGCTCCCCGTGGCGACGGATATCCGGGTGCCTGGCGGGGTCGAGTCGGAAGCCGAGGTAGCCATCGTGGCAGGGCGAAGGCCTCGGGAAGCCGGAAGGAACAATAACAATCCAACTGGCTTTCGGCAAGGTTGCTAATCCATGATCAAAGGATAACTCAAACATACCATAAAAGCTGCCGCTACCGGAATCTCACAACCACTGCGCAACCTTGGTAAAATGTTGAAACGGAAACTGGGCTGGGGATGCATTACGCGCTGTGCGCTGCGCCTGTCCCCCAAGTAGATTTTCCAAGGCTGCAAGCCACACACGGCAGGCGGGCGGGTGTTGGTTAAGGGGGTACAAAAGGTATCCTTGAGCACGTGCAATAAAGAGCTGTGCAGGGGGATTTATGGGGCAACCTAAACCCTGTGATTAATCGCGGACCAGTGCGGCAGTTGAACTGCACTAGTACCTTCTTAACGGAGCTAATATGACGGCGGCTATCATGCATGCCAGAAGCCTGGTTTCCGGGGCAATGACTTGCTAATTTGGCAGCTCGGGCCCACGTCAATCCACAGGGCCCATTTTCCTGACGAGATGCTCAAGTCCACCAAGTCGCTTTAAAACACTTGACGATGCGACAACAGCTTAAACACACCGACAATACAACTGAGGTACGGATACTCAACATATTTACGCAGCGAGGCCCAAATGTGCTTCACTTACTCAGTACGTACGTTTAACGCACACGTGCAGCGTCATTACTTGTGTCGACGTGAGCACAACCATAGGGCCAGCGCATCGCTAGAACCATGCCACCATCAACACCATTAGCATACCCCCGAGTAAGTCGACTTGGTGATTGATTAGCTTGTCATGATAGACGCCCAAATCAACCTCCCCCACACCAAATACTATCAACTTTCCACTTGCAACTGACGCATTAGCAGTGCTGAGGTTGACCTTCTAATTATTTCTTCCTGGCAGTTAGGTATTTATCCCATTCATCGTCAAACTCCTTCCTATTCCTTTATCTTCCTCGACACCAGAGCCGCCACAATCGATGATGTCTTCAAGTACTCCGGGACACTCCTCTTCATTGGCGTTGTGTTCGGCGACATTCTCATCTGCGAATGGTCAGGCATCAGATATATAGTATGCCACATTCCTCGTATATCAGAACCTTGTGGAAACTGTAATTATTACCTCCATCGTTTTGGATTTCTTCGTGTTGGGGGCCTATTATATTCCCTAGCTCCACTCATCGCCGCCAACGCGGGCAACCCACTCTGATCTATGGACGACAGAAGTAGTGCTTACTCAGACTGTCAAACCACACCCACTGGTCCAATGAGTGATGATTAATACCCTGTTCCGTGTGACATGGGAGAGGTGATGATGCGACGTTGATCAAATAAAATTCGAAGCCTGGTGCGGAAGTAATCAATGAAGAGGTTTGCTGGGATCGGCGTTAGGGGCTTACACACTAAGTGCTTACACACCGACTCTCAGCGACAAGTGTCGTTACCAGGCGCTGCAACCACTGAATTCCAGGCCATGAGTTCGGGCCGACTCTACATGGTAGGGCTATATAGATTGGATCGCCATGTATCGAAATTCAGGGTCCAGTCTTCAACCGTCACCAAACACCGCAGGGTAGAAGCCGACCGGCATCCCTTTATCCAACATGCTCTCCGGTCAAGATGTTGGTTATGGCGTATTGGCTTTGGCAGGTTACCAGCTCGTCCGAGTTTCTGCTCAGCGACTTGTAAGGTACCTCAACCCCGTCTTCTACGCCCAATTGCAAGGGGACCCGAGCCGAAAGCTGAGACCCTACTTTGTCTTCCCCCTCGGTATTCTCCTCACTCTCGTCAGCGCACCTATATGCATGGAGGCATTTGTCTCTACACCGGCCTCAACCGACGGATTTAGGGCTACTCGGGGTCTGTCCCGAGCCGAGAAGATCTGCGTGGGCTCTCGGGGGGTGCTCTGGATATCCGAGCTACCCATGCTGAGCTTCTCGTCCGAATACGTTGCCCATCACGTCCTATCTCTGTGGTCACTCACTATGGTCCTTCTCGCCAACTTCCCTCGCCGCCCGCTATATCTCATCTATGCCGGGCTTATCACGGAGCTGTTTTCCGATTCCTTCAGCATCTTGAGACACCATGAGTGTACCATTCAAAACTCCAAAGCCGTCAGGTCATTTATGCTGATAAACGCCCTGTCCCTCCTTGTTCTTAGGGTTGGTCCCGCATTCTTCTTCTCCGTGGGCACGCTCATGCCTGTGACCAGTGTTCATCAGACGGCCTATATCGCATCAATCATGTTTTACTGTGGCTATCTCGTCCTTCTCGCCTACAAACAACTTTCCGCGTTGAATTATCTGAGATTAGTCCTAGACAGACCAGCACATATTCGAGTCATGGAGAAGTACGACATACAGCTCTATAGAGTGCTGCTTGGCGCGGCCATGGTCGCTGCGCAAGTCTCTACCGCTATAGTATTTATCAATGCTCACGGTTCGCCACTGACAGACGCCGAAATTCAAAGCCTAGCCAAGACCGGGCTAGGTTCAGCGGTAGTCGGTCTTCTTGGTGCAAGGTTACTGAATCCTCTTCTTGACTCGACTCCGCGCACAACACCAAGCGAAGATAAACCACCGCATCGCCGTTTAACCATAGATTCCAGCTTATCACCGAGCACTCCCGTGGATCCTATGTGCGCTGTCGGTGCTGGGTTTCTGGAGGGTTCTACATATGCTGCCGTCGCTGGTTGTCCGGCAGGTGCCACGTATCGAACGACCGGCATCTCCATCCAGGGAGGTCTGCTGTCTGCTACGCTCTTCGTTCTACTTCCGAACACCATGGCTCCGTCGCTGGAGAAGTCTATGTTGCTTCAGTCGATGGCCTTAAGTGTGCCACTCGGCGAGGGAATCGGCCGCATAGGCTGCTATCTGGCGGGGTGTTGTGGATCGAGGCTCCAGCAGGGAAAGGAGCAATACAATGCCACACAACTCCTGTCGTCGACGGCGAATATATCTGCCTTCGTAATTCTAATCTGGAGTCTACGAACCGCAGGAGTGAGTCTCCGTGAAGCTGGCGTGCTGGCCATTTTGTCCAACGCAGCGATCCGACTCGCAGTGGACCCGCTAAGGTCATCGGCCATTACCGACGGAAAGAAGGTTGCGACCACGACACTGTTCGCTTTGAGCCAATTACTTCTTTCGGCGGGCATTCTCGCCGGCGTAAACAGGGCACTGGGCCTAGGAATTACTTCCGCGATAGGGGCCGCAGCATTTATGACTGGGCTCACCGTCCTCGCCGCTCATGTGGCTCGATGGGTGTGGTTAACCCTGGCACAGATGGCGTCGCTTCGGAGGACCAAGATGGCAACATTTATGCGTCCAATGACTGCAGTTGCTGGTTTTGCAATTGTGATATTCTCTCTTGTCATCAAGGACAAGTTGGGGTGTTCCTCGTGGTACGCGAGCGAGGTGACGCTGAGCAGTGATGATAACCTGAGCGAACTTTTGTCAAGCTCGGCATTCCTCGGGAACATCATCGTCACTGGGTCAATGCCGCTGCTACTCTCCTCCTTAACTGATCGGGTTGTCTCTTGTCCTTATTCGGTTGGAGCCTATAATGGCAAGACTAAGTTCAATAAGTAATCACCGAATTGTGCAGAAGTCGAAAGACCTACTTTTAGGCCGCCCGTTATGGTAATTAATGTTTAAGAAATTCTCGGGCGTGTGATTGCAACGACTGGTGGAGTTCTTGGGGGAGGTTGCACGCATATTTGTAAATATTAGCCGTTATCCGAGCAGCCTCCGTCTGCCAATCTGCTCGAAAATCCTGAACGAATTATGAGCTATTAGATGTAGCGGAAGGAGCTACAAGCGTCTAGGTCCTGCCATGGAGGACATCTTTCGGTAGTATCTTTTGGTAGTATCTTTCCTTGGCTTGTATGAAACCATGCTACAAATTAAATCTAAGAACTACTTCAACTAATCTAAACAACCACGTCGTAGAATTAAAGAAAAGGAGAACTCGAGCGGACACCTTGTATTATGAGAACTAACATTGTCTTGTGACAAACAATTCGGTTGCCGAGATGTGGTATATTATTCTAGAAAGGCCGTGACTCTAACTAAAAGATTTTTAAGGGGGGTTACAAAGCTCTTCGCTGAGCGGTGTACAGGTACGGTCGATGTCCATCTTTCCGAATCACTGTTGAGCTTCTTCACAATAGGATTGGCTAGTTTCATGACGTACATGATGGTATAGGTCGAGCTATGTGGTTGAATCCATGTATTCATGAGTCTTGGTACAACCTCGGGGATTTGGCCTGTGGCCATCATATCATATAGCAAGGACTCTAATGCTCTGCAGCTACAATACGACGCATGTGACCCGGGTCAGTATCGTGATGCGGCAGACGCTCACCGATGATGTCTAAAGCTGAATCCGAACGTTTCAGACGCACAAGTACATTATGAAGTGCTCCCTACTCGCCTAGGAGATTTCTACAATCCTACTCTATACAATCAAGTAATCAAGTAATCAGCTAGGTGCATGACTGTGAACTACTGATGATTTCGGACGAGGCAGCTGGGACGGTGGTGCGAATACAATGTAGTCATTGAACCTGTTACGGAACCCCTACGGGCCATGGGGAATGAAGAAGCTAGCTCCAAGAGCGCGCCATTCCTAATGGGCAAGGTAGGAAAATATAGACAAGCTGGTTTGGCTTTGTTAACCTTGATAAAATTAGAAAAGCCTTGATTGGACGGTTTGTCATCCCATCCTTCCTTCCCCCACAGGTGTCGTGGCTGAGTATCACAATAGGTCAAAGATCAACAGAGATCGGCCGCCTGTCGAGGCTTGAGGGATGCGAAACAAGAATTCTGAGATCCTTCGATTGCGCAGGCTGCATCGCCGTCGGAGATTAAGCCAAGCGACTCATTTCGTCATATTCTGACGTGAGCTACTAGAGGCAGGCGTGTGATATAAGTCACTTCACGAACTTCCTTCATGAACCTCTGTGGACAATATTGGGAGCTATCTCTTCCTAGTAATTGAAAGCGGAAATCTCCTCGGCTTCTCCGCGGCTATCACCCATCCCTTAAAGACTTTCAGTATGCGCTTGTCGCAGCATATTCTAGTATTGCTGCTGGGTGCGGTGAGCCAGACAGCTGCGCTCGTGCACGACGAAGGTTTCTACCCAGAATATGTTCTCGAGGCGACCGAGCAGGAGGTTCAAATCAACTGCCAGACGAGGCGCTCGGTGGTTATTAATGGCACTTCCCCTGGTCCGACGATACACCTACGTGAAGGCCACACATCGTGGGTACGGGTGTACAATAGAATTCCGGACAAGAATTTTACAGTGGTATGTACGTCCGAAAAGCTTGATTGTCGTTCCTGGTGTTGACCAAGCCAAAGCACTGGCATGGTCTGAGCCAGCGAACTGCGCCATTCTCCGACGGCGCTCCTCTGGTTAGCCAGTGGCCAATCCCGCCGAGTCATTTTTTCGATTATGAGATCAGGCCGGAAATTGGTGATGCGGGGACATATTTCTATCATTCCCACGTAGGATTCCAACGGTCGACAGCTCATGGAGCACTAATTGTCCAAGATGCGGAGGATGTTCCCTATGAATACGCGAGTGACATCACACTTACTCTTGGTGACTACTATCCCCAACCCGACAACGAAATCGAGAGTGGTTTACTGGCGGACCCCTTTAAATGGTCTGGCGAGCCTCAGGCAGTCGTCGTCAACGGGAAAAGCGGCAATCAGTCATTCTCTAAAGCCGCGGACGCATCGTGCGCTCCTCTAATCATCGATGTTGATCCGGGTAAAATATATCGGCTCCGTGTCGTTGGCACAACTGCCATCTCTCTCGTCAAATTAGGCATTGAAGGTCATCCTAGCCTGGACGTGATCGAGGCCGACGGAGAATACACAGAACGAGCCTCGGTGGACCATTTGCAGGTGGCCCCTGGCCAGCGCTTCAGCTATCTACTGCAGACCAAGTCACAAGAAGAAGTCCAGAAACTTAATAAGACCCAATTCTGGATTAGGTACGAGACTCGTGAAAGACCAGTCAGCGTGCCGGGTTACGCACTCTTGCGATACCGCTCTCTTGGGTCGTACCAGCCACTGCCAACCGTACTACCGCCCTCCTCCCCGGTCCAGTTACCAAACTCGACGGTCGACTATTTGGAATACACGCTGCAGCCTCACTCTCCAATAGTCCGAAGCAATTTCCCAAAATTATCGGAAGTGACCCGAACAGTAACGATCAAGATGACCCAAGTGCTCACAAGCGGTGAATACGTTAACGGTACTCTCAACGGAACTGTGGCCTGGGTGTAAGTTACCAACCCCATTACGTTTCGCCATAGGACTGACTGAAATTGTGCTAACATATGTACTTCTCCAGCCAAAATGGCCACTCTTGGCATGAGAAGTTTCAACAGTCCCGCGGACGACTTCCTTACCTTGTCTCTCTCTACGTCACAAACAGCACCACGAACTACACCCTCGCTTTAGAAAACGACGGGTTTGATCCGACCAGTCATACCTTCCCAGCCCTACCTGGGGAAGTCCTCGATATCGTCTGGGAGAACGAAAGCGGCGTCACCGGGGGTTGGGACTACCACCCGATGCACGTTCACGGAGAACACGTGTACGACCTAGGCAGTGGCAATGGGACCTACGACGCGGCGTTGAACGAGAAGCGGTTTGCCGACGGCAGCTTTGTCCCGGCCCGCCGGGACTCGACCAACCTGTACAGGTACGCGGAGAAGGGCGTGCCGTTCACGACGGCGGGTTGGAGGGCCTGGCGGATAAGAGTCACGGAGGAGAATATCGGTGCGTGGATGATGCACTGCCATGTTGCGCAGCACGCGGTGATGGGCATGAACACGGTATGGGTCTTTGGGGAGCGAGACGACCTAGTCAACAAGTTTCCCCAGCTCCCATACGTGAGTGGGTATCTCGAGTACGGAGGGGATGCATATGGAAACGAGACGAGGCCACCAACGGTGGAGCACTGGTTTGGGGGATAAGATGCAGTGTGTTGAGATGGAAACCAAATCAGTCCTTGCTCGGTATCCCGAATGGCAAAATATTACCCCTTTCCTTTTAAATACCTGGCATATAGAGGAGCAGAAGGACGCTAGACTTTAATACTTTAAATATATACAACTAGAGCGGCCCCTAAGAATCCAGACCGAAGACCTCCTCCGGACTCTTCATGGCATGTCGAAGCGAGATCTACAAATTTTCAACAGCGGGATCATTTAGGATGGGCGATGGAAGGAAAGCTGCGAACGTAGGTGTAGAATTTTGTTATAACAGTTGTCTTCATTTGGGAAGTTGACTACCTTTTGTTTTGCGAAGTCCTATTGACGACTATGTCGTTTCGTTTAATCGCGGTATTCCTGCTGAAAATTTTGACCAAGAGGTATTGCAAGGCAACATTAGCGAGATGGATGATGATACAAGTGAATCTGTAAATACACACCTACTTGCCATTCTTACCTAGGTGGTCAATCCGGCAGAGTAATTATTCAGGGGAAAAGGTATGACTATCAAACAGAAAACAAAAGCTCAACAGCTTTATGGCACTTTATTATCATCGCTTTCAAGACCCCTGCTGACAAAATTCCCGCCATCACTAGTACTTCGATCTCACAAACTTTGTCAGACAACGAGTCTTGTGCTAATGAGTCTTGGCGTACAGCTGATAAGTATGCACAACCAGTAGGTAGTGCTGTCACATCTGCTTGTTTGCCAAGGCAACTCTCGACCAGGGCAATGATTATTAGAGTAATTAACTTTCATGATTTAACGTGCGTAAAAATGAGCTAGGAAGTCCCGAGACGGTGCCAGACTCTGCACGTTTAGGTTTGAGAGAACCTCCTAGGATCATTCCACCTGCTAATTTGCTAATGTGACCAAGTCTTGTCAAGGAGGAGGTTGAAGATGTGCCACGGGTCATACCATGCGAATAATCGGCCCAACTTTGCGATTTCATTACGAATTGCGCACAGACAGAGGCACCTTGGCACCGTGGCCACGCGGCCAACTTTCATTGCTAGCCCATATCCGTACTTACCACAGAGCTTGCTGCCCATCATCGCCGCCGACTACCTCCGAAACACAGGCAACTAACTTATCGGTCAGCGATCGGCAAGCTATCAGCCATCTATCAGCCAGCCGCGGCTCCCCGTTAACCTACTCCCTCAAAATGTCAGCTCCAAATGCATACGACCGTGCTAAGGGCGAACAAGAGCACATCTTGGATTTACCAGGCGGCCGCCAATTGGCATACGCACATAATGGACCGTCAACATCGCGAACCATCGTCATATTCTTTAGCGGTCTTATGAGTGTGGGCAACGCCCCCGATGTCCCCGAGCCATGCCGCGAGCTCAACGCGCACTGGATCGCGCCCACACTCCCGGGGATGGGAAATTCGAGCGTACGCGACAGATCCGATTCCTACCACGTCGCGCTGGCTCGCGACATGACCGCTCTGCTGTCTCACCTGTACCCCACCAGTGCCTTCGATACCATCTACCTTTCAGGCGGCTCCTATGGCACTGTCCAGGCTCAGATGCTATACGGTGCACCGTATGAGTTATTTCCTCCCGGCCGCAAGATAGCAGGATGTATCCTGTTGGCTGGATTTTCGCCATTCAAGTACGACAAGGGTTATTCTAAAACCCTGACCTGGCAAAACTGGTTCTCGGTTGGGCCGCCTTCGCAGATTGTGCCTTTCCATCTCCTCCAAAGGCTCGTCAGTACCATCATAGCCTCGAAATTCAAGACGTTGGAGGCCGGTAAGGACTGGCTCCGACATTTCCTCTTCGACAAAATGGACGAAGACGAAAAGCGGGCGTTCGCCAAATACCTGGAGAGAAGCGGGAGGAGTGAGACAGACTTTGTCGAGCAGTGGGCAAGGGGCTCTATCAGGTGCGCTCAGAATTGGGATGGCTTTATGGAAGTATCCGATGTCATCCATTCAGACTGGGGCTTTAATCCTGCTACCTTGGATGATGAGCATGCAGCCAAGCCTATCCTAGTGGTCGGGTCAGAGAGTGATGACCTTGGAGGAAGCACCAATGCCTGGCTCGTGGCCAACTACAGGTCAGCGAAATTCAAGGCCATTCCAGGCGGCCACATCTCATCTGTGTATTACCTGGATGAGATTTGGAGAGAAATGATAGATCGGGCGTGACGTGATCCTTTTCCAATATCAGGAGTCACTCGAGATGTACGTACTTAATGTTTCAGCCCTAGTAGTAGGTAAAACTGCCTATGATGCTCTGGTGTTCGTGATAAACAGCAGGTGAAGCTTAGTAAATCCACTCACATGTCGGTGGATCCTCCAACCCGCGATAACCATCTATGTCTTTTCCATAATGATGTTAAGCCTGCGCGGCAAAAATTGGCAGGTTATGTTCATACAAGGTGGTCTAATAGGGTTAGACAGGCTCCCTGCAGCAGCAGCATGGCCGCTGAGAATCTTCAACATTTTACCATCAGAGGATGTGAAGAGAGAGCCCTTATTGAAAACCCGGCCCTGGTTGAACTACGGAGAATCACGTGCAGATTTATGCTTTCCATGACAGCGACAAAACATTACGTCACTGCTTATCCCTGGTAGACCTACAGTAAACCGGGTCACCGAACTAGCGTCTTTAGCTAACAGGGGAACAAAAAAAAGAACGCGACAGGCAATGTCGACAAGATATCTTATTAGAACGTCGCCAACACGCTCCGCTTCGAGCTTTTCTCCAAGATGAATCCTCTCAATTACCGTGCGCGCTCATAGAAGGGCAAACTGCCGCTCTTGAAGACTCTGCAACGGCATCACCGCGTGTCGCGTAGCCGACTGGACCCCGTCCCCCTTCTTGGGCTCTTAGGTTTCCTTTAGCAAGCACGTCGAGGGCTCGATTCTGCTCCCCACAATGCGCCTCTACCTCCTCCCGATCTCTACGAGACGGACTCTCCTCTACTGTCATCGAGTCGACGTCGTCAAGTCTGAAGCTCCCACGTGGTCAGAGCGGGTCCAGAGCCGAGCCGCTAAGATCTGGGCGGGATGGGAAAAGAAGGACAAGGGCTGGCAGAAGAAGGTCGTCAACTACGGGAACTACGCCCTCAGGCGCATTCCGTACGAGGAGTGGGGACTGAAGTCCGTCCCCCCGTTGTCGGAGAGACGGAAGATTGAGGAGCTGAATGGCACCGACAAGGTCGAGGTCGTCTATCCCGAGAGCTTGATCCGCCACGACAACGTTGCCGGCTTGTTGAAGAAGCTGGCGACCGAGAGGGAATCTCTGCATCGGAAGAAGCTGATATGGTGCTTCGTCGGAATGCCGATCACGGCGCCTATCGCTCTCATTCCCATGTGAGTTCCATATTGGGCCGGGTTGCTGGTGCTCAGAATGCTAATAATCACACTGCTAGAATTCCCAACCTTCCCTTCTTCTATCTCGTCTACCGCGCATGGTCCCATTGGCGTGCCCTCTCCGGCGGCAGACACATCCAATTCCTCCTCCAGAACAACCTCCTGGCCCTCCAGCGGTCGACGATCATCGACCAAGTCTACGCCAAGCAGAAGCAGCCGTTACCATCCTCCGTAGAACCCACCACCAACTCCGAAGCCGGCCCGTTGAAGAATCCAAGTACGCCCGAGACGTCCGAGCCGGAACCCGATGCCGGCGAAACCATGCTGCTTTCGCAAGAAAACTGCAAACGCATGACGCAGGCGCTGGACATTCCGCAGCTCGAAGTCGAGCTCGAGCGAGCTATCTGGCAGGTCGGGAATGCTATAGAGAAGCAGAACGAAGAGGCTAGCAAGGAGGCACCGGCGGATCCGAGTGAAAAGTCTGCCTCGAATCCCGACTCCGAGGCTAGTGAAGACGATAAGAAGACGAGATAATGACGCCACGTCAGGAGATAGATCTTGACGATACTGAAACGACAGTGTATGATATTTGTACGGGGCGCAACAGGAATATATAGACGGCCGGGTGGTGGGGTAAATCTCTATTCGGGCCTAGGATCCGCTCTTTGTATTGCCTCAGCTCATGCCTCTTGGAATAAATACAGCGATCCTCTCTCCCTTGCCCGGTCCCGGTTGATTTCCTGCAGTTTTGTTTCGGTGTGTTCACGAGACCATGGGCGGAAATCTGAAGGTGAATTGGCGTTGTAGGAGTGGGAGGAGGAGACTGAAGATGCTGGCGAGGCCAAGGAGTAACAGCACACGCCATGTAGATGGTGCAAGATGCTGTCCGTCGCTCCTCGTGTTGACGTACTCTGAAGTACCCGCTAGGTTGACGAGGTAGTCGGCATATTCCACATTTTTCTCGTCCAGGATCGAACCACGTGTGGCTAGTCCGGCTCTATTTTCCAGATCCATCGACGAGCCATGTTCCTCGCCGCCACGTAATCGACCTCTGTCGCGCGTCAAGTCGAACCCAGCCCGCGGGGCGCCAGCACCCCGATCCTGGTCGGATTCCTTCCGGCGGAGCGTTTCCGAGTTCCACGCCGCCTCGACTTTCTGTCGTAGAAGGCGCTGTGTAGGACTCAACGTTGCGGTTGCGGTGGCCTTCTGAATCCTGCTGATGCCCCCGTCTTGTCTTGGGGTCCGGGCCGGACTCTCGCCGTATCGCGTAGGGTTGAGGGGCGATGAGACTGTTGGGGCATACGACCTCTCTAGCGTAAACGATTTCATCTTGGTTTCTAGAGCTGCTGATAGAGAGAGAGAAAGTCATTGGAAAGGAACGAGGACAAACTGACGAACGCCAAAGATGGACGCGAATAATATCGGGGAAGGCGCTGTAAGACATGGTTTCACGACCGGATCCTCAAAGGAATGGAGGGACACGAGCACAACAGCATTTTGCAACACTTCACCGCGTTGCACTGGTACGAGGCCTTTTCCCGCTCCTCTTCTTGCAGAAGATGTATCCTAATGATGTATTCTAACAAGAAGATCGGGTTGCTAAGAGGTTGCTAACTTTAGAAAACGACCACTAGTCGCCGCTCAGGGCATGGTGGTTCAATAAATATCCACAAGGAACTTAGTACAAAGGAGTGAGCTGCCCTGCCAAAGAAAATCAGCAATTTGTGCATGCCTACCACAAGCTAGCTCCTTGTCGGAGGGGATAGCCAGATGCTTAAGCGCTGGTATTACTTAGAAACACTTACCAACACTGTGAATGCGACGCAGAAAGCGTTAATGGGATAGGCACGAACCTCTGGACACTCTAGAACGCACTGGATCCTCGTGCCAGAGACCTGGAGGTGCCGCCCCTTACATCTCGTCGACTCCCGGGTTGTCCCTACATCGCCAGAACATGGGTTAGAGAGTATGAAGAGACCCTGGTAAGTAAACCTAACCGCGGAAAAGGACTTCTCTGGAGAAGGACACGTCAGTAAAGGTAACTTCTACCGCATTCTAATGTCGCACATCTGGCGCAGAGTTTCCACCAGTGGCTACTGGGCAAGGAGATTGTAGAGAGGTAGCATAATGCTCCAGTTCCTCTAGAATTAGATACCGAAGCTAGGTAGGTATCAAAAAGCAAAAACAGGTATAGCTTTTGGCGTCCATTCCGTATATCACCAAGGCGGAACCACAGGTACTCCGGAAACTCCGTCATCAAGAACCGCCATAGACCAGCCGGTCGGTCGGTCGGGTCCAAACCACCCAGGTCTATCATCGCCGAGGTCTCGCCATTACCACCCTGCCGGGTGAGAGAATGTTGGAAGCCTTGCCCTCAAAAAGCATGGCAAAGAGACCATCGGTTTCCCCTTCCGTATCGGCCCCATCTTCCCCGCCCTAGAGGTATGCGTGAAAAATCAAATGAGGTTCGTAACGTGATTAGAAACCGGCTGAGTCCATCCTTTAATCTTCATCCTTCCGAAGGCGAAAAATTTCGGATATCAGCCGGGCAAAGAGGTAGAAATACTAGTACATATAAGGTTGAGAGCTCGCGATCCTCTCCGGCATGCCATCCTATCCAGCAAAAGAAAGGCAGTAACCGGAGATAGGAAAGAGTGTCGGGAGAGCTGGGCGTCTTTACTCGGCGGATTGCGAAGCCGAAGTGTCCTCAGATTTGGCCGAGTCGTCCAGGCGGGGCTTCTTGGCTCTGCCGTTATCGTGGCTATCCGTGGCTTCCTTCGCCTCCTTGAGCTCGAGCTCGAGCTCATCCAGACGGCGCTTCAGCATGTTCTCTCGGCGGTGGCTCTCCTCGAGCTCGTTGCGGAGCTGGGTCTCGACCTGGGTAGCGGCTTCGACCTGGGATCGGAGCTGGGCTTCGGTCTTGCCGCCGGTCGTCTCTTGCGCGGGTCTCGGGTTGGCCTCGTCGGTCTCCAGCTGCGCAAGGCGCCCGCGATAGAGCTCCTGGATGAACTCGAGCTCGCTGACACGCGTCTTGAGGCTAGCATTGGCAGCGAGGAGCGACTCGTTGGTTTGCGGGATCTCCAGGCGTTCGCCGTTAAGGGGCGACGCGGTACGGCCGGGCGACGCGGCTGAGACGGCGAATCCGGGGAGGGCCTGGGCTTGAAAATGGGCGTCCTCCATGCCGTGGTAGAGAGGCATGCCGTGGGAGGTATACATGCTCGGGGTGGCGGTGCGCGAGATGGGCGAGTTGGGGTCTTCAGGGTGGCCGTTGGCGGCCTTGCCCGAAGTTCGTCGCGCACCCGTGGTGGCCGCGGAGTTCGCGCCGTTCAAATCGGCGCCGTTGGCCTCGGTGGTCGCGGGCATGGCCTGGTTTTGCTCCATGGCGTTAGTATTTCCTGAGGCGAAATGACGCAATGAAGGGAAGTTGTGGGTGGGGGAGAGAGGTGTAAATATTTTTGATTTGGGCTTTTATTACCTTCTTCTGCTTCGCCAAGTCAGGGCGCATAGTCTTGACTCGGTTTCGGCTCTTGATAACGTCGGTCTTGAGAGAGATGGGGCGCGCGCGGCCGTGGAGCTTGAGGAACAGGCCGCAGGCGTTGCACAGAACCGAGCCGGTCTCGTCGCGGCGCCATAGTGGCGTGGTCGAGGTGCTGCAGTTCTGGCACACGGGCTGCGAGGTTTGGCGATCGTGATTAGCCATGGTCGCCATGGTTGCGGACATTGTGTTGGGCGCAAAACAATGGCGAGCTCGAGGACGACACTAGCAGGGAGGGAAGAAAGATATGGGACGAAGGGTTGGACTGGGGGGGGCCAAATGGGGATAAAGATAATGATAAGCACGATGATAAGGAAATCGGCGGGCAGAGGGTTTTTTGGGAAGGGAAAATTTTCTGCCTTTGTCGCTGATAACGCCTTTCCCAGGATCTTTCTTGCTTAGTAACCCATGATAAGCCCCACGGACCAATGAGCAACGAGCCATATCTAACTGGCGCCCATTGGAAAAGTGATCACTTCTCAGTCAAACCCAGGGCTCTTATAAAGCATGAAGACATCCGTTTCGCTTCTCAAAGTCTCGGCCAAAGGGAAAGTAGGATACACAAGGAACAAGCAAACTTACAAGATTTCCTCCAGGACCGGCGGTACTCGCCGGAGAGGAACGAGAATACGCAGGGGCGGACTGATTCATCGCTCTGTATCGACAGTCAGCCATGTTTTTACGGATTACGTATGCGCAAATGCCACGGGGGATGATGGGCTCTATGCAGATGGGCTTGGAGGTCAGGGCAGCCTCGGGACGAAGGCGGCTAGCCATGCCTCTTTCCGGCGCGTCTCCTTATTATTCCGGCCTTCTCGCAAGAACGGGAGGAACAATGGCGCGTGGATGCGACTGACCTCAGTTGTGGAGAGCTTGCCGTCGAAGGAGCTGCCGCTAATGACGAGATGCCAGGCAGTTGTGGATACGACTGAACCACGGAAGCCTGTGTCGAGGTCGAGCTCGGCCTTGATATAGGTTCCAGCGCTGCCGGGAGTGGGAGGAGGTTCGGGCCGTCTTCCATCATGGCTCTGAGGGGCTGCGGTTCGAGGATGTCTGACGGTGGCGGCAGCGTGACGGAAGGACTAGGTTGGAGCAACGGTGCAACTTGCAACCGAATCGGAGCCGGCGCAATGGGCGAGACTCGTGCCGTTATGCTATGCGCGGCGCGGCACGACAGCAGTCGAATCGAAGGCTTCGTCGCAGGGCTAGGGAGGTCGCGCGCCGTGGCTGTCGCGCAGGGTCGCAACAAATTACGTCGACCGTTTCGAGGTATAATGATGATTCGACGAGGATACTAGCAAGAAGTTGCGACTTCTGTTTTATTGATCAAGTGAATGTAAGGCCAAAAAAAAAGGACCAGCGATTTAACAATACAGTCAAACGAGCGACTCGAATTAGGCAAAGACGACGCGAAACGCAGAGACGTGATGCTTCACGGATTCAAGACATTACGTTAGAGGGAGAGGGAGAGATCAGAGAGTAAGTAGGTAGATGAAGGAAGAAGGCTAAAAAGACAGGAGAACCGTAATATCCAGGCCGTAATCATCGAATCCTCCTTAGCCGCGCCGAAAGGGACAAGGGCTCGTGCAACTCGACAATATTTTCAGCGCAGACGAGGGTAGCAAGGCAACAAGGGTTGACAAGCGACCCTCGCCAGCCATATTGTCCAGCACTATTTTTGGCGCCTGATTGGCCAGCCAAGCCTGAACATTGTCCCTTGTCTGCTTACCTGGGTCCTGCGAGAATATCCATCTTACGGTTACCGGGATGGCGGCTTTAGCCCCATGTTCGCAATTGACTCTCTCTTCTTAGCTATCTATGTAAGTGCACATAGTAATGTAGTAGCTCCAGGCACGGACAAAGACACGAGATTTCCCCCAGAGGACAAAACTACAGTCCATGCCTCGGCCAATTTGATCGATGTTGATTTGCGCATATCGTGCTATGACGTAGGATTGCTGATGGGGTTATCGCCTATCATCCCCTGTACTCAACTCAAGAACCTACCTACGTATACACAGGTAGAAAGACTCGGCACCTAAGTATACCTAGTAGGAAGCTGCATACAACGGGATATGGCAAGGACAGAAGGTTCTCGGCTAAGAGAGAGAAAACTCCCAGAATTAAGGGATTGCCTTTTTCAAATGCAGGTAGATTTTGATCCAATCCAAGGCGGACGTTCCCTGGTTGTTCGTCGCTTGTAGTTTTGAAGATCGGTGCTATCGATCTGAGACTAGCGCAGTCGAGTGCCTTATCGGCGGCATGGGTTGGTTGACCGCCCCGCTTGCCCGCCTTCCCCCCAGAACAACAGAAAAAAAAAGAGTTTCCGAGTTGAGGCCTCAGTCACCAACCAACCACAAAACCATCAGCAAAAATGCCTTCAACACACAAAAAGGAGAAGCCTTGGGATACGGACGACATCGACAAATGGAAGATCGAGGCATTTACCCCTGCCGACAATGCCGGAGGCACATTTGCCGAGGAGTCCTCCTTCGCAACCCTCTTCCCGAAATATAGGCAGGAATACCTCAAAGACGTCTGGCCGCTGATCACGCGAGCCCTGCAGAAGCATGGCGTTGCCTGCACCTTGGATCTAATCGAGGGCCAGATGACGGTCAAGACGACGAGGAAATTCTTCGACCCCGCAGCCATTCTCAATGCCCGAGACCTCATTAAGCTCCTCGCCAGGAGTGTCCCAGCACCCCAAGCCCTGAAGATTCTCGAGGACGGCGTCGCCTGCGACATAATCAAGATTCGGAACCTCGTCGGCAACAAGGAACGGTTTATCAAGCGCCGGCAGCGCATCTTGGGACCGGGCGGGTCGACGCTCAAGGCAATCTCCCTCCTGACCGAGACGTACATGATGGTTCAGGGAAGCACGGTTTCGGTCATGGGACCGTTCAAGGGCCTCAAGGAAGTGAGGAGGGTGGTCGAGGATACAATGGCGAACGTGCACCCCATCTACCTCATCAAGGAGCTCATGATCAAGCGAGAACTCGCCAAGGACCCAGACCTAGCAAACGAGAGCTGGGACCGGTATCTCCCCAACTTCAAGAAGAGGAGCCTGAGCAAGCGACGCGTGCCGTACAAGGTCGCCGACAAGGGCAAGAAGAACTACACGCCCTTCCCGCCGGCGCCGGAGAAGAGCAAGGTCGACCTGCAGATCGAGAGCGGAGAGTACTTCCTCGGCAAGGAGGCTAAGCAGCGGGCTGCCGAGGCCGAGAGGTCGGAGAAGGCGAAGCAGAAGAAGGAGGAGAAGATGCGTGAGCGTGAGCGTGAGTTCGTCCCGCCCGAGGAGCAGGGCGGGAAGCCGAAGAAGAAGCGGAAGGTATCGCACGAGTGAGGAGAGTCCGGTTGGCCAAACCGGATGTCGGGGGAACAGGAGACTTGTAAATTTAAGCGATACCCGATCAATTTTTCAAATTGACGATGCTGACATGGTGGTCAGTCAAACCTCGGCTTTCTAGCTCAAGTATATGTTCCGAGTGCAAAATGTGTGCTTTTTACATGCGAATATACAGCAGCTCCCCGGTGCAGATTACAGCTTTGACGGAGACTCGCCGCCGCCCTCTGATGAGATCTCAATCACCAGCTTTCCAAACTGCTTGCCAGCATGCATCTCCTCGAACAGTCCGTCAATGCCCTCCAGGTTATCCAGGCCCTTGACCACCCTGCTCACCACCGGCCGGATCTTCTTCTCCCTGACAAAGTCGACCATCTCTCGGAACTCCTTCTTCGAGCCCATCGTGCTCCCCTTCAACTCGATATTCTTCAAAACGGCCTGCATAGTCCAGTCCATCTTGGGACTGACGGTCATGCCATAGATAGAGATGACTCCCCCCGGCCTCAACAGCTTGACACTCTTGGATACAACATCCCCGCCGGCGCCGTCGATGACCGCGTCAAGGTACTGCCTGTCCTCGGGAAGGATGGCCTGCAACTGCTTCTCCCAATCCTTAGCCTTGTAAGACACACCGCCCTTCGCACCCAGCTGCTTCGCCTTCTCGATCTTCGCCTCGTCGCCCGACGTCACATACACGTTACACCCAAACGCCACCGCGAACTGTAGCACCTGCAGCGCGACGCCGCCCCCGATGCCCGTGACCAGCACGTTCCTCCCCGGCGCCGCGGCGCCGCTCTTGGTCACCAGCGCCCGCCACCCCGTCAGCCCGACCAGCGGCAGCGCGGCGCCCTCCGCGGCCGACAGGTGCTCCGGCGCGGGCACGACCTCGTCGTCGGCCACAGCGATGAAGTCCTGCGCCGTGCCGGCGTCGTACAGGACGGACCCGCCGATGACGCTGAAGGGGCGGCCCTCCGCCTCCTCGGGGCCGTCCGGGTGGTCCTCCCAGCCGCGGGCGGGGGTCAGCAGCACGGGCTTGCCGATCAGCGAGCGGCGGCTGCTCTCGGCGCCGGCGTCGACCACGACGCCGTACCCGTCGGCCAGCATGGGGTGCTCGAACGAGATGCCCGGGTAGAGGTGCTGCCGGATGAAGAGGTCCCGGTGGTTGAGCGCCGCGGCTGTGATGCGCACGAGGACCTCCTTGGGTCCGGGGGTGGGCTTGGGGACATCTACCAGTTCGAGGCTGTGTGGCGTTGTTAGTCAATGCGAGCTGGATATAGTGCTGCGTGCGTGAGACTTACGGGTAGTAGACCTTTCCGGGCCTACCCCCTTCGATATGCTTTACTGTGAGGGCACGGGGCATTTTGAGTAGTACCAGAGTTCCGTGGATAGTGGCTGTCTCATTCGTATATTTTCAGTTGATATGCAATCGTAGGTTTTAATCAAAACACTATCCACGGTGACTCTCAAGATATATATCACATCGTTGCCCCGGCACTTTGTAAGCAAAAGCCGGCTGCCCCACCACCCCCCGCAGTAGGCGGATGGCCGGAATGATGCAAGAACCTCGGCTCGTACGGATATAGAGGTACTCGCTTTGGTGTGTAGCACTCAGCTTAAAACCTCCGTTATCTTGTATTTACTCGTATCTAATGTGGATTTTATACCCTTACTCCCAACTTTGGTTCTTATATCGGGGTCAGATAGTGTAGTTATGCCTTTGCATCGCGAGAGCTCTGGGATTCACCCCACCCGTTGAAATACATGAGGACCTCACTCGGGATATCTTATCGGGATATCTCTCATGACACCCACGCCTTTTCTTATCGTGACCGAAGGGCATAAGCTCAGATGTCCCTCGAGTTGAGAGTAGTCTCTCAAGCGGTAGCCTCCATCTCTGCGATCCGCTCATCCATCTT
>Ga0164242_10002638_pt1 | contig 20741 bp, 17 predicted proteins | sample OricomgcompostMG_FD_108783 | JGI IMG/M metagenome (GOLD analysis project Ga0164242, IMG submission 108783) | Miracle-Growth compost microbial communities from Emeryville, California, USA - Original compost - Miracle growth compost (MG) ... | reverse complement strand
TGGAGCATCTCCTCCAGCGCGTCCCGTCCTCCCAGCGGGCCGAAGTCCGCCTCGCTGAACTCGCCGTTGATGAAGCGGGCCCGGCCTTCGAACGGGGTGCCGGAGTTCACCTGGAGGGTGCCGTTGCGCTTCTCGCGGCGGTAGAGGGCGAGCAGCGCATCCGCCGCCAGCGCGTGGGCAGGCCGCGCCGGATCCACCGGGCGCCGGGCCAGCTCCTGGCACAGCGAGGCGATCCGCGGGACGTGGGAGGGCAGGAGCGGCTTGCGGATCACGTCCAGCGCGCCGGAGCGGATCGACCGGATGACCTCGTTCTCCGAGCCGTTGGAGATGGCGAAGGCCACCGGCACCTGGCGGGTGGCCGGGAAGGCGCGCAGGGCCCGGATGCACTCGGCGCCGGTGAGGAGCGGGAGCACGCGGTCCATCAAGATCAGGCTGGGTGAATAGGCCGTCGCCTCCGGGACCAACCGCATGGGATCGCGGAGCGCCTTCACGGCGAAGCCAGCGGAGGTCAACTTGACCTCCAGCTGCGCCAGGAAGGCGGGATCAGAGTCGATCGCGAGGATGCGGACCGGTGGGTTCAAGACGACCTCTTCCTAACGAGTGCTCGCATAAACGACGACCACCCAGAATTTATCAGCGCCGTAGCGCCGTGAGTTGCCCGGAATCGCGGCGAAGCCGAGCACGTCATTCGCCGGATCCGCCAGCGCCCTGGAGGGCGGGAGCGCCCGCACATCGGAGGTGACGAAGAGGTCCACCGCCGCCCGCCGGGCGTCCGGGAGCGCCGAGAACACCTGCGGCTCCACCTTCCGGGACGGGGGAGCGTCCACCGAGTCCGCCGCCAGCGCCGCCTGGGCCCGCTCCAGCGCCAGGCGGTCCAGGGTCTCGCTGTGCCGGAGCGGGGCGAGGTGCAGCCCGCGGCGCTTCTGGGCGATCGCGCTCCAGAGCGCGGAGCCGGCATCGCGCGCGTCCGGCGGCGCGGCCTGCGGGTTGGCCAGGATCTGCACCAACAGCGTCTGGGTTCGATCCGGGAGCGTCTCCACCGCCAGGCCCGTCCCCAGCCGGGTGAAGGCGGGATCGAGCAGGTTCTGCCGGTGACCGGGGCTGCGCTCGATCCCGTCCTCCGCCGCCAGGGGTCCTTCGGCCAGGCCCAGGTTCTCGCCTGCCCGCTGGTAGAGGACGCCGGCCTGACGCAGTCGGGTGGAGACGGTGGCCCCGGACGGATCCACGTGCGCGAAGAAGTGCTCCCGCGCCATCTGCTCCGCGTAGCGCTGCGCCACCTCGCCCAGCGCGTCGTCCTGGGCCAAAGGCGGGATCCCCTGTTGGGCGCGGAGGCGGTTGACGCGCTCCAGGATCTGGCTGCGCGCGGCCGCCGCCGTCGCAGGCTCCGCAGCCTGCGAAGCCTCCGCCGGACGGGTGAGGTTGCCCACGTCCACGTGGAAGAGCGCCACCACCTCCGGGCCAGACTCCCCCCGGGCGAGGAGCTCCACGGTGTAGCGGCCTTCGACGGGGAAGGAGAGCTCCCCCTGGAAGGCCTGGCCGTCGAGCCGGAGCGCGGAGGGGCGAACCGTCCCTGCCGGGGTGGTGAGGAGCAGCTCCGGGCGGCTCAGGGGAGAGGTGAAGCGGCCTGAGAGCGTCTGACGCAGCCCGGACCGCGGGAGGCTGCGAGGGAAGGGCGCGAGCGAGATCTTCCGTTGCGCGAGCAGGACCACCGCCACCCCGTGCGCGCCGTCCTCCGCCCAGCCGGCGCCGACCACGCTCGCGGGATCGGAGGGCACGTCGGTCCGCGCGAGGAAGGCCGCGAGCGTGGCGCTGGGCGGGGCGGCCCGGATCACGATCGCACGCGGCGCGGGATCGAAGCCGGACGCGTCCGACACGGCGTCGTCAATAGCGTTGGGCACAGCAGCGCGGGCCGAGGCCTGACTGAGCGCGCGCTCGGCGATGGCGTGCGCGGCGCGATCCAGCGCGGGATCGTCGAGCGGGGCGGTGCGGCCCACGCGCTCGTATTCACGGGTGATCTGACGCCGCACCTGCTCCAGCGGCGGGGCGGACGCGAGAAACGAAGCCGCGACCAGGAGCGGGAGGATCACGCGCGGTCAGCCACACGGAAGGCCAGGCGCTTCACCACGCCTGGGCCCAGGTTGAGGGCGAGCCGCTCGCGGAGCGCGGGCGCTTGCAGCTCCAGCTCGGCGGCCCAGCGCGCGGTGGGGACGGAGATCCAGAGGCAGGCGTCCTCCAGCCGGAGCGGGTGGGTGTTCTCGGCGATCCCCGTGCCCACGGCCTCTCGCCAGAGCGGCTCCAGGATCTTCCCGCTCTGGGTGCTCGTGGCCACCTTCGCCAGGACCCGCGGAAGGAGCTCTTGAAGGAGGCGGGGATCGCGGCGGGGCACGCGCGCAGTGTCCGCGAAGTGGTTCATCGCGGCAATCGGATGGGTGGCCGTCCGGGTGGCGAGCAGGAGACGAATTGGCGCCCCGGCGAGGCAGTGTTAGCCTCGCGTCCGTGTCCGAGAAGACGAGCACGATCATCACGGTCGTGTCGGAGATTTCTTACCGGCCGCTGCCGTTCAAGGCGGCGCTGGTGGTGATCTACGGATTGGAGCTGGGCCGCAAGTTCGATCTCACCTCGGACTCGGCGGTGATCGGCCGCTCCACCGGCGCGGACATCCACATTGAACAGGAGTCGATCAGCCGCTCCCACGCGATGGTGCGCGTGACCGACACCCAGATCCTGATCCAGGACCTGGGCTCCACCAACGGCACCTTCGTCAACGACGATCTCCTTCAGGGCGAGCGCGTCCTCCAGAACGGGGACCTGATCAAGACCGGCCGCACCATCTTCAAGTACATCGCGGGCGGCAACATCGAGGCCGTCTACCACGACGAGATGTACCGCCTGAGCACGTTCGACGGCCTGACCCAGGTCGCCAACCGCCGCCACTTCGAAGAGACGCTGGAGCGGGAGATCTCCCGCTGCCACCGCTATGGACGGATGCTCACCCTGGGGCTCATCGACATCGACCACTTCAAGCGGGTCAACGACGAGTACGGGCACCTGGCGGGCGATCACGTGCTCAAGCGGCTGGCGCTCGCGGTGACCCACAGGCTCCGGAAGGAGGACCTCTTCGCGCGCTATGGCGGAGAGGAGTTCGCGCTGATGCTCCCGGAGCTGGACCTTCCGTCCGGCAAGGTGGTGGCGGAGAAGATCCGGCGCATCGTGGAGGTGGAGCGCTTCGAGTTCGACGGCAAGGTCATCCCGGTGACCGTCTCCATCGGCCTGGCCGGAATGGGGCCGGAGACGGAGGACGCGGCCTCGCTGCTCAAGGCGGTGGATCTCAAGCTGTACGAAGCGAAGGTGGCGGGGCGCAACCAGATCGCCGGCTGACCCGTGACCTCGACGCGCTGCCGGCTCAGCGCCGCTGCTGGCTGAAGCGGCTCCGCTCGCGCAGCAAGGACTGGAGCATGGTCTCGATCTCGCTGCGGGTGCGTTCGGTGAGCTGCTGCACGAAGGACAGCTCGTCCCCGTCCGGCGGAGAGACGTGGATCGGAGCGCCAAAGCGGATCGCCCAATGGACCGGGAGGGGGATGGGCGTGGTGAGCGGGAGGTAGGGCAACCCCAGCGCCGCCCCAGGGAGCTTGGCCAGCATCGGCGTGGACTCTTCTGCGCCCACGATCGCCACCGGGACGATGGGCGCGCCGGTGCGGAGCGCGAGCTTGACGAAGCCACCGCGACCGAAGCGCTTGAGGCGGTAGCGCTCCCGGTAGCCCTTGCTGGTGCCGTGGACTCCCTCCGGGAACACCAGCACCGGGCGGCGCTCGTCGAGCAACCGGAGCGCGTTCTCTGGCGAGGCGCGGACGGCCCCCAGCCGGTTGAGCAGCGCTCCCCAGAACGGCGCGTGGAAGACCTGATCCTCCACCAGCCAACGCGCCTCCTGAAGGTCCGGCCGTTCACGAGACACGGCCAGCGCGAGCACCGGCCCGTCCAGGGGCAGCGCCCCGGCGTGGTTAGCGACCAGGATGGAAGGCCCGGCGGGAAGCGCGGCGGCGTTCTCCACGCTCACGCGCCAGTAGCGCTCGTAGAGGAAGTCGAGCAGGGGATCGAGGTGCGTGAGCAGCGCCGGATCCTTCCCGTACGGATCCAGCGCCAGCCCGCCGCCCACCCCGAGCCCGGCGCGCAGCGCCAGGAGGAGCCCCTCGGCGACCTCCGTGGCCCGCTTGAGGCCCGGGCGATCCAGGGTCTGGAGCAAGAGATCGCGGACGAGCGCCAGGGCGCCCACCGCGCGCGAGCCGAGCGGCACCGCGGCGGAGTACGTCGGCTCCGCGTCGGGCGGATCATTGGCCGCCACGCCGTCCGCGAGCACCTCCCGCGAGAGGGAGGGGACGCCGGTGACGGGCGGTTCGAAGGGGGACGCGCGCCGGAGGTCCCGCTCCGCCGGGGCCTCGGAGGGCGCCTCGGCACGCGAGGCGGGCTCCGGCTGCTTTCGCGCCGGCTTCTTCTTGGTCGTCGGTGCCGCCGGAGGCGCGGAGGCCTTGGCCTGCTTGGGCGCAGGCTTCTTCACCGGCGCGCGCCGGGTGGAAGGCACCTTCCCGGTCGCGGCGGCGCGCGGGGCCGATCCTCGCCCGGACTTCGCCGACCTCGGCTGGGTCGAGGTGGCCTTTGCCGCAGCCTCCTTGACCGGAGCGGCCTTCGACTCGGGCACCGTTTGAGCTGCGACCGGGCTCGCCTCCGGGCGCGGCGCGGCGCTTCGGCGGAACGGATCGTTTCCGAGCACTCCCTTGGCCATCGTCAGTTCCTCGCGCGCATGGAGCGCGCCGCGTCGAGCACGTTGTGGCGGGGGATGAAGCCGAGCGTGCGCCGGGCCTTGGCCCCGTCCGCCACCCAGCTGTAGCGAAGGTAGTCGAGCAGGTTGACGGGCGCGGTGGAAGCGCCGGCCGCGTTCAAGGTGCGCATCGCCGCGCGCGCCACCCGCAGCGGGAGGGGCAGCGCGTGACCGCCCGCTTCGTGGACCAGCCCGGAGAAGGCCAGCACCCCCGCGGCCACGATGTTCAGCTCACCGGTCGCGTCGCTCCGGAGCGCGGTGTGGAGCGCCAGGGCCGCGTCGTCTTCGTGGATCGCCTGCCACAGCGGGTTGAAGCCGAGCAGGGTGGGGACGAGCCGGCGCGAGAGGAGCCGCGTCGCCGGGTTGTCCACCGAGGGCCCGAGCACCGGCGCGAACCGCAGCACCAGGGTCGGAATCTCCGGGTGCCGTTCGCGGAACTGGTGGACCTGGCGTTCGACCTCGATCTTGTCCTGCACGTACCGGCTGTGCGGCACCCCGGTCAGCGGCTGCTCTTCGCGCACCAGTGCCGGCAGCTCCGGCCGGGCGCCGTAGAGCGCGGTGAGCGAGGACACCACCAGCCGCCCGACCTTGGCCGCGCCCGCCGCCGCCAGGACGCGCATGGTGCCGATCACTTCCACCTCGTGGGCCACCGAGCCGCGCACGCGCCGGTTGAGGAAGGCCAGGTGGTAGAGGACGTCCACCGGGTGTTCGCCCAGCGCGTCCGCCAGCTCCTCCTCCGCGTCGTGCCGGGTGAGGTCCAGGGAGCGGTGATCGATCTTCGGGCCGGAGAGCGGGCGCGGTCCCAGGGTGAGGATCCGCTCCACGCTGGCGTCCGCCTGGAGTTTGGGAAGGAGCAGCGCCCCCAGATCGCCCGAGGGGCCCGTCAATGCCACCGTGAGTCCGCGGCCCGGTCGGTTCGCCATGCGGCGCGGTGTAGCCCAAGCCGCGGGGGTTGTCAGCCCGTCGTAGTGGTACCTCGTAGTGGTACCTTGCCCGCACGGATGGGCCGCGTCGCACTCCTGAGCGAGGAGCTGATCAACCAGATCGCGGCCGGCGAGGTGGTGGAGCGCCCTGCCTCCGTGATCAAGGAGCTGGGGGAGAACGCCCTGGACGCGGGCGCGCGCAACTTGAGGATCCGCGTGCGCGGCGGCGGGCTGGAAGAGCTCACCGTCTTCGACGACGGCTTCGGGATGTCCCGCGAGGATCTGGAGCGGGCGATCTTGCGGCACGCGACCAGCAAGCTGCGCGATCTCGAAGGGCTCTCCGCGATCGAGACGTTGGGGTTTCGCGGGGAGGCGCTGGCGGCGATCGCCGCGGTCTCCCGCTTCACCGTCACCACCAGCGAGCCGGACGCGCCGAGCGGGACCCGCCTCTCCGTGGAGGGCGGTGGGGCGCCCACGGTGGAGGACGCCGCGCCCCCGGGCGGCACGGAGATCCGCGTCGAGGACCTCTTCTTCAACACCCCCGCCCGCCGCAAGTTCCTCCGCCGCCCGGAGACCGAGCTGAGACACGTGGAGGAGGCGGTGCTCCGGATCGCCCTGCCGCACCCGCGGGCCGGCTTCACCCTGGAGGCGGAGGGACGCACCCTGCTGGCGATCCCCGAGGGCGCCACGCCCGGGGAACGGCTGATCGCCGCGGTGGGGAAGGAGGTGGCCCCGCATCTCCTGGAGGTGGACGAGCGGCGGCTGGGGATGAGGGTCCACGGGGTGATCGCCGCGCCGGAGTTCACGCTCTCGCACGCGCGCGGGCTGTACACCTTCGTCAACGGGCGCTACGTGCGCGATCGCGGGCTGATCCACGCCGTGCAGCGGTCGTTCGGCGGCGCGCTCCCGCCCGGGCGCCAGCCGGTGGCCGCGCTCTTCATCGAGCTCGATCCGCGGGCGGTGGACGTCAACGTGCACCCGCAGAAGCTGGAGGTCCGCTTCCTGGATGGGCGCACGGTCTACGAAGCGGTCCAGGCGGCCGTGGCCCAGGCGATGGCCAAGGTCCCCTGGCAAGTGGGGGAGGGGGCCGCCCAGCCGTCCCCGGAACACTACGCGTTCGCGGTGGACCGGTTCTTAGCCCAGGCCGGTGGTGGCACCGGCGCGCCCTTCGCGTTTCCCTCCGCCGCCGAGCCGGGCGCGAGCGTGGGCTTCGGGCAGCTGCGGCCGACGCTCAACGAGGCGCCACCCCCTGGCTTCTTCTCCGCCCTCCGCTTCATCGGTCCGTTGGCGAACCGGTTCCTGATCTGTGAGGGGCCGGGCGGGACGCTGTTGGCGGTGGACCGCCACGCCGCCTTCGAACGCATCCGCCGCGCGGAGCTGGAGCGTCCGCCCTCAGGGGACTCCGGAACGCTCTTCTCCGCGTCCTTCGAGCTGCCGGCGGCAGACGTGGCGCGGGTGACGTCGCAGCGGGAGGCCTTCGCCGAGCTGGGGCTCACGCTCGAGCCCTTTGGTCCACAGAGCTTCGTGCTCAGCCACGCGCCCGCCTGTCTCGCCGGGACGGACGTGGCGAGCGTGGTGGTGGAGCTCTCGTCGGTCCTCCCGGCGATGGGGCTCCCGGACGCGCAGGAGGTGGCGCGCGCGCGCGAGGTGATCGCCTGCCACGCCGCGACCAGCGAGGACCGCGCCTTGAGCCACGACGAGCTGGCCAGGCTGTTCCGGGCGCTCGACGCCGCCGACTTCCGGCTGGGCTGCATCCACGCCACGCTGGTGGCGCTGGACGTCCCGTTGCTGGAGCTCGAGCGGCGGGTCCGCGCGAAAAATTGACCGATCGATCCCGGTTGCTACGGTTCGCCTCATCCTTGTTGCGCCCGAGGCGGCCATGAATGAGCTCGACGTGAACCTGGCCCAGGCAGCGGGCGGACAGCTGGTGCCGGTGGGCTTCGCCGAGAAGGCGATGGCGTCGCTGATGCAACTCCACACCGAGCTGGTGGACGAGAAGGAGAAGCGGGTCGCCCTCTACCGGACGCTGATGGAGAAGGAGCAGTCGCTCGCCGAGCTCGCGATGTACGTGCGGGTGCTGGAGGAGCGCCTGGGCCAGCCGCCACCGCCCGCGCCCAGCGTCGCCACGCCCCGGCCCCCGGCGGTCCCCAAGCAGCAGGTCGCCCCCAAGCGCGCCGCGCCAGAGGCCCCACCGCCGGCCGGGTTCTCCGCGCAGCCAGGCGCCCGCGAAGGCTGCCCCCGTGAAGGCTGGAAGGTGTGGTGAGGCCCGCGCTCGTTCTGGGCCTCGCGCTCCTGTGCGCCGGCGCCGCCCGCGCGGACGGTGTGGAGGGCGTCGGCAGGCTCTCCCTCAGCGCCGGGTGGCGGCTCACGCCCAACGGCTACTTCTTCGATCATGCCGCGGCGGGCGGCCACCCGTACCAGTCGGACTCCAAGGGTGGCCCGCAGGGCGTCGCCAGCTTTGGCTACGGCGCCACGGCGAACCTGGAGGTCAACATCGAGCTCTTGGTGGGCAGCGAATCGCTCACCCTGCAGGGGCTGGAGCCCCTCCGGACCATCACCTACGGCGGGTTGATCAGCGGCCGGCTCTATCTGGCGCCGGACGCGTCCATCCGGCCATGGCTCCAGGTGGCGACCGGGCCCTTGCTCGTCTACGTGTCTGGCGCGGGGGCGACGGAGCCCAACGAGAAGCTCCGGCAAGGCTTCGCGGTGGGCGCGGGGGTGAGCGTGCCCTTGACCGGCCCCTGGTCCTTGGTGGCCGAGTACCGGCTCCTCCTGGTTCGCGGAAACGTGAGCGGCGTGGAGGGCGCGAGCGGGATCAACGGGGGCGGGAGCTGGATTGGATTCGGCTTCGGGTATTCGTTCGGCGCGTCGCCGGGTCCCTCGGAGTCGCTGCGGTAGATCGTCCGGGCGCCGCGTTCGTTCGGGCACCAAGCAGCCGCTGAAAATCGTGGCGCGGTCAGGGATACCCACGCACACTGCCGCGGTTGACGGCCCGCGCAGAGTCGAAGGCATCCAAAGGAGCAAAGGTTTGCGAGAGCCCCAAGAGGTCGTTTCCGGCCCCCAGAGGAAGATGTCCATGGCCCCCGAGCAGAAGCCTGAAATCGAAAAGGAGCTCGGCGAGATCCGGCGCGAGGTGATCGAGTCGCGGAACCTCGTCATCAAGACCGACAACCTCCTCAAGAACCTCCACGCGGAGGTCAAGGCGGTCGGCAAGTGGCAGACGGACCAGCAGCGGAAGCAGTGGGTCTCCTCCGGCGTGGTCTACGCGCTGTTCGCGATCCTGGCCGGGACCTTCGCCTTCGCGCTCAGCTCCGCCAAGGCGTCCGGCATCAAGACCGAGCGGGACACGCTGCAGAAGCAGGTGGCGGACCTGAGCACCCAGCTGGACAAGCAGAAGTCGGAGCTCTCCGCCAACGCGCTGGCACAGCGCTCGGCGGGTGAGGTCTACAAGGAGATGACCGAGCTCCCGGGCGACGAGCGGCTCAAGGGCATCGACGCCTACGCGAAGCTGGACACCTCGAGGCTGTCCTCCCTGGAGAAGTCGGCGCTGCGCGACCGCGCGGACGCGCTCCGCAAGGAGGTGGGTGAGTCCACCTTCGAGCGCGGCAAGAACGCCTTCCACAAGAACGACATGCCGGGCGTGGTGGCGGCCCTGACCCGCTTCCAGGCGATGAACCCGCCCGCGGACGAGCTGCAGGACTCCGAGTTCTTCCTCGGCGTGGCCTACAACAGCCTCAAGAAGCACGACCTGGCGGTGGCGCAGCTGGGCAAGTTCGTGGCCGGGGACAAGCGCTCCAAGTCGCGCGACTACGGGATGACGCTGCTCGCTCAGTCGCTGGAGGAGACCGGCGCGTACGACAAGGCGCTGGCCATCGCCCGCGAGGGGCTGGCCACCTATCCGAACAGCCAGTTCGCCGGGATGCTGCGGCACCGGATCGGCTCGGTGAACCGGTCGATCGCGCTGGCCAAGGGCGGGGCGCCCACGTTGGCGGCGCCGACGACGGTCGCGCCCGCCAAGGCCTCCGCCCCGGCGCCCAGCGCGGTGCCAGCGGCCTTGCCCGCGCACTGAGGACGCCATAAGACCCACGCGTCGTGCGTGCGCCAAAGCCCCAGAAGGATCCCAAGCTGCGACCGTTCCGGGTCGCGGCGTACGCGCTGTACCTGGCGGTGGTGCTCGGCTTCTCGTCCCTGGTGATCGGGAGCGTCTACCGCTCGGTCTGGGCGATGAGCCCGAGCGTGCCGGAGCTGCACGGCGAGGCGCTCCCCACCGAGGCGTGCCTGAAGCGCGCGGACTCGCTCTGGCAGGAGCTGGAGGAGAAGCGGCGCACCTTCAGTGACGCGAAGAACGCCTCCACGCTGGTGATGGGCTGGCAGGCCTTCCGGGTGGCCTGGCTCCACCGCCTGCGCGACGCGGAGGCGCAGTGCGGGGCGGAGTCCTCCGAGCGCAAGCCGCTGGGCAAGGTCTTCCAGAAGCTGGAGCAGGTGGCGGACCTCTACACCACCTCCGCGACCCAGTACGGCGGGGAGATCGCCCCGGCCGTCGCCGCGTACCGCAAGGCCGTCTCCCAGGCGCGCTGAGGCCCTTTCCCTGGCCTGAAGCCCTTCGTCCAGGCCAGCCAGGCGAGGGTCAGACCAAGCGCCCCCGGAGCCCGCTTGGGGCCGATGCCGTTCCCAAAGCAGCTCCGGGCGAGCCGGCGCGGTCTAGAACGGCCTGGGCTTTCAGCGCGTGGGCAAGAGCACGGTGAAGTCGCCGTTCGCGTCCGCGTAGGCCTGGTCCAGCAGCACCGAGGAGGGCGTGTCCCCGTTGTCCACCTGACGGTAGAAGCGCACCCGCGCCAGCGCCGCGACGTCCGCGGTGTTGCCGTCCGCCGCGAGGATCTCCACGTGGCCGGTGGCGCTGCGGCCGTGTGAGAGCGTGAAGGGGGGCACCTCGACCAGGCTGTTGCCCGGCGTCTGCGCGTCGTCGGGGGTGACGTCCACGAACCGGCTCAGGCGCGGCAGCTTGGTGCTGGGCACGAAGTCCAGCCGGTACTGCCCGGGATCGAGCAAGAGGCTGAAGGCGCCGGTGCCGTCGGTGGTGGCGTCTCCACCGGCCGAGGGCAGCGGCGCGGAGAGGTTCTTGGGATCGAGCGCCGCCACCGGCACCGCGGTGACCTTCACCCCGACCGCGGGCGTGCTGTCCGGCGTCAGGACCGATCCGGTGAGCTGAACCTTGTCCGGACAGACCAGGGTGACCGGAAGCGGCGTCAGCCCATCCACGGCCAGGGTCTGATCCACCAGGATCCCGGAGGCGGACGTGGCCGGCGGCACCGCGAAGAGGACCAGGCTCCCCGGCGTGGCGGACGCCAGGGTCTGGAGCTGGAAGGTCCCGTCGTCCGCGGTCAGCGCCACGGCGCTCTGGAAGGTCCCGCCCCCAATCACCGATCCCTCCAGGTGCACGGCCGCGCCGGAGATCGCTTTGCCGCTCCCATCCACCACCTTGCTGGTGAGCGTCAGCGGCGCGCCGAAGTCCCCCAGCTCCAGTGGCGCCAGCGGATCCACCGGCGCGACGGGGAAGATCTTGGTGGGGAGGAGCGCCTGGGGATCCACGGGCGAGACGCGCAGGTTGAGGCTCTGCAAGGCCAGGGTCTCCTGCGTCACCGAGAGCGTGAAGCTCCCGTCGGAGCCCAAAACCGCCGGCTGCGATCGCGGCGCGCCGTCCGGATCGAAGGCCTGGATCTGGAGCGCGTCCGAGCTCGGCTGTCCCAGGCTCCGCACCACCGTCCCACTCAGCTGCGCGAGGGCGCCCGTGCTGGGGAAGACCAGATCGATGTGCTCCGACTGGCCCGGGGTCACCTCGTGGCTGGCCTCGAAGAGCGGCGGGAGGAGCGGGTCCGAGGGGGTGGCCGAGATGGCGTAGACGCCGCTGCCCACCGCCAGCGAGTAGGTCCCGGTGGCCAGCGTCTGCGCGGTGTTGAGGGTGGCCTCGAAGTGACGGGAGAGGCCGGGGATGATCGTGCTCTGGCCGCTCAGCACCAGGGAGACCGGGCCGTCGTAGGGGAGCGGCCCGCCGCTGTCCTGATCGCGCAAGAGCGCGCCCTGGAGCTGGGACGGCGCGTAGAGCCTGAAGGTCTGGGTGGCCTTGAGGCCATCGAGCGCGAAGTCCTGCGGGTAGGCGCCGTTGCGGGCGCTCGGGGTGACCTCCACCGCGATGGTCTTGCCCGGATCGCCGCAGCCATCCACGAAGCACACCTCCGTGTTCGCGCAGTCCAGATCCGACCGGCAGGTGACATGCGGTGGGGGCGACTTGTCGAACAGCCCCGCGCAGCCGACCAGTGAAAACCCCGAAGAGAGCCCGAGGGAGAGCGCGACCCCCAGCGACCATCGCCGCGCGATCATGGGCACACCCCGGTGTCGGCCACGTTCACCACCCAGGCGTAGGTCGTGGTGTAGGTCAGGATCCCGGTCCCTCCATCGAACGGGACGTCCCGCGGCTGGGGCACCCGGTTGATCACCGTTCCATCCGAGAGCAGGAGCTCCACCACGTGCAGACCCGGGAGCAGCGGGTTGGCGGCATCCTGAAGCCGGAGGGTGAAGGCCGCTGGATCCTTCCGGATCGCCTGGCCGGTGGCGTTGGTGATCGCCTCCTGCTGGACCGGGTTGAGCGGCGTGGTGTTGGCGAAGTCGGAGAGGAACCACTGCGTGACCAAGAGGTCTCCCAGGTCCGGATCTTCGACCGGCGCGGAGAACTGAAGCTCGCCGCAGGCCTTGTCGGTGTTGATCAGGCGGGGCTGGGGAGACAAGCCGTCCTCGACGATCCGCGGCGGGTGGTTGAGCTGCGGGAGATCCTGCAGCACGTGGTCGTCCTGCGGCACCAGACAGCCCGAGGCCAACCCCCCGCACAAAAGGCTGAGCACGAGCCACCCCATTCGTGGGGAGAGCAACTGCCTTGCCAACCTGAGCGCGGAGAAAGTCATTGTCATTTCAGTGGGTTGAGTCCGTGCGTGCGCCCGCGACCGTGCCCAGGTGCCCGCTCGGCCTGACAGCGGCGTCAGGTTTTCTCCTCCGGCGCGGGCTCATGAGAACTCCTCCGGCTCGCCATCCGGATCCGGCGGCAGGACGCGGCCCTGGCGCTCGGCCTCCAGCTTCTCCAGGTGGCGGAAGATGGTGCGCGGATCCACGCCCAGGTCCTTGGCGCTCTTGGTGCGGTTGCCGTTGTTCCGCTCCAGGACCTCGTTGATGTAGCGCTTCTGGAACTCCTCCTTGGCCTGCGCCAGCGGAAGGATGGGCGCGAAGCGATCCGCGCTCAGGTCCAGATCGTCCGGGCCCAGAAGCGGGCCATCCGCCAGCACCACCGCCTTCTTTAGCTTGTTCTCCAGCTCGCGGATGTTCCCCGGCCAGCCGTACTTCTTCATCGCGCTCACCGCGGCGGGGGTGAAGCCGCGCGCCTTGGCGCCAAACTCGGCCACGGACTTCCCCAGGAAGAACTTGCCCAGGACCAGCACGTCCTCGCCGCGCTCGCGCAAGGGCGGGAGCTGGAGGGTGACCACGTTGAGGCGGTAGTAGAGGTCCTCGCGGAAGGTGTTCTCCCGGACCATCTCCTCCAGGATCCGGTTGGTGGCGGCCACCACCCGGATGTCCACGGGCTCCGGCCGCGAGTCGCCCACCTTGTAGACGACCTTCTCTTGCAGCGCGCGCAGCAGCTTGACCTGAAGGGCAAGCGGCAGCTCGCCGATCTCGTCGAGGAAGAGGGTGCCGCCGATGGCCGCCTGGAAGCGCCCGGCCCGGGTGACCACCGCGCCGGTGAAGGCGCCCTTCACGTGCCCGAACAGCTCGCTCTCCAGCAGGTTCTCCGGGATGGCGCCGCAGTTGATGGTGACGAACGGCCCCTTGGCGCGGGCGCTCTTGCGGTGCAGCTCGCGGGCGAAGAGCTCCTTGCCGGTGCCGGTCTCGCCGGCGATCAGGATGGAGATGTCGGTGGGCGCCACCTTCTCCAGCTTCTTGAGCACCTCCCGCATCCCCGGCGAGGAGCCAATGATGTCCCCCAGCTGCTTGTCCTCCAGCTTCCGCTTCAGCTCGGTGTTGTTGAGGTAGAGGTCGTTGACCAGGAGCGCGTTCTGCAAGAGCAGCGACGCCTGCGCGGCGAAGATGGTGAGCAGCTCCAGCGCGCGATCATCAAAGCGGTGAGTCAGCCGGTCGTTGCCCACGTAGACCAGGCCGAACAGGTCCCCCTTATGCATCAGCGGCACGCACATCACCGAGAGCAGCTTGAGGTTCACCACCGACTGGCTGCCCTTGAACTCCGGGTCGTCCAGCGCGTCCTCCAGGATCAGGGGGCGCTGGGTGCGGACCACCTTGGAGACGATCGAGTCGGAGACCCGCTCCAGCGCGTCCTCCAGGTTCTCCCGCGAGAGGTTGCGGGCGACCTTGACGTGCATCTGGCCGTCCTCGAAGAGGATCAAGAAGCCCTTGTCCGCTCGGGTGAGGGCGATCGCCTCGTCCATCAGGCTCTCGAGGATGCGCGCCAGATCATAGACGCCGAAGAGCTTCTCGCTGAAGGCGTGGATCCCGCGCAGCGCGAGCAGCTCCCGCGAGTCCGCCGGCGAGCTCTCTTGGGAGCCCTCGGCCGAAGACGCGGGCCGCTCCTGGGGCGCGTGGAGGAGGAAGGTGAGCTGGGTGTCGCCCACCTGGAGCGTGCCGCCGTCCGCCAGCGTGGCCTGCTCGCGCTTCTTCCCGTCGATCAGGAAGGGAGGGCCCATGGAGACCGCGGCCAGCCGCTCGCCGTCCAGCTGGAGGTGGAGCGCGTTCTGGGGCGCGCGCGGATCCTCCAGGCGCACGTCGTTGTCTGGCCCCCGGCCCACGGTGGTGATCCGCTTGTGGAGCGGGACGGCGCGGACCTTTCCGTCTTCCGGGTTCTTGAAGCTGAGGAAGGGCATCCGGGCAGGACCTCTAGAAGCGGAGGGTGAGGGAAGCGCCGCCGCCGTGCGAGTCCAGCCACACGTCTGGCGTGGGCAGGACGGACAGCGTCGAGCTGGGAGGGGTTTGCGGCAGGGCGCCGGACGACGCGGGAGCGCCGGCGGGCGCGAAGCTGGTGGTCACCACCTGATCCTGGTGGTGGTAGAGCGCGTCCGCCACGCCGCCCGCCCACACCACGTAGAAGCCGATCGCCGAGCCGATCTTCAGCAGCCGCCAGTTGCGCGCCTCGATCTGCCGGTTGACCGGGATGCCGGTCTCCACCGCGCCCGGCGCGTCCGGGAGCGCCCGCTGTTCGAACAGCGCCCCGTAGGCGAAGTAGGAGATCACGCTGGTGGCGGCGAGCACGCCTTCGGAGACGGCGAAGGCCACCGCCGGCGCGTCGCGGCCTTGCTGGAACTGCCCGGCGCCGAAGGGCACGAAGTTGACCCAGAAGCTCCGCTTCTCCACGGTCCGGACCGTGACCCGGCGGACCAGCGCCTCGGCGCGGCGCCGCTCCTCTTCTGCGTGGGCCGCCTGCTCGCGCGCCTGGGCGTCCTTTCGACGCTGCTCCTCGAGCCTGCGGCCCTGGCGGATCGCCTCCAGTTCGGGGTCGAGCCTGGCCTTGAGGTCCTCGAAGTACTTCATCGCCGGCGGCGGGACCACGAACGGATCGAGCCCGAAGTCCGGGGAGAGCCGGAGGAGGGCGGTGAAGTGGCGCTCGGCGTCCTTGTCCTGCTGGAGGTTGAAGGCGGAGAGGCCGGCCAGCTTGTGGAGCTGGATCAGCTCCGGATCGGAGAGGTGTCCTTCGTCGATCCGCGCCTGGGCCTTGGCCAACACCTTCGCGTACTGCCCGAACTCGAAGGCGGACTGGAGCGAGGCCAACCCTGCGTCCGGGGACACGTCCTGACCCCGCGAGACGAGCGGCGCGAGGAGCAGGAGCAGGATGGCGGCGGGGCGGATCATTTCGTCGGCGCGAGCTTCCCGTGCAGGACCACCGTCTGGCCGGCAGGGATCAGCACCGTTTTATGCTCGGTTGCATAGCCTTCGCGACGGACTTCGTAGCTCACCGAGTGCTGAAAGCTGGCCGGGCCCTTTGGCGAGCGCACGTCGAAGGGCGTCCGGAGGCTCTGCATGGCCGTGCGGGAGGTCTGCCCGTCCACGGTCACCCGCGCGTCGGTGGGTTGGTAGTCGAAGCTCACCCGCGAAGGCTTCAGCTCGGCCGGGAGCCGGAAGACGTTGTCGCCGCTGGCGCGCACGGTGACGGTCTCCTCGGTGGGCTCGCAGAACTGACAGCTGATCTGGACGCGGTGCCTTCCGGGCGAGAGCTGAAGATCGTGCTGCGCGAGCGCCTGCGCGCTCAACGGGCCGCCGTCCACCCGGATGAACCCATAGGGACGGACCAGGATCTTCGCCTTCACCTCCACGCGGCGCGCCGCCATCGGCGCGTGGCGAACGGGGCGCTTCGCCTGCGCCGGATCGGGGCTGCGCGGGCGGTCGGCGGCGGCGACCTGGGTTGGGTTCCTGTCCGCCTGCGCTGGCGGCGACACGAGGGGCGCGTGCCCCGTCAGCGGTGCCTTCCCCGCGGCCTGAGGCGTCTTGTCCGTCTGAGCGCCCGAGGGCGCTTCGATCTTCGCCTGCGGGCCCGGCCCCCGCGCGGTCCCTTCGTGTGCGTGGTGGGCGTAGAAGCGCTGCCCACCCCAGGCGATCGCCGCCACGGCGAACAGCCCCAGGGTGGAGACGAGCGCGCGCGCCAACAGCCGCCGCTTGCGCCGCCGCCGCCCCAGCTTCGCCAGCAGCTCCTTCGCGCGGGGGTGCGCCGGGTCCAGCGCGAGCAGGGGGTTGAGGCTCTGGACCGCCAGCGCGGGGCGCTTCTCCCGGATCGCCTCCTCGGCGCGCGCGAGCAGCCGCTCGACGATCCGCGCTGAGAGCCTCGGGCGGTAGCCCTGGGGATCGGCGAAGAACTCGGCCAGCTCCTCGTCCACCCGTTCGATCCCGTAGCCGTCCAGCTCCGCCGCCAGCGCGTCGCGCAGCTGGGAGGCGGACGGGTAGCGCGCCTTCGGGTCCCGCGCGAGACAGGTGGCCAGGATCTGCGCCAGCCCGTCGGAGACGGCCGGCGAGCGCTGCCGGGGGTCTGTGTATTCGCCGTCCAGGATCCGCTTCAAGGTGGCGGTGGTGGTGGGGCCGGTGAAGGGCAGGGTGCCGGTGGCGAAGGCGTAGAGCATGGTGCCCAGCGAGAAGATGTCCGCCTCGGGGCCCACCTCTTCGCCTTCGATCACCTCCGGCGCCATGTGCGCGGGCGAGCCCACCAGCGCGCCGGTCTGGGTCATCCGGTCGTCGCGGTCCACGATCTTGGCGATCCCGAAGTCCATCAGCTTGAGCACGCCGTCTTTGCGCACCATCACGTTCTCGGGCTTGAGATCGCGGTGGATCACGCCCTCCTCGTGCGCGTGCGCCAGCGCGGCGGCGATCTGGTGGATCACCATCGCGGCCAGCTCCGGCGGGTCAAACTTCTCCAGCTCCGAATACGCGCGCAGCGTCTGCCCCGGGATCAGCTCCGTGACCAGGAAGGCCTCGTCGGAGTCGCCGTCGGAGAAGTCGAACACCTCCACGATGTTCGGGTGGTGCAGCTTGGCCACCGCTTTGGCCTCGAGCGCCAGCCGCTTGCGGGACTCGAGCTTCTGGGCCAGATGCGGGTGCAGCACCTTGACCGCCACCTCGCGGTCCAGGGCGGTGTCCAGCCCCTTGTAGACCACGCTCATCCCACCCGAGCCGAGCTGCTCGAGGATCCGGTAGCGGCCGATCTGGCGCCCGATCAGGCTCACGCGCTCAGCCCCCGCGCCCCGCGGCCCAGGGGCCACACCCGGTAGGGGACGATCGCGAAGGCCTTGCCCTTCACCTTGATGGGCTCCAGGGGAAGCGCCGGGAGCCCCTCTGGCAGGTGGCGCGCCGCCTCGGCGTTGATCCACACCTCGCCCGCCGCCGCCTTGGAGGTCAGCCGCGCCGCCAGGTTCACCGTGTCGCCTATCACCGTGTACTCGTATTGCCCGCCGCCGCCGATGTTGCCGCAGACCATGGGGCCCGTGGCCATCCCCACCCCCACGCCGATCCCATGCGGCAGCTCCGGGAACACGCCGTCCCGGTTGAGCCCCTCCACCATCTGCTGGAGGGCAATCCCGAACCGCGCCCCGCGCTCCGCGTGATCCGCTTGATCGATGGGGCCGTTGAACACCACCACCACCGCGTCGCCGATGAACTTGTTCAAATACCCCTGGTGGGTGTTCACCAGCGCGACCACGCGGTCGAAGTAGCGGTTGAGCACGTCCACGATCACCTCGGGCGATCGCCGTTCGCTCATGCTGGTGAAGCCGCGGATGTCCGCGAAGAGCACCGAGGCCTCTCTCAGGCCCGCGGGCAAGAGCCCGTCTCCGTGGTGGGAGCGGATCCGGTCCGCCACCTGCCGGCTGACGTACATCCCGTAGGCGCGCTCCATCCGCTCCGCCTGGGAGAGCGCGTCCACCATCCGGTTGAAGTGCTCGGCCAGGCGCTGGAACTCCACGCTCCCCGCCACCTCCACCCGCACCCCGCGGCGCCCTTCGGCGAGCGCGTCGAAGGCGATGGTCAACGGATCGATCCGCTCCATCACCTCGTCCGCGAGCTTGCTCACCGCGCTGAGCAAGAAGGGGAGGAAGAGCAGCGCCGCCGCGAGGAAGAGCACAGCCTCCGTGGTCCCGGGGCGCGTGCGCAGAAGCTCCGCCCAGGCCGGCGCGCGGAAGGCGCCCAGCTTCCCGGGGCCGGTGGCCAGCTCCAGCATCCGGGCGCCCGGCACGTCCGAACCCTTCAGCCGCGGCTTCTCCAGCTGCTCGAGCAGCTCGAGCGAGCGCCCGTGCGCCCAGATCGCCAGACCGGCGGAGAGGGTGATCGACACGCCCAAGAGCGGCGCCACGGCGAGGATCAGCCGCGAACGGAACCTGCGCGCCACCGCGCTCCCCACCAGCGCCGAGGTCACGGTGAGCGCGCTCCCCGCCGCCGCGGAGAGGAAGAGGTAGGTCCCTACCGCGATCACAGGCGTGAGCGCGAAGGCCGCCCGGTAATGCCCCCCGAGCGCGTAGGAGCCCGCTCCCAGGCCCCCGCCGAGGAGCAGCGCCACACCAAAGAGCCCGAAGGTCCCCTTGAGCCGCCCCGGAAGGCTCCGTCCGGCCAGCCAGAGGTACGCGCGGCGCTCGAGCCTCCACCCCACCGCGCCCACCAGCACGCAGGCCGGAATCGCCCACGCCAGCTGGACGAAGCGGTCCACCGGTCGCGCCGCGTCCGAGTGCGCGGCGACCAGGACCGGCAGCGCCACCGCGGCTCCGGTGGTGAACCACACCCACCAGGGGATGCGAGGGAGCGTCCGTGCCGCCAGGGTCACGACCTCTGGTGGAACGGCCGGCGCCTGATCGGTGTCGGCTCCCATTCGCAGGCTTGGGCTCATGGTGGGGTCAAGGTGTCAGGGGCGTCCTTCTGCCCACCTGACGCTGACGTCATGGCGATTGTAGAGGGGCCATCCGGGGCTCCGCAACGAGCGACGCCGCTGTCAGGGCCGCCGCCGCTCGGCGATCCGCGCGAGGAGCTCCCGCAGCAAGGCCTCCACGTTGGGGAGCGGGCCAGAGGTTGTCTGTTCGACCTTTGGCCGGGCAGGCGCCGCCCGGGCGCTCTGGGCCTGGGCCAACTGAAAGAGCTCCACCAGCCGCTCGCGGATGAGCGTGCTGGCGGGTTTGGCCTCCAGGGCGCGCCGGTAGGCAGCGGCCGCCCCCGCGAGATCGCCCAGCTGGTAGAGGCGCTCGCCCTCTTCTTCGGGGGTCGTCGACGGGACCGGCGCGGCGGCGGGGGCCATCACCGCGCCGCCGGCGGCCCGCAGCTCGGCGGGGTCCATGCTCTCCGCCAGTTGCCGCATCCGGACCAGGAGGTCCTGCCGCGAAGGCTGCGCGGTGGCCAGCTGACGGTAGAGGGTGAGGGCCTGGAGCAGCTCGCCGCGACGCACGCAGCGCTCCGCCTGGGCTTCCTGGGCTGCAAGCTCGTCGGGGGTCATCAGGGGAGAGAGACTCTATCCCGTCGGACGCAAAAAGGCGGACGGCTGAATGCGCCGCCCGCCTTCTTGAGACTGCCTTTGGGTCAGGCCTGGATCAGGCGCGGACTTCCGGCTCCGGCTTGATCTCCTTCGCCAGCTCCGCCGGCGGATCCTTGAAGGGCGAGGTCTCCAGCGCGTTGGCCAAAACCTCGTCCATCTTGGTGACGAAGATGAACTCCAGCTCCTTCTTCGCCTGCTCCGGCACGTCGATCAGGTCCTTGCGGCAGCGCTCGGGCATGATGATCCGCTTGATCCCGGCGCGGTGGGCCGCGAGCACCTTCTCCTTGATCCCGCCCACCGGGAGCACCAGCCCGCGCAGGGTGGCCTCGCCGGTCATCGCGGTGTCGCTGCGGACGCGGATCCCGGTCATCAGCGATGTCAACGCGGTGAGGATGGTCACGCCCGCGGACGGCCCGTCCTTGGGAATGGAGCCCGCCGGGAAGTGCAGGTGGATGTCCGTCTTCTCGAGGAAGTTCGGGTTGATCCCCAGGTGGTCCGCCTTCGCGCGCAGGTAGCTGAGCGCGGCCTGGGCGGACTCCTTCATCACGTCCCCCAGCTGGCCGGTGAGCGTCATCCCGCCCTTGCCGACCATCTTGGTGGCCTCGATGAAGAGCAGGTCTCCACCCACCGCGGTCCAGGCCAGGCCGGTGGCCACGCCCGGGACCTCGGTCCTGTCCGCGACCTCCGAGTAGTACTGGTCCGGCCCCAGGATCTCCTTCACCCGGTCGGTGTTGATGTCCTGGCGCTCCATCTTTCCGGAGGCCACGTCCACCGCCACCGCCCGGCACACGTCCGCGATCCGGCGCTCCAGGCTGCGCACGCCAGCCTCCCGGGTGTAGGTGGTGATCAGCGTGAGCAGCGCGGCGTCGTCGATGGTGATGTAGTCCGTGGTCAGCCCGTGCTCCTTGAGCTGCTTCGGGATCAGGTGCAGCCGCGCGATCTGCTGCTTCTCCTCGAAGGTGTA
>Ga0164242_10002637_pt1 | contig 20744 bp, 17 predicted proteins | sample OricomgcompostMG_FD_108783 | JGI IMG/M metagenome (GOLD analysis project Ga0164242, IMG submission 108783) | Miracle-Growth compost microbial communities from Emeryville, California, USA - Original compost - Miracle growth compost (MG) ... | reverse complement strand
GCCGCCTCGACGACCGGCTTCGACGACGGCCCCCCGGTCGTGACCGGCGCGCAGATCGGCGACAGCGGTACCGGCCTGCACCTGGCCCTGGGCATTCTGGCAGCATTGATCCATCGTCAGGCGACCGGCCGTGGTCAGAAGGTGCTGGCGCCGATGCAGGACGCGGTCCTGAACCTGTGCCGCGTCAAACTGCGCGACCAGCAGCGTCTGGAACGCACCGGCGTAATGAAGGAATATCCGCAATATCCGGACACTCCGTTCGGCGACACGGTGCCACGTGCAGGCAATGCCTCCGGCGGCGGCCAGCCCGGTTCTATCCTGAAGTGCAAGGGATGGGAAACCGATCCGAACGCCTACATCTACTTCATTGCGCAGGCGCCGGTCTGGGAGTCGATCTGTAAGGTGATCGGCAAGGAAGAGTGGTTGAGCGATCCGGAGTATGCAACGCCGGCCGCACGCCTGCCTCATCTGAAGGATATCTTCGCGACAGTCGAGGAATGGACCAAGACCAAGACCAAGTTCGAAGCCATGGATATCCTCAACAAATACGATATTCCGTGCGGTCCGATCCTGTCGATGAAGGAAATCGCCGCGGAGCCTTCGCTGCGTGAAACGGGGACCATCGTCGAGGTCGATCATCCGGTACGGGGCAAATACCTCACCGTGGGCAACCCGATCAAGCTGTCGGACAGCCCCACCGAGGTGACGCGTTCACCGCTGCTGGGTGAGCATAACGACGAAGTGTTGAGCCAGCTCGGATATAGCGCTGCCGACATCGCCGAGTTGAAATCGGACGGTGTGATCTCCTGATCCTACTGATGAATTGAATATAAGCCCCCTGCAAAGGGGGCTTTTTTTATCCCGGTTGTCGGCACGGGCTATTAATTGGTGCAAAATTGCCTTGAAGAAGCAATAATGGGGCGTTCCTGTTTCCGTAACAGTGCCTGGCTGCCGGAGTGCGAGCACTCCGTTCCGCAGCCAGGACGCCAGCGGTCAGCCGCTGGAAGCGCGGACAAAAGGAGTGCATGAAGCCATTTTCAAGGGGAGACACCATGCGCCAATCGCTTTCAGCCTTGCTGATGTTGCTACTGATGGGCCTTGCCGGCACGGCGATGGCCGAAGAGGGCGTGACCGAAAACACTATCCTGATCGGGCAAACCGTCGGCCTGACCGGAACGGCCGCAGGCACGGTAAAGGAAATGAACCAGGGCGCGGCCGCCTATTTCGCCAGCGTGAACCGGCAAGGCGGCATCAACGGCCGCCGAATCGAGTTGAAGATACTCGACGACCAGTATCTGCCGGAGAAGGCTGCGGCCAATGCGAAGGAACTGGTGGAAAAGGACCACGTCTTCGCCCTTTTCCAGAGCCGCGGCACGCCGCAGACGCTCGCCATTTTCCCGGTGCTGGCGGCGGACAAGGTGCCGCTGATCGCTCCCAGTACCGGCGCCGAAGCCCTGCACAAGCCGGTCAACCACTGGGTATTCAACGTGCGCGCGAAATACCAGGACGAAGTGGTCAAGGGAATCGAATACTTCAACACCTTCGGCATGCAGAATATCGGCCTGCTTACCTACGGGCAGGATGACGCGCTCGGCGTGGACGGACTCGATGGCTTCAACAAGGGGATGGCGCAATACAGGCTCAAGCCGGCCCTGATAGAAATTTTCCCGCGCATCCACCCGAACGTGGACGCCGTGGCCGAGAAGCTGGTCAAGGCCAAGCTGGATGCGCTGGTGATCGTCAGTTCCGGGCAAAATACCATTGACGTCATCAAGGCGATACGCGCGCATGGCGGCAAGATGCAGATCATGACCCTGTCCAACAATTCTTCCGAAGACTTCATCAAGGATCTCGGCAAGGCCGGCGAGGGCGTGATCGTCTCCCAGGTAACGCCGCCCCCGGATTCCGCCACGACCCGCCTGGGACAAGAATTCATGGCGGACGGCAAGGTGACCGGCGCAACCGTTTCCTATGCGGCGATGGAAGGCTTCCTGTCGGCGAAAGTGCTGGTCGAAGGCTTGCGGCGCACGGGGCGCAATCTGACCAGAGAAAACTTCATCCGCGCGCTCGAATCGATGCAGCATGTCGACATGGGCGGCATCGCTCTGGGCTACAGCGACAAGGACCATACTGGCAGCCAATATGTTGACCTGACCTTGATCGGCGCAAACGGGCAGTTCGTGCGGTAAGGAAAGCGGAGCAGCGTATTTTCTCCCAGATGTCTTGGTATTCTGATATTCCATTAGTGAATGCTAATGGTTGGTATTAAATACTTTAACTATACCTAATCATTGCAAGCATTTAGGATGTACTTCTGATGAGTACTGCTGTCTTCCGACATGCGCATACCAAGGAGAAGTGCGATGGCCGAACTTGAACAATGCCCGATTCGCGATGCTGTGAAATGCCATCTTGCCGCCTACAATGCGGCATTTTACGAGCTCGGCTTGAGTTGGCATTGGGATGACGAGACCTTCCACGAACTGCAGCAACTGCCGACGGAGCGTGACTGGATCAAGCGCTACATGGAAACCCATCAGTCGCACATGCTGAAGGCCTACGACGCGGATTTCCTGATCGAAGCCATCCAGACCATCAAGGCCCGCTGCTTCGAAACGCTGACCGATGGTGGTGCCAAAAAAGCGCCGTCGGTCAATTGGGCGGAAATCCAGCGTGCGGAAGTCGGCGTCTGACTTGCATCGAAAGCCGTTCCGATTCCATGTAAAGAGCCGCATTCCGATGCGGCTTTTTCTTTGCTCGACCGACTAGATCCGATGTCCGAACATCATCTGCTCGGCCAGCAGGTGTTTGGCGGGCGGAAAGCCGTCGATGAGGCCCAATGTCAAGCCCGGCAGGGCACCGGGAAGTGGGAATTGTCCGGGCGCGCGGGTGAATATCCGCGCCATGACGTCAGTCAGCTGCACGGTGGTACGACGGTCCGCGCGCCGCTCGCGGAAAAATTCCTGCAGCACGGAAGGCGGAGTCTCCCTCGCCAACAACCGGGCAAGCACCGTGGCATCGCGCAAGCCGAGATTGAGTCCCTGGCCGGCGACCGGATGCAGCGTCTGCGCGGCATTCCCGATCGCGATTATGCGTGCGGATGCCGCGGGACTGGCATTCAGCCCCAACGGAAAGGCATGGCGCTTCGTCGCCGACGTGAAATATCCCAGCCGGCCGCCGAACGTCTGGCCCAGCTCGGCAAGGAATTGCGAGTCGGCCAGGGCCATCAGGCGCTCCGCGGTAGCAGGACGCGCACACCACACCAGCGCATAGCCGTCTTCCTGTGGCAGCAGCGCCAGCGGCCCCTCGTCGGTGAAGCGCTCGAAAGCCCGATGCGAGAGCGGCGCGCTGCAACGCACGTGGGAGACGATGGCGGTCTGGCGATAATCGCGATGGGTCGCCTTTTTTTTCTGCTCGGAGAAGATGCCGCCTTCGGCCTGCACGGCGAGCGCGGCGCGAATGTTCTCGCCATTGTGGAGTGTCACTGCGACAGCATCCTCGTCCTCGTCGATCGAGTCGACGGTGGCGGGGCGCATGACATGGATTCCCGATGCAGCAATCCGCGCATCGAGCGCGCGCACCAAGGCGCCGTAGCGGGTAACGTAGCCGAGCGCCGGCAAGCCGTATGCCGCGCGATCGATCAGCGTCCTGCCGAAATGGCCGCGGCGCGACACATGAATCTGATGGATGGGCGTGACTTCCGCCGGCCAGGCGCCGACGGCTTCCAGTATCTGCCGGCTGCCGTAGGACAGCGCGATGGCACGCGGATCGCTCGCGCTCTGCGCGGAGCTGCGGCCGTCGATCAGCGCGATGCGCTCGGCCGGGACGCCATGCCCGACCAGTTGCGCGGCCAGCGTCAGGCCGACCGGGCCGGCGCCGCAGACGGCAATGTCGAAGGCGGTCTGCATGCCGAATCAGCCTTTCATCCACGCCTCGACGTCGGCCACCGTCTTCGGCGCCGCCGCGCTGAGGATGTGCACGCCGTCTTCCGTGACCAGTGCATCGTCCTCGATGCGGATGCCGATGTTCCAGTATCGCTCGGGCACGCCTTCCGCCGGCCGGACGTAAATGCCCGGTTCCACCGTCAGCACCATGCCGGGCTGCAGCGTGCGCCACGGCCGCTCGGTATCGTTCAGATAGGCGTCGCGATAGTCGCCGACGTCGTGTACGTCCATGCCCAGCCAATGGCCAGTGCGGTGCATATAGAACTGACTGTAGGCGCGGCTGGCGATGACGTCGTCCAGCGTGCCGAACTTGTCGGGGTCGAGCAGGCCGGTATCGAGCATGCCCTGCGCCAGCACTTGCACGGCGGCGTCGTGGCCGTCCATGAAGCGCTTGCCGGGGCCGGTTGCCGCGATGGCGGCGGCCTGCGCCGCCAGCACGAGTTCGTACAGTTCCCTTTGCGGAGCGCTGAACGTGCCGTTGACCGGGAAGGTGCGGGTGATGTCGGAAGCATAGCTGTCGAGTTCGCAGCCGGCGTCGATCAGGACCAGCTCGCCGTCACGCAGTTCGGCGTCGCCGGCGCGGTAGTGCAGTACGCAGGCGTTGGGGCCGGCCGCGACGATGGAACCGTAGGCCGGATACTGCGAGCCGTTGCTGCGGAATTCGTGCAGGATTTCCGCCTCCAGGTGGTATTCGCGCAGGCCGGGGCGCGCCATGCGCATCGCGCGCCGGTGCGCGGCGGCCGCGATGTCGGCGCTGCGCTGCATGATCGCGATTTCGCCGGCATCCTTCTTCAGCCGCATTTCGTCCAGCAGCATCTGCACGTCGTAGGCGGCGGACGGCGGCAAGACGCCAGCGCGCGATTGCGCCCGCACTGCCTGCAACCAGTGCTGCACCTGCGCGTCGAGCCGGTCATTGCTGCCGAGTGCGTAGAACAGCGCGGGCGCGTTGGCCATCAGCCTGGGCAATTCCGCGTCGAGGGCGTCGATCGGATAGGCGGCGTCGAAGCCGAAAGCGACGCGGGCGGCTTCCGGCCCATAGCGGAAGCCGTCCCAGATTTCGCGCTCCATGTTCTTCTCGCGGCAGAACAGGATGGACTGGTTCTGCTCACCGCACACCAGTACGATGACGGACTCCGGTTCGGTGAAACCGGACAGGTAATAGAAATAGCTGTCGTGCCGGTACGGATAGTCGGCATCGCGATTGCGCATGACTTCGGGCGCGGTCGGGATGATGGCCACGCCGCCTCCCTTGGCCTGCATTTGGCGGATCACGGCGGCGCGTCGTTCGGCATAGGCGTTCATCGGGATTTTCCTGTCAATGGTTCGTTCAATGCGGCCAGGCGCTCGGCCGTGCCGACGTCGGTCCAGTCGCCGCGGTACAGTTCGCCGCCGATCTGGCCGCGCGCGGCGTATTCGCGCAGCAGCGTGACCAGCTTCGCCGGTTCGCCTGCCGGGACCGCGTCGAACATCGACGGCCGGTAGACGCCGATGCCGGAAAACGTGTAGCGTGGTTCCCCTTCGTTGGCGACGGCAAAGCTGTTCAGCGCGAAATCGCCTTGCGGATGATGCGCGGGATTCTTCACCAGGTAGAGCCAGGCGACGTCACGCCGGTCGGGCGGATGCGGATTGCCCCAGACGTCGTTGTCCTGCAGCACGTCTTTCACCTGCTCGAAACCGAAATGCGGGCAATAGATGTCGGCTGCCAGGGCGACGAAAGGTTCCTCACCCAGCAGGTGGCGCGCCTTGGCGATGCCGCCGGCGGTTTCCAGCGCCGTTCCTTCCGCAGAATAAAGGATGCGTGCGCCGAATTGCGCGCCATCGCCGAGCGCGTCCTCGATCATCTGGCCGAGATGCGCGTGATTGATGACGATGTCGGTGATGCCGGCTCGCACGAGATTGAGGATGTGCCAGACGATCAGCGGCCGGCCGCGCACCTGCAGCAGCGGCTTCGGACAGGTGTCGGTCAGCGGGCGCATGCGCTCGCCGCGGCCGGCGGCGAAGATCATCGCTTTCATGTCGATCTATTTCGCAGGCGCACGTCAGAACGTGTAGCCGACCCGCGGCGCCTTGTTTTCCAGTTCGTCCAGCAACTTCACCAGCGGCGCCAGTTCCTTGTACCGGTAGGCGACCTTGCGCGTGTATTCCATCACCAGCGGCAGGTCCTTCAGGTAGGCATCCTTGCCGTCGCGATGGTAAAGGCGCGCGAAAATGCCGAGCACCTTCAGGTGCCGCTGCAGGCCCATGAATTCGAAATCGCGGTAGAACGCGTCGATGTCCGGGTTGACCGGCAGGCCGGCGCGGCGCGCGCCTTCCCAGTAACGCACCACCCAGTCGAGCACCACCTCCTCGTCCCATTGCACATAGGCGTCGCGCAGCAACGAGACCAGGTCGTAGGTGATCGGTCCGTAGACGGCGTCCTGGAAGTCAAGGATGCCGGGATTGCCTTCGCCCAGCGCCATCAGGTTGCGCGAATGGTAGTCGCGATGCACATAGACCTGCGCCTGCGCCAGGTTGTTCGCCAGCAAAAAGTCGAATACCTGATGAAGCGCGGCGGTCTGCCTGTCCGTCAGAGAAACGCCGAGGTGCTTGCCGATGTACCACTCCGGGAACAGCATCATCTCGCGCAGCAGCATCGCGCGGTCGTACTCGGGCAGCACCGCGGGCTGGCTGTGCAGCTGGATCTGGATTAGCGCCCCGATCGCATCCATGTACAGCTTGTGCGCGTTGTCCGGCGACAGGACCTGCAGATAGGTGGTCGAACCGAGGTCGGACAGCAGCAGGAAACCCTGTTCGACATCCTGCGCGATGACCGCCGGCACCGACACGCCGGCGCTGCCGAACACGTCGGCGACATGCAGGAAGGGGCGTACATCCTCCTGCGGCGGCGGGGCGTCCATAGCGATGTAGGTCGCGCCGTCGTCGCCGTCGATGCGGAAATAGCGGCGGAAGCTGGCATCGGACGAGGCCGGCCGCAGCGAAGCCGGGCGCAAGGCCGGCGCGGGCAGCGTGTCCAGCCATAGGCGCAGCGCATCGAGACGCGCATCGCCGGCGGATTCGGGAGAAGGGCGAAGAGACATGAAACAGGCGACCGGCAATCCGGCTTGTGGATGAAGAGTTCCCATATAATAAGGGATTCAATTCCAAAAATCGCCAGCGATGGTGCCCAAAAAACTATTTTCATGACCCGGCTTTTTTTCCCCCGTCGAACACAATGCGTGGCAACGGTCATGACTGCGGCGTTCGCGGTCGCCGCGCTGCCGCTTTCCGCCTCGGCGCAGGTCACCGCGAAACCGGCCAGTTCCGCCAGCGGGGACGACAGCGACGCGCCGACCGAGGTCAGCGCCGAGCAGATGACGGGGCGCCCGGATCGCGAGCTGTTTTTGGACCGCAACGTCGAAATCACGCGCGGCGAAACCACCATCCAGGCCGACCACGGCACATACTGGATCGTCGACGACGAAGTGGAGGCCAACGGCGACGTCCGCATGACCCGCTTCGGCGACCGCTACACCGGCGACAAGATGCGCCTGAAGATCGACACCGGCCAGGGCTATGCGCTCAATCCGACCTATCACCTGAAGCAGACCAACGGCCAGGGCAAGGCGGACCGCATCGACTTCGTCTCGCAGGACCAGGCCGACATCACCAACGGCACCTACAGCACCTGCGAAGGCCCGGACCCGGACTGGTATCTGAAGGCCAAGACGATGACGCTGGACAAGGGACGTGAAATCGGCACCGCGAGCACCACCGTCATCTATTTCAAGGACGTCCCGATCGTCGGCACGCCCTACATGTCCTTCCCACTGTCGGACGCGCGCAAATCGGGTTTCCTGCCACCCAGCATTGGCACCAGCAGCAAGGGCGGGCTCGAGATCGCGGTGCCGTACTACTTCAACATCGCGCCGAACCGCGACTTCACGTTCACGCCGGACTACATCGAGCGCCGCGGCCTGCAACTGGGCGGCGATGCGCGCTATCTGGGGCAGAATTACGCCGGCGAGACGAAGTTCGAATACCTGAACGATGACGCGCAGACCGGCACCACGCGCTATTCCTACACCACGGTGCACAACCAGCGCCTGTCACCGCGTTTCCAGTTCGGCTGGAACATCAGCGGTGCGTCGGACGATCAATACCCGGACGACTTCTCGCGCAACCTGGCGACCAGCACCAACCGCCTGCTGCTGCGCGACATCCACGCGTCGTACTCCGGCGACTTCTGGACCGCGACGGCGAGCGCCTCCAGCTACCAGGTGCTGCAGGACCCGAATTCGCCGATCGTGCGCCCGTACGACCGCCTGCCGGAACTGACGCTGCAGGCAGGACAGTACGACGTCCACGGCTTCGACTGGTCGACCACGTTGGACGCGACCAACTTCTGGTCTCCGGACATGGTGCGCGGCGAGCGCTACGTCTTCAACCCGAAGATCTCCTATCCGATCATCCGCCCCGGCTACTTCATCACGCCCAAGCTGTCGTTCAACGCCATTTCCTACGACCTGCAAGACGTGGGAACGCAATACGACACCGACCCCAGCATCACGGTGCCGACCTTTTCGCTGGACAGCGGCCTGATCTTCGAGCGTGATTCGAACCTGCTCGGCGAAGGCGGCACCCAGACGCTGGAACCGCGCCTGTTCTACGTCAGGACGCCGTATCGCGACCAGAGCCGCATCCCGGTCTTCGACACCGCGCTGGCCGACCTGAGCTTCGCGCAGATCTTCAGCGAGAACCGCTTCACCGGCTACGACCGCATCAGCGACGCCGACCAGTTGACGATGGCCGTGACCTCGCGCTTCCTCGAACCGGACGGTGCGGAGCGCATGCGCCTCGCATTCGGCGAACGCTTCTATTTCGAGGACCAGCGCGTGACGCTGCCGGGAGAGGCGCCGAATGCCGACAACAATTCCGACTTCCTGGCGTCGGCCGAAGTCAAATTCTCGAAGGCGCTGAGCACCGAGGCCGACCTGCAGTACAGCGCCGTGCAGAGCGCCGTCACGCGTGCGGACTACGGCGTCAGCTGGCGTCCCGCGCCGAAGAAGGTGCTGAACCTGACCTACCGCATCGACAAACCGAATGCGTTGAAGCAGATCGACATCTCCGGCCAATGGCCGCTCGGCAACCGCTGGTACGGCGTCGGCCGCATCGACTATTCGCTGCCGAACGACTACGCCGAGCTGCCCAGCTACATCCCGAGCACCTCGACGCCGCCCAAGAGCGGCCTGTCCGAAGGGCTGATTGGCCTGGAGTACAAGGCCGATTGCTGGATCTTCCGCATCGTCGCTCAGCGCATCCCCACCTCGACCGGCGAGACCAATTCGACGCTGTTCTTCCAGCTCGAGCTGAGCGGTCTCACCAAGCTGGGCTCGGACCCGCTGATGGCCTTGCGCCGCAGCGTGCCCGGCTACCAGATCCTGAGCAATTCCCCCAATGTCAACGACGAATAGTTGAGACGCGAATATCATGAACAAGCTTTCCGCCATGCCCCCGTTCCAGCGCCTGACCAGGCCATTGCAATGCGCGCTGCTGCTGCTCTACCTCGCCTTCAGCCTTGCCCCGCGCGCGCAGGCGCAGGACCAGAGCGCCGCTGCCAACCGGCCACAACTGGTCGACGAGATCCTGGTGGTGGTCAACGACGACGTCATCACCCGGCAGCAATTCGAGGACAGGCTCAAATCCGTGGTGCAGCGCCTGCAGCAGCAGGGCGGCGCGATGCCGCCCATGGACGAGCTCAAGCACCAACTGCTGGAACGCATGATCGTCGAGAAAGCCGAGCTGCAGATGGCGAAGGAGCAGGGCATCCACGTCGACGACAACATGCTGGACGGCGCGATCAGCCGCATCGCCGACCAGAACAAGATGACGGTGCCGGAATTCCGCAAGGCGCTGGAGTCCAGGGGCATGGACTATGCCAAGTTCCGCGAGGAAATCCGCGACGAAATCATGATGCAGCGTCTGCGCGAACGCGAGGTCGACAACAAGATCCAGGTATCCGACGCGGAGATCGACAACTATCTCGCTGCCCACAAGGGCAATGAAGTGCCGCAGGAACTCGACATCGCGCAGATCCTGATCCGCGTGCCGGACAACGCGACGTCCGACCAGGTCGCCGAGCGCAAGCAGCGTGCCGAGAACGTGCTGGCCCAGCTCCAGGCCGGCGGCGATTTCGCCAAACTGGCGGCCGCCTATTCGGATGCCTCGGACGGCCTGACCGGCGGCGACCTCGGCTGGCGTACCGCGGACCGCCTGCCGCAGCTGTTCGTCAACGCCACCGCCAATCTGCAGCCCGGACAGGTCGCGCCGATCGTGCAGAGCGCCAACGGCTTCCACATCCTCAAGCTGCTGGGACGGCGCAGCCAGAGCGTGATGCGCGGCGGCCCGTCCGCCGACGAGGCCGCCGAACAGGCGCCCGTGGTGCAGACGCGCGTCAGCCACATCCTGATCAAGGTCAACCAGGTCGTCTCCGACGCCGACGCCATCCGCAAGCTGAGGGACATCAAGGAACGCATCGAGAACCATGCCGCGACGTTCGCCGAGATGGCGCGCCTGTATTCCAACGATCTGTCCGCCTCCAAGGGCGGCGACCTGGGCTGGGTCTATCCGGGCGATACCGTGCCGGCCTTCGAGCGCGCGATGAACGCGCTGCAGGTCGGCCAGATCAGCGATCCGGTCAAAACGCCGTTCGGCTACCACCTGATCATGGTCACCGCGCGCAAGACCGACAACGTCTCGCAGGAACGCCAGCGCCAGCTGGCGCGCCAGGCGATCCACGACCAGAAGCTGGAAGAGGCCACGCAGGATTGGCTGCGCCAGGTGCGCGACCAGGCCTACGTCGAATATCGCACGGACAATTTCTGATATCGACCGCGAGTCCCGACATGCCGGCCGACACGCCCGCTCATCCGCCCGTGAAACGCCCCGTCCTCGCCATCACCTGCGGCGAGCCGGCGGGCATCGGGCCTGAGATTTCGCTGCGCGCCGCCTGCGAACTGCGCGCCGACGTCTGCAGCGTGCTGATCGGCGACGCCGCCTTCCTGTCGATGACGGCGGCGGCCATCCATCCGGCGATCCGCCTGTCGGCCCTGTCCTGGCAATCGATGCTGGAAAATGGCCTGCCGTGCTTTCCGCGCGAGCAGATCGCCGTCATCGACTGCCCGCTGGCGGTACCGGTCGAGCCGGGGCGGCTGGATGCGCGCAACGGCCGGTACGTGCTGCAGACGCTCGACGTTGCGATCGACGGCGCGCGGCGCGGCCTGTTCGACGCCATCGTCACCGCGCCGCTGCAGAAGAGCACGATCAACGACGCCGGCGTGCCGTTCACCGGCCATACCGAATACCTGGCGGAAAAGACCCATACGCCGCAGGTCGTGATGATGCTGGCGACCAACGCGACGCCGCAGCCGCTGCGCGTGGCGCTGGCGACCACGCACCTGCCGCTGAAGGACGTCGCCGCCGCCATCACCTTCGAGCGCGTGGCCGGCGTGCTGGACATCGTGCATGCCGACCTGCGGCGCAAGTTCGGCATCGCGCATCCGCGCATCCTCGTCACAGGGCTCAATCCGCATGCCGGCGAGGGCGGCTACCTGGGACGCGAAGAGATCGACGTCATCGCGCCGGTCATTCAGGCTGCCCAGGCAAAGGGATTCGACGTCAGCGGCCCTTATCCGGCCGACACGCTGTTCCAGCAGAAATACCTGGCGCATGCCGATTGCGTGCTGGCGATGTACCACGACCAGGGCCTGCCGGTGCTCAAGCACGTCAGCTTCGGCCTCGGCGTCAACATCACGCTCGGTTTGCCCATCATCCGCACCTCGGTCGACCACGGCACCGCGCTCGACCTCGCCGCGCAGGGCTACGGCCATGCCGACCACGGCAGCATGATCGAAGCGATGCGCACCGCTGCGCAGATGGCGCGCGCCAGCACCGGGCAATCCGGCAGCTGACCCCGTTTCAGCCTTACACCGCGTTCCGATGAAACACATTCCCCGCAAGCGTTTCGGCCAGAATTTCCTGCACGACGCGTCGGTGCTGCACGACATCATCCGCGCGATCGATCCGCGTCCGCACGATACGATGGTGGAAATCGGTCCCGGCCTGGCCGCGATGACGGATCTGCTGGTCGGCGAAGTGGCGCAGTTGCACGTGGTGGAGCTGGACCGCGATCTGGTCGAACGCCTGAAGAAGCGCTTCGATCCGTCCAGGCTCGCCATTCACGCCGCGGACGCGCTGCAATTCGATTTCGGCGCGATTCCGCTGCCGGTCGGCCGCAAGCTGCGCGTGGTCGGCAATCTGCCGTACAACATCTCTAGCCCCTTGCTGTTCCATCTCGCCGCGATCGCCGAGCGCGTGCAGGATCAGCACTTCATGCTGCAGAAGGAAGTGGTCGAGCGTATGGTGGCCGAACCCGGCGGCAAGGCCTACGGACGGCTGTCGGTGATGCTGCAGTGGCGCTATCACATGGAATTGCTGTTCGTGGTGCCGCCGGCCGCCTTCGATCCGCCGCCGCAGGTCGATTCGGCGATCGTCCGCATGATCCCGCACGCGCAGCCGTTGCCGTGCGATGCGGACAAGCTGGAACAGGTCGTGCAGAAGGCCTTCTCGCAGCGCCGCAAGGTGATCCGCAATTGCCTGGCCGGCATGTTCGACGAGGACGCATTGCGCGAGGCCGGCATCGACCCGCAACTGCGGCCCGAGGCCGTTGCGCTCGAACATTACGTCGCGCTTGCCAACCGGCTCTGACGAACGCGGCCCGACTTCGGCACGAAAAGACGCGGCGTCATAGAATCTGTGCCTTGTCATTCACAGCACGGGATACATCATGCGCATACTCCACACCATGCTTCGCGTCGGCGATCTGCAGCGCTCCATCGACTTCTACACCAAGGTGCTCGGCATGCGATTGCTGCGCACCACCGACAATCCGGAGTACAAGTACACGCTCGCCTTCGTCGGCTACGGCACCAATCCCGATCACGCGGAACTCGAGCTGACCTACAACTACGGCGTCGATCACTACGACATGGGCACCGCCTACGGCCACATCGCGATCGGCGTGCCGGACGCCGGCAAGGCCTGCGCGGACGTGAAGGCGGCCGGCGGCAACGTCACGCGCGAGGCGGGCCCGGTCAAGGGCGGCACCACCGTCATCGCGTTCGTCACCGATCCCGACGGCTACAAGGTCGAGCTGATCGAACGAAGGAACGAACGGAACATCGAGAAATTCTGAAGAGGAAGCCGGCTGCGGGACGGCTCACACCCGCGGATCAGAAGGCCGGCAGCGTTTCGGGCGCATGGTCGCGCAGGGCTTTCTTGGCGGCCTCGAATTCGGGGAAGATCGATTGCACGGTGGCCCAGAAGCGCGGGCCGTGATTCATTTCGCGCAGGTGCGCCAGTTCGTGCGCGATCACGTAATCGATCAGCGGCAGCGCGAAGTGGATCAGCCGCCAGTTCAGCCGGATGCGGCCGTCCGCGGTGCAGGAACCCCACTGCGTGCGCGCCGAGGACAGGGCAAAGGCGCGATAGCGCACGTCGAGCTGGTTGGCATAGAGCGGCAGGCGTTCCGCGAAGACCCGATGCGCTTGCGCCTGCAGCCAGGCCTGCACCCTGTCCTTCAGCTGCTGTTCGCCCGCATCCGACGGCAGGCTGACGATCAGTTCCCGCGCATCGCCGTCCCAGGCGACGCCGGCGGTCTGCGTCGAACGGATGCGCAGCGTGATGTCGCCGCCGAGATAGGGCAGCCGCGCGCCGTCGCGCCATTGCATCTGCGGCAGCAGGCGGCGCGCGGAACGTTCGCGGCGTTCGTTGAGTTTGTTGAGAATCCAGCGCTGCTTTTCGCGGATCGCGTTGTCGATCTCGGCCAGCGTCACCCATTTCGGCGCGGTGATGCGCAGGCCGTCGTCATCGATCATGAAGCCGATCGAGCGGCGCTTCGAGCGCGCCAGGGCAAAGTCCAGCGCGTGCTCGCCGATGCGGATGCGCCGCCTGCCCTGCGCGAGCAGGATGGACGCCTCGTTGCCGGACGGCGCCGCCTGTGGCGGCAGCACGGTCGGCACCGGCTGGTCGATCCGGGGTTGCGACGAGAAGTCGGCAGGAAAGAAGTCCAGTTGCAGCGAGAGCTGTTGCGGGTCGGGCGAGGTATGACGAAGCAGCTTCAATGTCGGCGTTCCGCTAGGGTTTCTTCGTGGCGTCTGCAGGATAGGCGTGCGGCGAAATCACGCGCATTTCGGATTCTATCCAATTTTCCACCTGCTGCAGAAGTTCGCCCGCGCTCAGTCCTTGCGGCGAGATCGGCTTGCCGATCGATATGGTGACGAGGCCCGGCTGCTTGATGAAGGCGTTGCGCGGCCAGCATTCGCCGGCGTTGAGCGCGACCGGCACCACCGGCGTCTGCGTTTCGATCGCAAGCCGCGCACCGCCGCCCTTGTACTTGCCCTGGCCGCCGACCGGCGTGCGCGTACCTTCGGGGAACATGACGATCCATAGTCCGTCCTGCAGGCGCTTGCGTCCCTGCCGCACCACTTGCGCGAATGCATCCTTGCCGTTCCTGCGGTCGATCGGAATCATGCGCAGCAGCGCGAGCGCCCAGCCGAACAGCGGAATGCGGATCAGCTCGCGCTTCATCACATACACGACGGGACGCGGCATCCGGTACGCCAGGAAAATCGTCTCCCATGCCGACTGATGCTTGGCGAGCAGGATCAGCGGCGTATCCGGCAGGTTCTCCATGCCTTTGACCTGGTAGCGGATGCCGCACAACACCTTCGCCAGCCAGATCACGAAGATGTTCCAGCACACGGTCACGCGATAGCGCATCCGGTAAGGAAAGGGCGCGCACAGGAAGCAGAGCAGCGACCACGGAATGGTGACGGCCACGACCAGCGCGGCGAACAGCAGGGAACGCAGGAACAGAACGGCGCGGGACATCGTCTCTCCAAGGGATGCGGCACGCAAGGATGTGTTGCCGTCGTCAGGCGGCGGACGCGGTGTCAGCCTTCAGCAGGTCGTCGACCACGGCGGCGAGATTCGGATGGATCAGCGTGCCGGGCGGCAGGCCGCCTTTCTCGCGCGTCTTCTCGCCCTTGCCGGTCAGCACCAGGTAGGGCTTGCAGCCGACCACGAAACCGGCCTGCAGATCGCGCAGCGAGTCGCCGACGTTGGCCACGCCTTTCAGGTTGACGTTGAAACGCTGGGCGATCGTATGCAGCATGCCGGCCTTCGGCTTGCGGCAATCGCAGTTGTCGTCGGCCGCATGCGGGCAAAAGAACACCGCGTCGATCTCGGCGCCGACCGCTTGTGCGGCCGCATGCATCTTCTGATGGATCGCGTTTAGCGTCATGATGTTGAACTTGCCGCGCGCGATGCCCGACTGGTTGGTGCTGACGACCACGCGGTAATCGGCCTGGTTCAGGCGCGCGATCGCTTCCAGCGAACCGGGGATCGGAATCCACTCGTCCGGCGACTTGATGAAGTCGTCGGAATCGTGGTTGATGACGCCGTCGCGGTCGAGTATCACCAGTTTCATCGCCGCTCCCTCAGCTCGCCAGCTTCGACAGGTCGGCGACGCGGTTCATCGCCTGATGCAGTGTCGCCAGCAGGCCGAGGCGGTTGGCGCGCAGCGCTGCGTCGTCGGCATTGACCATCACGTGGTCGAAGAAGGCGTCAACCGGCGTCTTCAACGCGGCCAGCGCCTGCAGCGAGGCGGTGTAGTCGCCGCGTTCGAAGGCGGCATCGGCCTGCGGCTTGACGGTCGCCAGCGTCCGGTTGAGCGCCATTTCGGCGTCTTCCCGCAGCAGTCCGGCGTCGACCTTCGCCGTCACCTCGCCTTCCACTTTCTTCAGAATGTTGCCGACGCGCTTGTTGGCGGCGGCCAGGCTTTCCGCTTCCGGCAGGGCGGCAAAGGTGCGCACCGCGGCCAGGCGGTCGACCACGTCGGCCAGCTTCTGCGGCTGTGGTGCCAGCACGGCGTCGATCTCCTGCGCGCTGTAGCCCTGTTCGCGCAACATGTTGGCGAGGCGGTCGAAGATGAAGTTCAGCAACGCCGCGCGCTGTTCGGCCGCGATGCCGCCGAACGGCTGCGCGGCGGCATCGATCAAGGTGTCGATGCCGACGTCGAGCTTGCCTTCGACCAGCATGCGGATGATGCCCAGCGCATGGCGGCGCAGCGCGAATGGATCCTTGTCGCCGGTTGGCACCTGGCCGATGCTGAACAGGCCGACCAGCGTTTCCAGCTTGTCGGCCAGCGCGACGGCGACGCCGATCGGATGGCGCGGCAACGCGTCGCCGGCGAAGCGCGGCTTGTAATGGTCTTCGATGGCGTCGGCAACGTCCGTCGGCAGGCCATCGTGCAGCGCGTAGTAGCGCCCCATGATGCCCTGCAGTTCAGGGAATTCGCCGACCATGTCGGTCAACAGGTCCGCCTTCGCCAACTGCGCGGCGCTGTCTGCCTGCTGCACGTCGATGCCGAGGCGCGCGGCGATGGCGCGGGCGATCGCGCGCACGCGTTCCACGCGCTCGCCCTGGGTGCCCAGCTTGTTGTGGTACACGACCCTGGACAGGCCTTCGACGCGCGATGCCAGCGTCTTCTTGCGGTCCTGGTCGAAGAAGAATTTCGCATCGGCCAGGCGCGGGCGCACGACGCGCTCGTTGCCGCCGACGACGGCCGACGGATCGGCGGGCCGGATGTTGGAGACGATCAGGAACTTGTTCGTCAGCCTGCCGTTCGCGTCCAGCAGCGGGAAGTATTTCTGGTTGGCCTTCATCGTCAGGATCAGGCATTCCTGCGGCACGTCGAGGAAGCTTTCCTCGAACTGGCCGACCAGCACGTTCGGCCGTTCGACCAGGCCGGTCACTTCGTCGAGCAGCGCGTCGTCCTCGATCGGCTTCAGCCTGTCGCCGGCTTGGGCCGCGGCTTCCTGCAGCTGGCGCGCGATCTCGGCGCGGCGTTCGGCAAAGCTGGCGATGACCGCGCCTTGCTGCGCCATCTGTTCGGCATACGTGTCGGCGTGGCGAAGGAAGAGCGGATCGATGCCGGCTTCGAAGCGATGGCCGTGCGTGGTGCTGCCGGCCTGCAGGCCGAGCACGGAAACCGGTACCACGTCGGCGCCGTACAGCGCGACCAGGCCGTGCGCCGGGCGCACGAAATTCACCGTTTCCCAGCCGTCGGCCAACTGGTAGCTCATCACCTTGGGAATAGGCAGCCTGGCCAGCGTCTCGTCCAGCGCCTTCTGCAGGCCTTCGCCCAGCGTCGCGCCCTGCACCACGCTGTGGAAGTACAGCGCTTCGGCCTTGCCGTCGGACTCGCGTTTCAGGTTGACCACGGCGGATTCGTCGGCGCCGAGCGCGTGGAGTTTCTTCAGCAGCGCGGGCGTCGGCTTGCCGTCGGCGGTCAGGCCGACCGAGACCGGCATCAGCTTCTGCGACACCGGCTTGTCGTCAGCCTGGTCGGCGACGTCAGTAATGTGCACGCCGAGCCGGCGCGGCGACGCGAACGGCGTCAGCACGCTGTCCGCTTCCAGCAGGCCTTGCGCCTGCAACGATGCATACAGCGTCTGCGCGAACGCCTCGCCGATTTTCTTCAATGCCTTCGGCGGCAGCTCCTCGACGAACAGTTCGACGAGGAGATTGCGGGTATCCATGCTCATGCCCCTTCCTTCTCGATCTGGGCCAGCACTTCGGCGGCATGTTCGGGTTGGGCCATCGGGAAGCCGAGGCGCGCGCGGCTGTCCAGATAGCTCCTGGCGACGCTGCGCGCGAGGTTGCGGATGCGGCCGATGTAGGCCGCGCGTTCGGTGACGGAAATCGCGCCGCGCGCATCCAGCAGGTTGAAGGTGTGCGCGGCCTTCAACACCTGTTCGTAGGCCGGCAGCGCGAGCTGGTTGTCCATCAGGTGCAATGCCTGCTTCTCGTATGCGCCGAACGCGGTGAACAGGAAGTCGGCGTCGCTGTGTTCGAAGTTGTAAGTCGATTGTTCGATTTCGTTCTGCTTGTAGACGTCGCCGTAGCTCAGTTTCTTGCCGTCCTTGCCCTCGGTCCAGGTCAGATCGTACACGTTGTCGACGCCCTGCAGGTACATCGCCAGCCGTTCGAGGCCGTAGGTGATCTCGCCGGTGATCGGCTTGCAGTTGATGCCGCCGACCTGCTGGAAATACGTGAACTGCGTGACCTCCATGCCGTTCAGCCAGACTTCCCAGCCCAGGCCCCAGGCGCCGAGCGTCGGGTTTTCCCAGTCGTCTTCGACGAAGCGGATGTCGTTGGTCTTCAAATCGAAGCCGAGCGCTTCCAGCGAGCCGAGATAGAGTTCGAGGATGTTGGCGGGCGCCGGCTTTAGCACGACCTGGTACTGGTAATAGTGCTGCAGCCGGTTCGGGTTCTCGCCGTAGCGTCCGTCTTTCGGCCGGCGCGAGGGCTGCACGTAGGCGGCGCGCCACGGTTCGGGGCCGATCGCGCGCAGGAAGGTCGCGGTGTGCGAGGTGCCGGCGCCGACCTCCATGTCGTAAGGCTGCAGCAGCGCGCAGCCTTGCGCGTCCCAGTACTGCTGGAGCGTCAGGATGATTTGTTGAAAGGTGAGCATCGTGTTGGAATGATTCAAGCCTCGCGCGGGGGAGAAGGGAGGCCGCCGAAAAGCCCAGATTTTAACCGTTTTTAGCGTCTATCCGGCGTTTTGCGCGCTCTCGTCCAGGCCGTCAGCAGCAATACCAGCGCGAGCAGCACGATGCCGGCATTGCCGCTGCGGACGTAGGGCGTCAGTCCGCGATAGCCTTGCACAGCGGTCGTCAGGACGCCACGCGTGAACGGCTTCAGTTCGGTCACGACGGCGCCGTCCGGATCGATGACGGCGGTGGCGCCCGTGTTGGTGGCGCGCAGCATCGGGCGGCCGGTCTCGAGCGCGCGCATCTGTGAAATCTGCAGATGCTGTGGCAGCGCGATCGAATCGCCGAACCAGGCGATGTTGGACATGTTCAGCAGGATGGTCGGCACCGGCGTGCCATTCGCCGCGTCGTGACGCAACTGTTCGGCGATTTCCTCGCCGAACAGGTCCTCGTAGCAGATATTCGGCATGACCCACTGGCCGTTGACGCCGAACGGCGCCTGCAGCACCGCGCCGCGGGTGAAGTCGCCGAGCGGGATGCGCATCATGGCGACGAACCAGTGGAAGCCGTAGGGAATGAATTCGCCGAAAGGCACGAGATGGTGCTTGTCGTAGCGATAGATCTGCGGGCCCTGGCGCGCGGTTGCCGGCGCGATGCCGATCATGCTGTTCGCGTACTGTCCGGGCCCGTCGCTGACCGGCACGCCGATGGCGAGATGGCTGTTGGTGGCGGTGGCGAAGGCCGACAGGCGCGGCAGGTAATCGGCGGGCAACTGGTCCGCCAGCAGCGGCAGCGCGGTTTCCGGCGTGGCGATCAGGTCGGCCGGCGCGGCGCGGATCATGTCTTCGTACAGTGCCAGCGTGCGGTCGGCCTGGTCCGGATCGAATTTCATTTCCTGCGGCACGTTGCCCTGCAGCAGGCGGACCGAGATGAGCTGGCCGTTCGGCTGCGTCCACGCGATCCGGTGCAGTCCCAGGCCGGCTACCAGAACGGCGGCGATCACGCACAGCGGCATGACGCGGCGGGTGCGCGCAAACAGGGCGAGGGCGCCGGCGCAGACCGCGGCAAGCCAACCGACGCCATAGACGCCCAGCAGCGGCGCATAACCGGCAAGCGGACTGGCGGTATGCGCGTAGCCGGTGGACACCCACGGAAAGCCGGTGAACAGCCAGCCACGCACCCATTCGCACAGCGCCCATGCGGCCGGCAGCACCACCAGCAGCAATTGCGGCGACGAGGTGCCGCGGCGCTGCCGGAAGCGCACCGCGATCGCCGACGCCAGCGCGGCGTAGCCGCCGAGGTACAGCGCCAGCAAGGCCACTGCCAGCGCCGCCATCGGCGCGGCCATGCCGCCGTAGCGGTGCATGCTGATGTAGAGCCAGTGCACGCCGCACGCGGTCCAGCCGAATCCGAACAGCCAGCCCACAAGGGCCGCCCTGCGCAGCGTCGCCGCCTCGACGACGAGATGGAACAGCACGGCCAGCGTGACGACCTGCAGCGGCCACCAGCCGAAAGGGGCAAAGGCGAAGACGTTCAAGGCGCCGGCCGCCAGGGCGAGAACGGCGGCGCCGGGCAAGGGCTGGGAGCGCGAAAGGAAGGTGGTCACGCGGCTGAAAAGGAGGAAAGAAAAGGGACGGCGGGATCGCGCAAGGTTTGCGGCGGGCGGACGTCAGCGTTCGGCATCGTCCGCTTCGGCCGGCGGCAGCCTCTCGACCAGCAGCATGTGGATTTGCCGCGCATCGGCACGCAGCACCTCGAAGCGCAGGCCTGCGATCTCGATCACCTCGCTCTTGTGCGGCACGCGCGCCAGATGGTCGATCAGGAAACCACCCACGGTATCCACGTCCGGATTGACCAGGTGCGCGCCGAGTTCCTCGTTGAACTGTTCCAGCCCGGTCAGCGCCTTCACGCGCCAGCGCGGCCCGTTGGGGCCAGCCTTCACCGGCAGAATGTTGTTCTCATCCTCGTCCAGGTCGTATTCGTCCTCGATGTTGCCGACGATCTGTTCCAGCACGTCTTCGATCGTGACCAGGCCGGCGACGCCGCCGTATTCGTCGACCACGATCGCCATGTGGTGATGCTTGGCGCGAAACTCGCCCAGCAGCACGTTCAGGCGCTTGGATTCCGGGATGAACTGCGGCGGGCGCAGCTTGGCGCGTACGTCGAACGCCTCTTCGGCGTAGTGGCGCAGCAGGTCCTTGGCCATCAG